>WNGE01000656.1_pt1 | contig 59995 bp, 59 predicted proteins | sample 5400651 | NCBI WGS metagenome assembly WNGE01 (sample SAMN13153370, study PRJNA577476) | soil metagenome | isolation source: 60 cm soil or saprolite under grassland replicate 2 | place: USA:California | collected 2016-06-15 | reverse complement strand
GGGCGCCGGGGAGGTGTCGTTGTCGCAGGCCGCGCACGGCGGCTCGTAGTGCTCGCCGAAGTAGCCGAGCAGCTCGGCGCGCCGGCAGCGGGTCGTCTCCGCGTACTGGCGGGCGGCCTCGATCCGGCTGGCGAGAATCGCCTGCCGGCGGTTGCCCGCCGCCGCCACGCGGGTGTATGCGTCCGGCGGCATGCGCGGCGGGATGGACACGGCGTCGTTGCCGTCGGCGCGCAGCACCTCAAGCTCCAGCAGTTCGTCCACGACGCGCTCGACGCCGTGGCGGCTCACCTTGCTCGCCTCGGCGAGCTCGCGCAGCGTGATGCGGCCGGACGCGGCCTCGAGCGCGTCGACGACGGCGTGCATCGAGGCGTCGCCCATCTTCGACTTCGCGGCGAGCAGGCGCGGGATGCGCACCGTACGCGGGTCGTAGACCAGGACCGCGTGGGCCGGCTGCCCGTCGCGGCCGGCCCGGCCGATCTCCTGGTAGTACTCGTCGAGGCTGCCCGGCATGCCCGCGTGCACCACGGTCCGCACGTCCGGCTTGTCGATCCCCATGCCGAACGCGCTGGTCGCCACCACGGCATCCAGCGCGCCCGAGAAGAACGCGTCCTGAATCTCGCCCCGCTTCGCGGCCGGCATCCCGGCGTGATACGGCGCGACCCGGTACGCGTCCAGCCGGAGCCGCTCGGCCAGGCTTTCGCAGCGCGCATGCGTCAGCGCGTACACCAATGTCGGTCCGTCGTGCGCCAGCACGACCTCGACGGTCCGGTCGTCGATCGCTTGCGCTTCGGGCAGACCGTGACGGGTACGGCGGACCGCGAGGTCGATGTTCGGCCGGTCGAAGTCGGCGACGATGACCTCGGGATCGGTCAGGTGCAGCTGGCGGGTGATGTCGGCCTGCACGGGCGGCGCGGCGGTCGCGGTGAGCGCGAGGACCCGTGGCCGGCCGACCGCCCGGATCACGTCCGCGAGGCGTAGGTACTCCGGGCGGAAGTCGTGACCCCACTCGCTGACGAGGTGCGCCTCGTCGACGGCGACCAGCGTCACCGGCCGCGGGCTGCCGACGATCTCGCGGAGCGTCTCAGCGTTGGCGAGCTGCTCCGGGCCGAGCATGACGAACTCGACGTCGCCCGTGCGCAGCGCGTCCAAGGCGGCGAGACGCTCCGCGTGATGCTGTGTCGAGTTGAGCATGACCGCGCGCAGGGAGCGGCGCGCCGTCAGGAACCGGAGCTGGTCGCGCTGCAACGCGATGAGCGGCGACACCACGACGGTCAGTCCGCCGAGAAGGAGCCCACCGACCTGGTAGATGGCGCTCTTGCCGCTGCCGGTCGGCAGCACCGCGAGCGTGTCGCGGCCCGCGCCGATCGCCTCGAGCGCGCGTCGCTGGGACGGGCGCAGCGCCAAGCCGAAGACGGACTCGGCCATCCGGTCCACCGCAGCGGCATCAGTCATCGCGTCGATTCTGCCTCACCCTGTGGGTCCCGAAAACGTCATCCATGCGCTGTGACCTGCGGTCCTCGGATACGGCCGCGGACCGAGTGGCGCGGTACGCCAGGATGAGCCATCGTGCTGCTTTGAGTGTCCTACCTGGCGTTGACGAACCAGCCGCAAAACACCAGCTCACACCCCTGTGCGACAGTTTGGCACCGTACAGGGTCGGGTCACTCGTTGCGGGCGGTCTCCGGCCCGGTGATCCGCTTCAGCAGCGGGAGGGTGCCGGCGATGATCCCGAGAGACCCGGCGAGGCCGGCGAGGACGGTGACGTAGTACGGCACGCCGGGCGGCCGCAGCGTGTAGCCCATCTGCGCGCGCAGGAACAGTTGGGCGGCCACGAACGCCGCGGCTATCGATACCAGGGCGACGACCAACAGCGGGACGGCGCTCTCCAGCGCGACGACGCGGCGCAGCATGCCGAGCGGGACGCCGGTGAGCCGCAGCAGGCTGAACGGACGGCGGCGCTCGCTGAGGCCGCCGACGACGCTCACTGCGAGGGTGCAGCCGGCAACGACCAGGCTGGCCAGGATCATGACGTCGGCCAGTTGCTGCCACTCGGTGGTGTCGTTGTGCGAGGACATCTCCCGGATGGTTTGGGGCGGAAAGGCCCTGACCGGATATGCGGATTCCAGCAGGGTTCTGGCCTGCTCGATCGCCGTCGCGGATCCGTCGGTACCCACAGCGATCGCCCGGACCGGAAGGGCGGCCAGGCGTTCGGCGGAGATGTCGGCGGCGGGCCAGACGATTGCACTCTGGGGACCGCGGGCGTCGTCCCAGACGAAGCCCCCCGCCGGCACCGCCGCGGCCACGGCGCCGGGTGGGCAGTGTCCGAGCGCCGGGATCCGCGCGAGTTCGGCGCAGGACGCCAGGCCCGCCGGGACGGGTCCCAGGCGCCGGAGGTCGACCGTGCTGCCGAGTGGATTGGTGTGGATCTGCGTTACCCCCTGGACGCCGGGAACCGAGCCCAGGTCGGCCAGTGCTGCCGCCGGCAGCGCCGGCAATGATCCGGCGTCGGCGGGACCGTTCGTGAACTGGTCGAACAGGACGTCGTTGCCGATCGCGCCACCCGGGGCGCTCCGGTTGGCGGCGATGCTGGTGATCACCGCGAGGGCCACGGTGCTGACGAACAGGGCGAGGACCAGGCCGCTGATGGTGCGGAAGCCGGCGCGGGGGTCGTCGGCGAGCCGCCGTGCGGCGATCAGCGCGGCGGGGCGGCGGGCGCGCCGCGCCATGGCCCGGGCGCCGGTCATGGTCAGCCACGGTCCGGCGGTGACCAGTCCGGCCAGGATCAGCAGGAATCCGGGCAGGTACGCCTCCATCTGGCCGACGCTGGTCGGCGGGGCCCCGACGGCGAGGACGACGGCGAGTTCGGCGATGCCGGCCAGCAGCGGAACCAGCCGCCACGCCCGGGGAGCGGCCGGTGTGACGCGCCGGCTGACGCCCAGCGGGGAGATGTGCACCCGCCGCAGCGCGAGGCGGGCCGCCACCGCCGCGGCGACCGGGACGCCGACCGCGACGAGCAGGATGTCGGCCGGGTTGAGCGACAGGTCGCTGGTGAAGAAGGGGGCACCGGTGAACGGGTACGTCGCGGCGGCCGGCCGGAGCGCGTAGAAAAGGCCGAACCCGGCCGCCACACCCGCGACGGCGGCCAGAGCCGATTCGACGGCCGAGATGACCGAGACCTGCCGGGGCGTCGCGCCGACCAGTCGCATGGCGGCGAACCGCTGTTCCCGGCGGGCGGCCGACAGCCGGGTGGCGGTACCGATGAAGATGAGCACCGGAAACAGCAGCCCCAGCACCACAACGGAGAGGACGAGGTCGATGCCACTGGCGTTGATGCCGGCGGCGACGGCGCAGTACTCGCCGTTGCAGCCGCTGGGCGTGGTGGTCTCGATGCTGGTGACCCGGGTAGCGCGCGGCTGGTGCGCGAGTTGGTCGGCGGTGTCGCCGACGATGATGAGCAGCGTGTTCGGGGCCGGCAGCGCGGACCGGCCGATCGTGTCGATCTGGTGTCCGGGGTACCGGTCGCCCAGTTGCGCGGCGGGGGCCGAGCGCAGCAACGTGCTCAGGGCCGGCGAGGCGTAGAACTCGCCGGGTCCGGGCAGGTGCGGGATGCCGGGTGGGACGGGTGAGTCGGGCCCGGTGGCGGCGACGTCGACCCGGCCGACGATCTGGCCGTGGAACATGTCGGCCCGCAACAGCCACCACAGCGGCGCCGGGGTCGCGGACCCGCCGCTGGAGCTGCTGTCGGCAGCGGCGCCGGCTCTCGTGGCCGAGCCGGTGCCGGTGTTCAGCCAGGCGTACCGGGCGTTCTGCGTGTTGACGGCGTTCATGCCGGCCAGGCTGATCAGCAGCAGGCCGACGCCCACCGCCACGGCGGCCGCGATCATGGTCAGGCGGGCGGCGGCCTCCCGGCCACCCGCCAGCGTGAGCCGCAGGCCGAGCCGGATCATGAGCTGGCCTGCTCGGCAACGAGCGAGGTCACCCGGCCGTCCCGGACGACGACCTCGCGGTCGGCGTACGCGGCCACCCGCGGCTCATGGGTGACCAGGATGACCGTGGTGCCCTGCGCCCGCGCGGCGTCGACCAGCAGGTTCATCACCTGCTCGCCGGTGAGCGAGTCGAGTGACCCGGTCGGCTCGTCGGCGAACACGACCTCGGGCTCCGCGACCAGGGCCCGGGCCAGCGCCACCCGCTGGGCCTCGCCGCCGGACAGTTCCCCGGACCTGCGCCCCTCCAGCCCGTCCAGGCCCAGGCGCGCGAACCAATCCTGGGCCCGCGCAAGCGCTCCGGCCCGGCGGGTACCCGCGAGCAGCAGCGGCAGGGCGATGTTCTCCGCGGCGGTCAGTTCGGGCACCAGTTGGCCGAACTGGAACACGAACCCGAACCGGTCCCGGCGCAGCGCGCTGCGCTCGTTCTCGCGCATCGTGTCGATCCGTTGCCCGGCGAACCAGATCTCCCCGGCGTCCGGGGTGAGGATCCCGGCCAAGCAGTGCAGCAGGGTGGACTTGCCCGAGCCGCTCGGCCCCATGACCGCCAGGATCTCGCCCGCAGCCACCGACAGGTCGGCGCCCCGAAGCGCCGGTGTCTGCCCGAACGACCGGACGACGCCCCGCGCCTGGATGAGGTAGCCGTGGTCGGTACGTCGCTGGGGAATGCCGACGACGCTCATGGCCGCACCACCTCCGCCAGCGTGTGCAGCCGGGCCGCCGTGAGGTCGATGAACCGGAGATCGGCCTCGAGATGGAACAGACCGTGATCGGCAAGCAGCGCATCGACGAGGTCCCCGGTCCGCTTGAGCTCGGTCAGCTCCCGCATCCGGGTCAGGTGCGCGGCGCGCTGAGCGTCGAGGTAGCGCTCGGCGGGCCGCCCCAACATCAGCGACAGCACCACCTTGGCAAACAGCACCGTCTGCAGGTGCGGCTCAGGCCGCGCCGGCTCGGCGAGCCACGCCTCGAACTCCGCCACACCGGCGTCCGTGATCACGTACCGCTTGCGGTCGGGCCCGGCGCCGGGCTCGGCGTCGCCGGCCACCACCTTGCCGTCCCGGGCCAGCCGGCCGAGGGTGGCGTAGACCTGGCCGAACGGCAGCGGCTTGCCGCGGGCGAAGTAGGCGTCGTAGTCGCGCTTGAGGTCGTAGCCGTGGCTCGGCTCCCGTTCGAGCAGACCGAGCAGGGTCAGCGGAACACTCATGCCGAGACAATACACTGCGCGTATACATCGGGTAAATACATCGAGTGGACACGCCCGCACCGTCCTCTTCCGACCGTGACGACCGCGGCCATCCTGATCTGCCGCTGATCGGGCGTTGGACCGGCTGGGCCCCTACTGACATGCCGATGTGCGGGCGGGTCGCGTGCCTTCGCGGTCATCCGAGACGCGCACGCCCGCCGACGATGCAGCGCCTACCTCATCTCGGCCCAGGGCGCGCCTGGCCGAACCTGGCAACAGGGCGCCGACTCGGTCGGTCCGCCTCCCCGGACAGCGGAGGCGGACGGATATCAGGCCAGCGCAGCCGCCTTGCGCAGCAGTACCGACCGCTCGCGGGCGTTGCGGCACAGTCGGGCGGCGAGCTCCAGCTCGGCCCGTGCCTCGGCGGTCCGGCCGAGCTGGATGAGCAGCTCGCCGCGCACGCTCGGGAGCAGGTACGACCCTGGCAGGCGGTCGGAGGCGACCAGCTCGTCCACAATAGACAGCGCCTGCTGTGGTCCATTCGCCATCGCGACGGCGACGGCCCGGTTGAGCTCGACGACGGGTGAGGGAGCCACGCGGCCGAGCGCCTCATAGAGGAGCACGACACGCTCCCAGTCGGTCTCTTGCACCGAGGACGCCGACGCGTGGCAGGCGGCGATCGCTGCCTGCAGCCCGTACGGTCCGAGGCCGCGCCCGACAGCCGAGGCCCGGCCGATCGCGGCCAGACCGCGACGGATCGCCGACCGGTCCCACCGGCGTCGGTCCTGATCCTGCAGGAGCACCGCCTCGCCATCGGGTCCGGTGCGTGCGGGAAAGCGCGCGGCCGTGAGCTCGAACAGGGCGAGCAGCCCGTACACCTCCGGCTCATCGGGCAGCAACGCGGCCAGCGTCCGGGCCAGCCGGATGGCCTCGTACGCGAGATCGGGTCGCAGCAGGCTGTCACCGGTCGTCGCCGTCGAGCCCTCCGTGAAGATCACGTACAGCACGCTCAGGACACCGCCGAGTCGCTCGCGCCGTTCCTCGGACGGCGGCAGCTCGAACGGCACTCTCGCCGCGGCGATCGTCTTTTTCGCCCGCGTGATTCGTGCCTGGACCGTCGGCACGGGCACGAGGAACGCCCGGGCGATCTCCTCGCTCGCCAGGCCGCCGACCGCGCGCAGCGTCAGGGCCACGCGGGCCTCGGGCGAGAGCACCGGATGGCAGGCCACGAACATCAGCGCCAGGACGTCGTCGTCGATCCGGTCGGGATCCCACGGCAGGTCGTCCGACCGGTCCCGCGGGGCCACCGCGCCCGAGGTCGTCTCACCTTCGGCGAGCTGACCGGCGAGCATGGCGTACCGATCGTCGAGTGCCGACCGGCGGCGGAAGCTGTCGATGGCGCGCCGCCGCGCGGTTGCGAGCAGCCAGCCCACCGGGTTCGCCGGCGCGCCGTCGCGCGACCAGGTGACGAGTGCCTCCGCCACCGCCTCCTGCGCGACGTCTTCGGCGAGCTCGAAGTCCCCGGTGTAGCGGGCCAGCGCACCGACGATCCGTGCGGACTCGATCCGCCAGACGGCCTCGACGGCCCGCCGCGCCGACTCGGTGCTCGGCGGGCCGCCGGTGGCCGCGGGCGTCAGAGCTGGCCGGTCCGCTCGCGCCACGCCCGCTCCTTGATGATCCACTCGTTATCCTGCGGAAACTCGTCGATGCTCGGCACGCGGCGGATCTCGCACTTCGTGCCGGCAACCGCCGGGAGTCGCTTGGCCCACTCGACCGCCTCCTCCTTCGTGGCCACGTCGATCACGTAGAAGCCGCCGAACAGTTCCTTCGTCTCGCCGTACGGACCGTCGGTGACCACCGGCGTCTCGCCGCTGAAGTCGACCACCACGCCCTGGGACGGGTCGTCCAGGCCCTCGGCGGCGACGAGCACGCCAGCCCGGATCATCTCCTCGTTGAAGCGACCCACCGTCTCGAGCATCTGCTCGAAGGGCGTCTCCATCATCTTCGCGACCGACTCGTCCGTGCCTCGCATGATCAGCATGTACTTCGCCATCTTCGATCTCCTTGATACCGGGGTCGCCCCTCGACCCTCTCACCCACAGGTCGAACGGGGTAGCCGCGGATCGACACGGCAAACGGACGCGGGCATTGCACCCCGACCAGGGGTCCAACCCGTCGGTCTGGTCAGCCATGTGCGGCGTGCGGCGCACGCTTCTGCCGGGAGTCACTCGGCCTACCGCAGCGCAGCCCGCGCCTGCCGAGGGAGTGGCCGAGCAGCACCGCATGGACGCGGCCGTGGCGGATCGTGACCAGCACCCTGTATCAGGTGAGGATCTTCTGGTACGGGGAACGACGGCAGCATGGCGATACCGATCCTGATGGAGACCGCCGCAGCGGTCACTGCGACGGCGCTGCTTGGCGCGGTTAGCACCAATCCACGTTAGCGGTGGCTCTGCGTTGCCGTACTGGTGGCCCTGGCCGCTGCGACAGACCCGCGAGTTGGCGTACGACGCCAGCTGCTGCGGCTGACCCGCGCGCGGCCGGGGCGCAATTTAGCCCGCTGCGGGTGATCCGCCCGGGCAACGGTAGGGCAACCATGTCTGCGTAGTCGACGGGGAGATCGACGCGGCTCTCCCGGCGAGAAGCCGGGGAGCGCATGATCGCCCTGGGCGGCGCAGCCGGGGTTTCTCCACGGGTGGACGAGCCGCCCAAAGCGCGACCATGATGCCGGTAGGGGCCACGCGGCAGTAATCAGGAGCAGTTGAGATGGTGCACGGCGCGACTGTGGCTGTGGCGGTCGTCACCAGCCGCACAGAGGCGGAACTGATCGTCGGCATGCTACGCAGTCACGGCTTGAGAGCAGCCTTTGCGGCAGACGATGCCGGAGGACAGGAGCCGCAGCTGCAAATGCAGGGTGTCCGCGTGCTGGTTGCCCCCTCCGATGAAGCCTCGGCCCGTCGGCTCCTAGCCGCCGCCGATGACACTGCCGGACCGGTCGGCGGCGACTAGCTCCGGCTTCCTTCCGCGAAAGCCCGTCAGGTCTTGTGAAAGGGGATCCTCGTGAGCTCATCTTCCATCGGCCTGCCCACCCCCGGAAGGCCCCGGCTCGGTCTCCGGGGCGCCGCACCTCCCGGCAGGGTTCACCGACACGTTCACCAACCGGTACATCGACACCGGTGAAGTGCGCCTGCACGCGGTCATCGGAGGGGATGGGCCGCTGTTGCTGCTGGTGCACGGCTGGCCGCAGACCTGGTACGCCTGGCGCCCTGCTGATTCCGGCGCTGGACCGGGGCGCTCCGGGATGCCGGCACCCAGCGTTACGCCAAGAGGCTTCCACCTCCACAGCGGCACGACGCAGGACCGGATCATCGCTACGCGTTCCAGACGCGGCTGTATGGGCGATCGACGCAAACGGCGTGGTTTGTACCTCCCGGCCCGCGACTCGTCGACCGTGTCGAAGCCATCGCCGCGATCCTGTACCCCGGGCGCCGACAGGGCCGCCGGCGGCACCCGTACACGGAGCGCGACGACCGCGGAGAGGCCGGACCCTAGGGTCGTTGGCCAAGGCCGGAGAGCGTGGTGGTGGCCAGCCGCGCGGCGAGCTGCCGGCGGGAGTTGATGCCGAGCTTCATGTAGATGTTGCGCAGGTGGAACTCCACCGTTTTGACGCTGACGACGAGGTCCGCGGCCACCTCGCGGTTGGTTCGGCCGGTGGTCACCAGGCGGGCCGTCGGGCATGTCAGTGGCGGTTGCTCACGCGCGCCGCCTCGTCGATCGCGTCGATCAGGTCGGTGTCGCCGGCCAGGTCCGGCGCGAGCAGCGCGAGCACGTCGCGCGCTGATCCCGCTCGTTGCTGGTAAGGGCCGGCGCCGGCGTCGTTCACCGGCGCGCCGATCCCGCGCAGGTGATCGATCCAGGCGGCCACGATCCACACGCTGCCGGCGGGCATCCGGCCGGCGGCCCGTTCGCCGCGCAGCACCGGCAGCACCCGGATCGGCACCTTCTGCGAGCCGTCCGCGGCGATCTGCGCCAGCGTGTGGCGGATCCGCGGGTTGGCGAACCGCTCGAGCAGGGCGGCCCGGTAGGCGGCCAGATCGGCGGCGGGCAGCGGCACGTACCGCGTCGCCTCGTCCCACCACTGGTCCAGCCAGCCCCGGCACACCGGGTCGGCGACCGCGTCCGCGATGGTGTCGTGGCCGCGCGCGCTGCCCGCATACGCGAGCAGGCTGTGCCCGCCGTTGAGCAGCAGCAGCTTGCGCGTCTCGTACGGGTGGACGTCGTCGACGAAGCGCGCCCCGGCGGCGTCCCAGGCGGGGCGGCCGGCCGGGAAGGCGCCGCTGAGCACCCACTCGGTGAACGGCTCGGTGACCACCGGCACCGCGTCCCGCCAGCCGGTCTGCTCCGCCACGGCGCGCACGTCGTCCGCGGTGGTGCGGGGCGTGATCCGGTCCACCATGGTGGTCACGAACGACACGTGGTCGCGAATCCACGCGGCCAGCGCGGGCTCGACGGTCTCGGCGAGATCGGTGACGACGCGGGCGGTGGCCGTACCGTTGCCGGGTAGGTTGTCGCAGGACACCACCGCCAGCGCTCCGGCGCCGGCCGCGCGCCGCGCGTTCAGGCCGGCGACGAGCCGGCCCGGCACGGTGGTCACCTCCCGGCCACCGCGGATCGACGCGACGTCCGCCTGCACGTCCGGACGGTCCAGGTCCAGGCCGCCGTCGCGGGCGCGCGCGTACGCCGCCTCGGTGACGGTCAGCGTGACGACGGCGATCTCCGGGCGCGCCATATGTCGGAACCAGGCCTGCAGGTCCGTGCCCGGGCGGGCCTCCGACAGCGCTTGCTGTACGGACATCTCGTCGCGCTCCGGGCCCCGCACCACGAGCGTGTACAGCCCGTCCTGGCGGGTTAGCTGGTCGGCAAGGGTGTGCGACCGCCCGGTGAACGCGGCGATCCCCCATCCCGCGGCGTCCGGCGCCGCGCCGGTGTACCAGGCCTGGTGGGCCCGGAAGAAGCCGCCGAGTCCAACGTGGACGATCCGCACCGACGGTCGGGTACCGCGGCGGGGCGTCACAGCTTGAACACCTTGCGCGGCTGGTCGACGACCAGCGTGGTGATGGTGTCCAGCGCCTCGTCCTCGTCCAGCCGGTGCGCCGCGACCAGCCCGGCGAGGAACCCCGCGTCGAGGCGGCGGGACATGTCGTGGCGGGCCGGGATCGAGCAGAACGCCCGGGTGTCGTCGATGAACCCGGACAACCGGCTGAACCCAGCGATCTCCGTGACGGACTCCTGGTAGCGGCGGATCAGCGCCGGGCTGTCGAGGAACCACCAGGGCGCGCCGGCGTACACGGACGGGTAGAACCCCGCCAGCGGGGCGATCTCACGGGCAAACACGTCCGGGTCCACCGTGAACAGTACGAGGTGGAAGTTCGGGTGCGTGCCGTAGCGGCCGAGCAACTGGCGCAGGCTGTCGGTGAACTCGGTGCCGATCGGGATGTCGGCACCGGTGTCAGCGCCGTACCGGGCGAACGTGTCCGGATGGTGGTTGCGGCGCACGCCCGGGTGCAGCGTCATGACCAACCCGTCGTCGCAGGACATCCGCGCCATCTCGAGGATCATGTGGCGGCGGAACGCCGTGGCTTCCGCCTCGGACGCCTGCCCGGCCAGTGCTCCCCGGTAGATGCGTTCCGCCTCGGCCCGATCAAGCGGAGCGGCCACCGCGTCGGCGTGGCTGTGATCCGCCGACACCGCGCCGCGCGTGACGAAGAACCGGCGGCGCTGCTCCAGTGCCGTCACATATCCGGCATAGTCGCCGACGTCGGTCTCTGCCACCGTGCCGAGCCGCTTGACCGCGTCGGCCCAGCCCGGCCGTGCCGGCTCGAGGTAACGGTCCGGCCGGAACGTCGGCGTCACCCGCGTCGCGATCTCCGGATCGGCGCCCAGCCGGGCATGCGCCTCGAGGTCGTCGGCCGGATCGTCAGTGGTCGCCAGCACCTGGATCCCGAACCGCCGCAACAGCGCGCGCGGGCGATGGTCCGGGCCGGCGAGCTGCTCGGCGATCTGGTCGTACAGCGCGTCTGCGTTGTCCGCGCTCGGCCGCTCCCGCACCCCGAAGATGTCGGCCAGCTCGCTGTCGAACCAGTACCGCACGGGGGTGCCGCGCAGCAGGTGCCAGTTCCGGCACAGCAACCGCCACGCCTCGCGCGCCCGCTCCTCGGGCAGCGGCCCCTCCCCCACGCCGAGCCGGTCGAGGCCCACGCCACCCGCGTGCAGCAGCCGCGTCACGTAGTGGTCGGGCTGGATGAAAAGGCTCGTCGGATCCGCGAACGGCGTGTCGTCGAGGAGGATCGTCGGGTCGACGTGCCCGTGTGGGGAGACGATCGGCAGGTCCCGGACCGCGGCGTACAGGCGGCGGGCGATGTCGCGCACGCCTGGCTCTGTGGGCAGCAGCCGGTCGGGGTGCACAGTCAAGAAGGCCATGGCCCGAGCGTCGGGGCGGGACACCCCGCTGGCAAAGCGGTTGCCATCTGTTGCCCGAGCCCGCTGGCAACAACTGGCAACTCGTTGCGCGCGCCGGTCACCCGGCGAAGCCTTCTCGTAACTCTTCTTGTCGTGCGGATCACACCGCACCGGCAGTCAAGCCAAGGGAGAACGAGGATGGGATTAAGAACGATCCGCTCGGTGGTGGCGCTGGTCGGTGCGACCGCGCTCACCGCCGCGCTCGCTGCCTGCGGCGGCGGCGCCGAGGGCGGCGGCAGCAGCAGCGGTGCCGGCAAGACACTTCACATGCTGATCGGCGCCAACACACAGTACCCGCAGGAGTTTCAGGCCTGGCAGCAGTCGATCAGTGACAAGTTCAAGGCGCAGACGGGCGCTGACGTGAAGTTCGAGACGTTCGCCAGCGCGAACGACGAACTGACGAAGATCCAGACGTCGGTCGTGTCGGGCACCGGTCCGGACGTGTACGCCGTCGGCACGACGTTGACCCCGACCGCCTACTCGACCAAGGCGTTCGTGAAGCTGGGCAACAAGGAGTGGCAGAAGATCGGCGGGAAGGACAAGTTCGTGCCGGCGACGCTGGGCATCTCCGGCCCGAATGACAAGAACCAGGTCGGCATCCCGTGGGTCAGCCGGCCGTTCGTCATGGCGTACAACACCGAGCTGCTGAAGGCGGCGGGGATCAGCAAGCCGGCGACCACCTGGGACGAGCTGACCCAGCAGGCCAAGCAGCTGACCAAGGGCGACCAGTACGGCCTCGCGGTGGGCTACAAGGACAATTTCGACCCGTGGAAGTTCGCCTGGGGCATGTCCATCCAGGCCGGCAACCGGCTCGTGGACGGCAAGACGGCCCGCATCCAGGACCCGACCGTCAAGAAGGCGTACCAGACCTACTTCGGCTGGTTGACCACCGACAAGGTGGTCGACCCGGCCGCCATCGGATGGACGAACGCACAGGCGCTCGCCGCGTTCGCCAAGGGCAAGACCGGCTACTTCGCGCTGACGACCCCCACCGCCATCAACTCGCTGGACCAGGGCGCGGTCAAGGGCAAGTGGGCGTTCACGCTGCTGCCGACGGTGCCGCCCGGGGCCACAAGCCGCCCGGCGAGCGGGGTCGAAGCCGCCAGCATCCTATCCGGCGACAATCTGCTCGTCGCGGACTACTCCAAGAACAAGGACCTGGCGTTCCAGTTCGTGAAGCTGATCACCGACCAGGAAGTTCAGCTCGACTACTACAAGAAGTTCGGCAATCTGCCGGCGAACGCCGAGGCGCTGCAGACGTTGCAGTCGGATCAGAAGCTAACCGCGGTGGCCGAGGCGGCGAAGAAGTCGGTGGCGACCCCGTTCACCGGCGCCTGGGGTGACATCCAGCTGGCGCTGACGAACGTGGTGGTGCAGTCGATCCCTGACCTGGCGAAGGGATCGGTAAGCGACGCGCAGCTCGACAGCCGGTTGGCCGCGGCGCAGCAGGCCTCGCAGTCGGCGTTGGACCGGGCGAAGTAGGCAGCCATGACCGACAAGAGCACAACGGCGCGAGCGGTCCGGGGCGGATCGGCGGCCACCGTGGCCGCCGGCCGGGCCCCGGCCGGCCGGGAGCCAGCTCGGGTCCGCAGCGAGCGACGCCGCCGCGGCGTCACCGAACGGCAGCGCCCACTGTGGCTGCTGACCCCGGGCGGGGTGCTGATGACGTTGATCATCATCATCCCTTTGCTGCTGGCGTTCTACATCTCGTTGACCGATCTCGACCAGTACACGCTGCGCCGGTGGCTGGACGCGCCGTTCATCGGCCTCAAGAACTTCGTCGAAGCGTTCCAGTCCGGCCTGCCGCGCTCCATCTGGATCAGCGTCTCGTTCGCCGTGATCTCCACGGTGGCGACCGTCCCGCTGGGGATGGCCGCCGCGATCGCCACCCAGAACCGGTACCGCGGCCGCGGCTTGGTGCGAGCGGTGTTCCTGATCCCGTACGTGCTGCCGAGTTTCGTGGTGGCCACGGTGTGGCGGACGATGCTGCAGCCCGACGGCATCGTCAATTCCCTGCTGCACAAGGTCGGTATCACCGGCGGGCTGTGGCTGAGCGGGCCCAAGTCGTACTGGACGTTGATCCTGGTGGAGATCTGGGCAGCCTGGCCGTTCATCTACCTGATGGCGCTGGCCGCCCTGCAGAGCGTCGACGGCGAGGTCCACGAGGCGTCCGCGGTCGACGGGGCGAACTGGTGGCCAAAGCTGCTGCACGTGATCCTGCCGTACCTGCGCGGACCGGTGCTGCTGGCGTGCCTGCTGGCCACGCTGAACCACATCAACAACTTCACGCTGCCGTTCGTCCTGTTCGGCGCGCCCGCTCCGAACGACGTCAACGTCATGCCGATGATCGTCTACGTCACCAGCTTCCAGAGCCTGCGGTTCGGGCTCAGCGCGGCGATGGCGATCGTGTCGCTGTTGCTCATCGCCATCCCCCTGTTCATCTATCTGCGTGCGCTCCGGCTGGACGTGCACGAGGAGGGAGGCCGGCGATGACCGTGTCCACAACCGCCCCGGCGTCCGCCACCGCGCCCCGGGTGGAGGCCCGGCGGCCCGGCGGCCGGACCGCCGCCGGCGAGGCCCACCGGCTGCTGCCCCGGCCGCTGCTGGTGATCGTCACGGTGGTGCTGTGCGCGATGGTTCTGATACCGACGCTGTACATCGTGCTCGCTTCATTGAACAGTGACATCGGCGTCGCCGAGGGCCAGTTCTGGCCGAGCACCTTCTCCCTGGTGAGCTACACCAAGATCTGGACCACGGCCGATCTGGCCACAGGCCTGGTGAACAGCATCGTGGTGTGTGCGTTCACTGCGGTGGCGTCGGCGCTGCTCGGCACCATCACGGCGTACGTGCTGGTCCGCTATACGTTCTTCGGCCGCCTCACCATCCTGCGCGGCCTGGTCGGCCTGCAGAGCATCCCCGGTACGCTCATGCTGCTGCCGGTGTTCGTGCTGTTCTCCTCGGCGGGCACCTACCTCGGAATCACCGTGGTCGGCACGCGCTGGGGGCTGTTCATCGCGTACCTGACCTTCGCTCTGCCGTTCTCCACCTGGGTGATGGTCACCTACCTGCGCGGCCTGCCCCGCGAACTGGAGGAAGCGGGCCGGGTGGATGGCGCGTCCACCCTGGTGATCCTGTTCCGGATCATCGTCCCGCTCAGCCTGCCGGCGATCGTGGTATCGGCGATCTTCGCGTTTCTGCTGGGCTGGAACGACGTGCTCTTCGCCTCCGTGCTGACCCGGCCCGAAACGCACACGGCTGCCGTCGCCCTGCAGATATTCGGGGCGACGCAGGAGGGCGGCGCGCTGCCGGTCTACTCCCAGGTCATGGCCGCCGCGCTCGTCTGTGCGGCGCCGGTCGTGCTGCTGTACCTGGTGTTCCAGCGCTACCTGGTCGGCGGCCTGACCGCCGGCGGCGTCAAGTGACGCCATGACTACCGCCGCGGTGATCGGGTGCGGGGACGTGTCCGTCGTACACCTGCAAGCGATCGCGAACCTCGACGGCATCGACCTGGTCGGCGTCTGCGACGCCGACGCCGACCGGGCCGCCGCGGAGGCGCGCCGGTACGGCGTGCCCAGCTTCACCGACCACCGGGAGCTACTCGACGCGGTACGCCCCGAGGTGGTGCACGTGTGCACCCCGCACCACCAGCACGCCCAGATCGCGATCGACTGCCTCGACGCCGGCGTCGGCGTCCTCGTCGAAAAGCCGGTCGCGCACACCATCGCCGAGGCAGACCGGCTGATCGCCGCGGCCCGGCGCCACCCGGACGTCAAGGTCGGGATCTGCCTGCAGAACCGGTACAACGCGACCATCCGGGCCGCCCGTGCGCTGCTCGACTCCGCGGATCTCGGCGCGGTCCGCGGCGGCTCGGCCACCGTGCTGTGGCACCGCGACCCGGCATACTACCGGGCCCGGCCGTGGCGCGGGCGGGCCTGCGAGAGCGGCGGTGGCGTCCTCATCAACCAGGCGATCCACACCTTGGACCTGATGGAGTGGTTGCTCGGCGACGTCGTACGGGTGCGCGGCCACATCGGACGGTACGCACTGGACGGCGTGGTGGATGTTGAGGACACCGCACAGGTGCTGCTCGAGCACGCCGGCGGCGCGCGCAGCGTGGTCTTCGCGACCGTCGCCAACGTCGTCGACTCCCCGGTGACCATCGAGATCGTCACCGCGCGGGCCGTGCTGCTGATCCGCGGCGACCTGACGGTCAGCTATGCCGACGGGCGCGCCGAGACCGTCACCGAACGGCGGGCTACCACTGCCGGCCGGTCGTACTGGGGTGTCTCGCACGAACTACTCATCGCCGACTTCTACCGAACGCTGCCCGACCCGGAACCGTTCTGGATCGGGCCGCAGGAAGGGGCCAGATCACTGCGTCTGGTCCACCAGATCTATCGACAGAGCAGCTGACGCAAGAAAGGACCGATTTCGATGTGGACTCTATCTGGCTTCGTCGACGAGATCTCGCCTGACTTCACCGAGCAGTGCCGGGTGGCGGCCGACCTCGGCCTGAAGTACGTGGAGGTGCGCAGCGCCTGGGACGTCAACATCCTCGACCTCAAGCCAGAGCAGCTGACCGTCATGAAGGAGACGCTAGCGGCCCACGGCCTCCAGGTGTCCAGCATCGGCTCGCCGATCGGCAAGATCTTCATCGACGAGCCGTTCCCGCCGCACCTCGACCGCATGCGGCACGCCGCGGAAGTCGCACACTTCTTCGACGCACCGTACGTGCGGATCTTCTCGTTCTTCCTGCGTCCCGGCGCTGACCCGGCGGACCATCGCGACGAGGTGATCGACCGGATGCGGGCGCTCGCCCGGGTCGCCGAGGACGCGGACCTCGTCCTGCTGCACGAGAACGAGAAGGAGATCTACGGCGACGTGCCGACCCGATGTCTGGACATCGTCCGGTCAGTCGGCTCGCCGCACCTGCGGCTCGCCTGGGACCCGGCCAACTTCGTCCAGGTGGGGGTTCGGCCCTACACCGACGGGTACGCCATCCTGCGCCCCCACCTGGAGTACGTGCAGATCAAGGACGCGCTGGCGGCGGACGGCACGGTCGTGACCGCAGGCATTGGCGACGGCGAGGTCGCCCGCACCATACGCGCGCTGCGCCACGACGGGTTCGACGGGTTCTTCTCCCTCGAACCGCACCTGAGCACCGGGACCGCGACTGGCGGGTTCTCCGGCCCAGGCCTGTTCCGCCGCGCCTGGCAGGACTTCACCGACATGCTGAAGGCCGAAGGGATCGAGTACGCATGAGCATCCGCAAGATCGCCGTAGTGGGCGCCGGCGTCATCGGCACCCACCACGGGCTGGTCATCAGCCAGCTCGCGGACCGCATCCAGCTGGTGGCGGTGGCCGACATCAACATCGAACGGGCCGAGCGCCTGGCCGCCGAGCGCGGCGGCAGGCCGTTCGCGTCGCTGACCGACGCACTGGCCGCCGTCGACATCGACATCGTCGTGGTCTGCACGCCCACCGGGCGACACGGCGAGGTGGCGATGGAGGCGCTCGCCGCCGGCAAGCACGTCATCGTCGAGAAGCCCGCGGAGATCACGGTCGAGCGCACCGACGAGATCATCGAGGCGCAGCAGAAGGCCGGCACGCTGGTGACCGTCATCTCGCAGCACCGCTTCGACCCGGCCACCGACGTCACGCTGGCGGCCATCGAGCGGGGTGAGCTGGGCCGGCTGACGTCGGGCATCGCCTCGATCGACTGGTGGCGGGGGCAGAGCTACTACGACTCCGGCGACTGGCGCGGCACCTGGGAGCTCGACGGCGGCGGCGCCCTGATGAACCAGGGCGTGCACACCGTCGACCTGCTGGTCGCCGCGATGGGCCGCCCGGTCGAGGTGTTCGCGTACACCGGCACGCTGGCGCACGAGCGGATCGAGGTCGAGGACGTCGCGGTGGGCGTCGTGCGGTTCGACAGCGGCACGCTCGGCGTGCTGCACGCCACCACGGCCGCCTATCCGGGGCTCAGCGCGCGCCTGCAGGTGCACGGGGACAAGGGTTCCGCGGTCATCGACAACGATCAGCTCGTGTTCTTCCAGACCACCACGCCCGGCAGCACCCTGGAGGAGCGGCTGATGGGCGCGACGTCCGCACGTGCGGTGCCCACCGCGGGCAGCGACCCGGGCCAGCTGTCCGACGCACACCGACTGCAATACCTGAACTTCCTCGGTGCGTTGGACGGGACCGAAAGGCTGCGCGTCGATCTGGAGACCAACCGGCAGTCGATCGCCGTCATCACCGGGGCCTACGAGTCCGCGCGAACCGGACGGCCGGTGAGTCTGCGTTGACATCCTCCCGGCCCTGAAGGACCAGGATTCCCTTGGTCGCCCTGGGGGTTTCCTGCTTCACCGCCAACCGCCCGAAGGGAGAACTCCCGTGAGGTCTTACATCGGCTCCACAGGCGTTTTACCTCTCCGCCAGCCCGGCGGCGAGGATGTTCTGAGCGGCGTTGATGTCCCGGTCGTGGTCGGCCCCGCACCCGGGACAGGTCCACTTTCGGACGGTCAGCGGCATGGACAGGCTGATCCGACCGCACGCCGAGCAGGTCTTGCTCGACGGGTACCAGCTGGTCGGCCTGTTCGGGGGTCGGATAGAAGCGGTACTTGAACGCTCGCTTCACCATCCCCTGCATAGCCGGCATCCTGCCAACCCGGTACGACAATCTTGCGAAGGGAGGAAGCGGCGTTTCCTTCCGGCCCTGAACGGCCGGGTTTCCACGCCGCGATTCTCATGAACCGCATCGCAGCTAACCCCATCCCGTACTGGAGCCGCGCCGGCAAGACGCGGGAGGTGTTCGAGGAGGCGTTCCGCGACTTCCAGGAGATCGGGTTCACCGCGGTCAAGGCGGACGTGCCCGACGACATGAGCCCTTCCGCGTACGCCGAATGGATCGCCGGCTACGGCCTCGCGCCGTCGCTCAGCCTGTTCAGCTCCCCGTTCGACGAGACCGTCGACATGGCCGAGGAGGTGGAGCGGGCCAAGCGGTTCGCCGCCACGCAGGTGGCGCTCGGGCTGGACCGTGCGATGGTCTCGTCCATGGCCCTGCCGGCCCGGATGGCCCAACCAGCGGTCGGCGCCGCCTTCGACGCCGGCCGCCTGGCCCGCGCCATCGACAACTGCGGCACGGTGTGCCGGGTGCTGCAGGAGGAGGGGCTACGCCCGTTGCACCACTCGCACGTCGGTGGCATCTTCGAGACCGAGGCCGAGATCGTCCGCCTCCTCGACGACCTGGGACCGGACGTCATCGGGTTCGGGCCGGACACCGGCCACCTTCGCTGGGCCGGCATCGACCCGGCGCCGTTCATCCGCCGCTACGCCGACCGCATGGGAGGCATCCACATCAAGGACTGCTTCCCCGACTTCCTCGCGCCGGAGAACCGGACCGGCATGAGCTACCGCGACGTGCAGGACACGAAGCGGCTATGGGCGGAACCGGGCCGGGGGGTGGTCGACTTCGCGTCCGTGCTGGCCGCCATCCCCGCGGACTACGACGGCGACTTCATGATCGAGGTGGATGAGCCGAGCGTGGAGTCGAAGCTGGAGTCCCACCGCATCTCGTTCGAGTGGGCCCGGCGCAGCCTTCCGGGGACAATAGGATGATGGCTGTCGACACCCGGCACCGCAGCGCCCGGATCGGTGGAGCCGACCGGATCCTGACCGAGCGGGAGATCAGGGCGTTCGTCGCGGAGCAGCTGGCCGGCATCGACGCGGACGGCCGCAGCGTCTGCGTGCTGGTCCCCGACGGTACGCGGAGCTGCCCCCTGCCCCTGCTGGTCGGCGCGGTGCACCGGGCCCTGCACGGCCGGGTGTCCCGGCTCACCGTACTGGTCGCGCTCGGCACCCACGGGGCGATGAGCGTGGACGCGCTGGCCGCCCACCTCGGCTACGCCGGGCGGAATCTGGGCGACGTGTATCCCGGCACCACCGTACGCAACCACGAGTGGTGGAAGCCGGAGACGTTCGCCCACCTGGGCACGATCCCGTCGGCGCGGATCGAGGAGCTGTCCGAGGGCCGGATAACCGGCGACGTGGAGGTGCTGCTCAACCGCGCGGTCGTCGACCACGACATCGCGCTGGTGATCGGGCCGGTGCTGCCACACGAGGTGGTGGGCATGTCCGGCGGCAACAAATACTTCTTCCCCGGCGTCGCCGGGCAGAAGATCATCGACGTGTCGCACTGGCTCGGTGCGCTCATCACCTCCGCGGAGATCATCGGGACCACCGGCCTCACGCCGGTGCGCGCGCTCATCAACGACGGCGCGGCGCTGATACCGGCGCTGAAGTACGCGTTCTGCGTGGTGACCGCAGAGGCACCCGACGCGGCCCACGGCGGCGCCGATAGCGACCGCGGCGCCGCACTGCACTCGATCTCGTTCGGCGACTGCGTCTCCTCCTGGGCGAGCGCGGCGGAGATCAGCGCGGCCACCCACGTCACGTACCTCGACGCGCCCGTGCGCCGCGTGCTGTCGCTGGTGCCGGCCATGTACGACGAGATCTGGACCGGCGCTAAGGGCTTCTACAAGGTCGAGCCGGTGGTGGCCGACGGCGGCGAGGTCATCCTGTACGCCCCACACATCCGCGAGATCGCCGCCAGCCACCCCGAGATCCACGAGATCGGGTACCACTGCCGGGACTACTTCGTGAAGCAGTGGAAGGCGTTCCGGCACGTGCACTGGGGCGTGCTCGCCCACTCCACGCACCTGCGCGGCGCGGGGACGTACGACCCGGTGACCGGCGAGGAACGGCTACGGGTGAACGTCACGCTGGCGACCGGCATACCGGAGCAGGTGTGCCGCGCGGTGAACCTGGGTTACCGCGATCCGGCGACCATCGACGTCGCGGCCTTCGCCGCCGACCCGGACACGCTCGTCGTCCCGCGGGCAGGCGAGGTCCTGTTCCGCCTGCGCTGAGCGGTCGACTGCCGGACGACGAGGCGGACCGGGAGCACCAGCGGCGTACCGCTGGGCCGGGCGCCGTGCCCCACCGCGATGCAGTTCTGCACGCCGGTGAAGCCCATCCGGTACAGCGGCGACGCGATCGTGGTCAACGCCGGCTCGACCAGCTCGTCGAACATGATGTTGTCGAAGCCCACCACGCTGACCTCGTCCGGGACCGCGACGCCCAGCTTGCGCAGGCCCTTCATGACGCCGATGGCGAGCGGGTCGTTGTACGCGAGGACCGCAGTGGCGTCGACCTGGGCCACCCGCCGCGCCGCACTCAGACCGGCGAGCACGGTGGGCTCGTTCGGGCCGATGCGCCGCGCGTCCAGCTCCAACTCGGCCGCGGCCTCGCGCAACGCTCGCCAGCGCACCCCGTCCGACCAGCTGTTCTCCGGCCCTGCCACATAGTAGATCCGCTCATGGCCGAGGGCGCCTAGGTGTTCCGCGGCCCGCCGGATCCCGCGCTCGCTGTCGTTCACCACGCAGCTCGCCTCGGGGATGATCCGGTTCAGCAGCACCACCGGCTTCTGCTTGGCCATCATCCGCAGCGCCGAGTCGGTCATCCGGGAACTGGCGATGACGATGCCGTCGACCTGATTCAGCTCCCGCTCGATGGTCTGGCGCTCGACCTCAGGCGACTCGTTGGTGTGCAAGAGGATCAGCTGATACCCCGCCTCGCGGGCGGCCTCGTACGCGCCCTTGATGATTTCGCCGTAGAACGGGTTGGTGACGTCCGCGATGACCAGCCCGATGGCCTCATGCACAGCGCTGTCCCCGGGTTGCTGACCGTCGAGCCGGCCGGACCGGTAGCCGATGCGCGCCGCGGCCCGGAAGACCTTCTGCGCCGTCTCAGCGTTGACCCGCCCCGGTCGCGAGTACGCCCGGGACACGGTGGAGGTCGCCACGCCCGCCTCGTGGGCAACGTCATAGATCGTCGGACGTCGCTCCATAACACACATGCTAGGCCCGTATTTGACAGGTGGGCGCGGAGCCACGTGTCGATCGTGGCGACGAGGACGGTAGGTTCGTTGCGACGAACCGACGCCAAACAGCCTTGACCATGGCATGGGCAGATCACCCGACATGCATGCCGCAGCGGCGAATGCGCCGCACGTCGTCGCGCAACGTGGACGTGGCGGGCCGATTCGGATCGAACGGGACGCCGTCTCGTCGTACTGCGGAAGCCTCCGAACCGGATCGTGAACGCCGACCCGAACGGATGTCCGCGTGAACTGGCGGGGTGTCTGGAGGCCCCGCTTCGACGCTGCAGTGTACGCAGGCAGCATCGGCCAGCTGCTTGCCACGAGCTTCCCCCAGCCACCCGTACCCGCGGCACCACGGCCCAACCGACGAGGCGCGCCGGCCGATGCGCAGCTACACGAACAGGGCCGCGACCTCGCGCCGGACGGTGAGCTCAGCCATCTCCTCGTCGGACGGCCGCCGCTCGAAGCGCTCCGCCGCGTCGAGGAGCCGGGGCAGGATCTCGACATCGCCGGTGGTGAGCAGGAACGCCTCCGGCCGGCCGAGCACCCAGTGCGCCGCCAGGTCAATGTCGGCCTGCTCACGCAGCGGCTCGTACCAGGTCGCGGCCGTGGCCGCGCGGCCTTCCCAGCGGCGCCAGGCGAGACTTTTGATCGTCTGCAGGGCGACGTTGCGCTCGGCGCACACGGCTGCCAACGCTGCGAACCGCTCCGCGTAGCGCGGGTCCTGCATCTGGACGTAGTTGTACGGCAGGAGGACGGAGTCGAAGGCGAAGCGCTCCAGGCTGCGCCGGTGCATCTCGGGCACCGACAGGCCGTGCCCGGTGACGCCGATGAAGCGCACGAGACCCTCCTCCCGCGCCTCGATCGCCGCCTCCAGGGCGCCATCCGCGCCCAGGGCGGTCTCCCACTCGATCACATCGACCAGGTTGTGTAGCTGGATGGAGTCGACCCGGTCGACCCCGAGGCGGTCGAGCGACCGGCGGATCTCCTCGCGCGCGGCGCGGTAGGTCCGCTGGCCCGTCTTCGTGGCCACGAAGAACGTTCCGGGATTACGCCGTAGCCAGGTCGCGATCCGCAGCTCGGCGTCGCCATAGCTCGCGGCGACGTCGATGTGGTTGATGCCATGCTCGAGCAGCACCTCGAGCGCGCGGTCCGCGTCGCCCTTGGAGACGTTGCCGAGCGCCGCAGCGCCGAAGATCGCGCGGCTCGAGTCGTGGCCCGTCGCGCCGAACGGTGCCCGTTCGATCATAGGTCGAGCTTACTCCGGGGCCACCCAGCCAGCCGATCTTGGCTGGTACACCGCCCGGCGGCGGTGACCGTTCAGCTGTGGCGGTAACTCGACAGGATCCCAGCAGGTCGCTCGAATGCTGAGCCGGCCCGTCTCGTCGGCACGTCGAACAGCTAATAGTGTCGACCGTGACGGATCCGAGCCTGCAGGCGGGCTTGGGCCCGATGGAGGTGCAGGATGACCGACGAGCGGCTACAGCGGCTTCGCGCTCGGCTCGCGGCGGCGGGCAAGGTTGTGGTTGCGTTCTCCGGGGGTGCCGACTCCGCGTTCCTCGCTGCGGTCGCCTCGCAGGTGTTGGGTGAGCGAGCGGTGGCCGTCACGGCGGTATCGGCCAGTCTGCCGGCCGACGAGCGCGCGGCGGCCCGACGCTTCGCACGCCGCCACACGATCCGCCACATCGAGGTGTGCACGGACGAGCTGGACCGTTCGGAGTACGTCGCCAACGATGCGGACCGCTGCTATCACTGCAAGACGGCCCTGCTGGACGCGATCGAACCGCTGGCCGTACTGGCCGACGCGGTGGTCGCGCTGGGGACCAACGTTGACGATCTGGGCGATTACCGGCCCGGTCAACGGGCCGCGACGGAGCGTGGGGCCATCGCCCCGCTGGTCGAGGTCGGCTTCACCAAAGCCGAGGTCCGATCCGCCAGTCGTGTGCTCGGGCTGGAGACCGCCGACAAACCGGCCGCGGCGTGCCTGTCGTCGCGGGTGGCCTACGGCGACCCCGTGACCGCCGAGGTGCTGAGCCGGGTGGAGACCGCGGAACGGGCCGTCCGCGAGCTGGGGTTCGATGTCTTCCGGGTACGGGCCCATGCTGGCGGCACGGTTGCGCGGATCGAGGTGCCTCGCGCCGACATCGGGCGCGCGGTCAGCGTTCGTGAGGCGCTGGACGCCGCGGTGCGGGGCGCAGGTTTCCGTTTCTGCGCCCTGGATCTCGCCGGCTTCGCCAGTGGCCGGATGAATACCCTCATCCCTGTCGACGCGCTACGGCGGCGACCCTGATGGACAGCGCAGAGCCCGGGCCGGAAGCGTTCGTAGACCTCGGTTTCGCCCGGGTGGACACCGGCCGGCAGCGCCGACAGGGCGTGCCGGAAGCGGTGTATGCGCCGGGCAAGACCGACGATGAGATCGTCGCGATCGTGCGGCGGCTGCTCGCCGACAACGACGGCCCGGTGCTGGTCACCCGAGTGGCTGCCGATGTCGCCGCCCGGGTCACAAGAGCCCTGCCGCCCGGCGAGGACCACCGGGCCGCCCGCCTGCTGGCATGGCGTCCAGCGCCGGCCACGAGCTTCGAGCTGGCGGTGGTCAGCGCTGGCACCGGCGACGGTGCCGTGGCCGCCGAGGCCGCCGCCGTCGCGCGGGCACTCGGTCTGCGAACCCAACTGGTACGTGACGTCGGCGTTGCGGGCATTCACCGGCTCATGGCCGCGGCCGACCAGCTTTCCGTCGCAGACGCGGTCATTGTGATCGCCGGGATGGAGGGCGCTCTCGCCAGCGTCGTTGGTGGGCTGGTCGGCTGCCCGGTCATCGCCGTGCCGACGTCGACCGGCTACGGCGCCGCGCTCGACGGTGTCACCGCGTTGCTGGCCATGCTCACCTCCTGCGCACCGGGCGTCACCGTGGTCAACATCGACTCCGGCTACGGTGCCGCCATGGCCGCTTTCCGAATCGCACGCGCTACCGGCAGCCGATCGTGAGACTGCTGCTCAACCCCTCATGCGGCCTGTCCGGCGACATGCTGCTGGCCGCGCTGGTCGACCTCGGCGCTCCCGTCGCCGGTATCCGCGCCGCGATCGCCAGTACCGGCCTGACCGCCTGGCAGTTGGCGACCGAACGCGGGGACGCCGGCGGTATACAGGCGACCCGAGCCGTGGTCACCGTTGTGGATACCGATATAGCGCGCCGTGCCGCCGAACTGATCGAACTCGTGGGCAGGGCGCAGCCGCCCGCCGCGGCCGCGCTCGCAGCCGATGCCCTGACGGCGCTCGCTCGGGTCGAGGCCGACCTGCACGGCCAACGCGTGGACGAGGTCCACCTCCACGAGTTGGGCGGCCACGACACGGTCGTCGACGTCGTCGGCGTCGCGGCTGCCCTGCATCTGCTCGGCGTGGACGAGATCTGGTCCGCTCCGCTCGCCATCGGAACCGGCACCATCCGTACCCGGCACGGCGTCCTGCCGGTCCCCGCACCGGCAACCGCCGCCCTCTTGCGCGGCGCCCAGATATACGGCAGCGACATCGCCGGCGAGACGGTCACCCCCACCGGCGCGGCGCTGCTCAAGGCCGCTGGCACCCGGTACGGTCCGATCCCCACGGTCACCGTCGCCCAGGTCGGGTACGGGGCGGGAAGCCGCCGCCTACCGGATCGCCCGAACGTGCTGCAGGTGCTGCTCTGCGCGTCACCGGACCGGCATGAACCGATGGTCGTCGTGGAAACCAACGTCGATGACGTAACCGGCGAGGTCCTCGCGCACACCATCGAGGTGGTGCTCGCCGCCGGCGCAGCAGACGCGTGGACCACCCCGGCATTGATGAAGAAGGGCCGACCGGCACAGATCGTCCACATTCTCGCCGCCGCCCACGCCGCACCCGCGCTGGAAGCGCTGCTGCTGCGGGAATCCGGAAGCCTCGGTGCCCGCCGCTACCCCGTCGAGCGCACCGCCCTGCCGCGCTCCACACACACCGTGCAGGTCGACGGGCACCCGGTACGCGTCAAGCAGGGACCCTGGTCGGCCAAGCCCGAACACGACGACGTCGTGGTCGCGGCACGCGCCCTGGGCCTGACCTACCGGCAGGTCGCTCAGCAGGCGATGGACCGGTACTTGACCAGCGGCGACGCGGATGCCGGGAAGCCAACTCCTCAACACGGGTAGCGGCCCACGCTCGGGTACGCCCAACGGTGGCCGGCTTCGGTGTGAGCTTGACGGATGCCACATCGCGGATCGACTGGTCATCGGGCACGCGCACGTGCCTGTAGCGCCGCCCGGGATGCCCGGGGGCCGCCCGTGCGGCACGATGGTCGATTGACGCAGTGCGGTCCCGCGGAGCGCCGCACGGCGCATCGGGGCCGATCACGACTCCTCTGCTGGGAACCCGTGGGTGACCCCGAACCGGGCCCGCTATCCAGTAACGAGAGAACCGGTTCGGTAAGTACGGATCAGGCCGCACTGCGGTACTCGCAGACGAGCGCGACCGCCGCGCACGGCTTGGCGGCATCGATCTGACGGCCCACCTGCGTCCAGGGCATCGGCTGGCCGCGCTCGGGTCAGCGTGCGGGGTTGCGGTTGTAGAGGGTCTTGGCCCAGAGGATGCTGACGAGGGTGATGGCGGTGCACCATGCGGCGGCGGTGATCTCCGTTCGCGCGTTGCAGTAGCGCGCTTGATCGCCGAAGATCTCGGCGATGGCCTTGCTGCGCAGGTCTGGGTCGGGCTCGTTCCAGACGGCGACGTAGCGGTTGGCGAACTGGTTCGGGTCATTCACGGCCTTCTCGTTATCGGTGCAGCATGCTGATCAGTTCGAGCTGGTCCAGTTGAGACTTCAGGTCGAGTGCGCCGATGCGGCACACGATGTGTCGGGCGCCTGCGGCGATGTAGCGGTCCAGCTCGGAGGTGACGAATGTGAGCGGCCCGGCGATGAGCACCTGGATCGCCTCGACGACCTCCAGTGGCATCCGGTAGACGGCGTGTGTGTAGTCGCTCAGGGCGCGGCGGCCTGCCTCGAGGTCGTCGGTGATGAGCAGGGTCGTGAACAGTGCCGGGGTGACCGCCTGGGCGCGGCCGGCCTCGGTCGCGGCGAGGCGCACCTGTGCCAGGCCCGTCTCGTAGTCTGCTGGGTTGGGCGGGTAGGGCAGCCAGCCGTCGTAGAGCCGACCGGTGCGCGCCAGCGCCGCCGGTGTGGCACCGCCGAGCCAGACGGGCGGTCCGGCCGGCTGGGCCGGCGGAGTGCTCTCGGGGATGTGGTCGAAGTGGAGTACGTCGCCGTGGAACGAGGTGGGGCCGCGGGTGGTCCACAGGTGCCGCCAGAGCGCGACGGTGTCGTCAAGCCGGGCGAGGCGTCCCCGCCAGGGAACCTCGGACACCGCGTACTCGGCTTCGGAGCGGCGGGGGAAGCCGGCGCCCACGGTCAGGGCCAGCCGCCCGCCGGACAGCAGGTCGAGCGAGGCGATCGCCTGTGCCGCCTGGACCGGTCGGCGCAACGCCGGCAGCAACGCCGCGGTGCCAAGCGTCACGCGCTCAGTCACCGCCGCCGCCGCGGAGAGCATGGTGAACGTCTCGATGACCGGACGCAGCAGCGTGTCGCCAGCCCAGATGGAGGCAAATCCGAGTGCCTCGGCCCGTACCGCGAAATCGATCAGGCTGCGGGGATCGGTTCCCTCGCCCCACTGGGCCTTCCCGGTCGGCAGGACCACGCCGAGGCGAATGTCGTCATCCATGCGCCGAATCGTGCCGCCCGCCGGGAATTGCGGCAATTCCTCCCAGGGAATAGTGAAGACCGCCAGGCGACTGCTACAACCGGCTGTGTGGACTTCCCTGAGGCGCTGCGCACACGCCGGACCCGGCGACAGATCAGCCAGATGGAGCTTGCGCTGCGTGCCGGAACCACCCAGCGGCACGTGAGCTTCATGGAGAGCGGCCGCTCAACGCCGGGCCGCGCGATGATCGTGCGGTTGGCCGAGTCGCTGCAGCTGCCACTGCGGGAACGCAACGACCTGTTACTCGCCGCCGGTTACGCGCCCGCGTACCCGCAGACGCCGCTGGAAGATCCGGTGCTGGCCCCCGTGCGCACCGCACTCGGGCACATCCTGACCGGGCACCTGCCCTACCCGGCGATGGTCGTGGACCACCACGGCGACCTGGTCGCCGCCAACGACGCGTTCGACGTGCTGACCGAAGGGGTGACGGCCGAGCTGCTCGCGCCGCCGGTGAACGTCTACCGCCTCGCCCTGCACCCCGAGGGCATGGCACGACGGATCGTGAACCTCGCCCAGTGGGCCTACCACATCATTGACCGGCTGCTGCAGGAGTCCCTACGCAACCCGGACGACCGGCTGGCGACGCTGCACGCGGAACTCATCCAGCATGTGCCGGGCCGGGTGGTGACGGCCGACCACCTCGGCTTCGCTGTGCCCTTACAGCTGCGCTCGCGCCGCGGCGAGCTTCGCCTGATGACGACGATCACCACCTTCGCCACCGCCGTCGACGTCACGATCGCCGAGCTGAAGCTGGAGGCGTTTCTGCCCGCGGATCAGCAAACCGCCACCATCCTGTCCAGCTGGCCGCGGCGCTGAGGCCCTGTTCGATGCACCGCATCCGGCGGTGGCCTTCATGTTGGCCAGGAGCTGACGGCATGCGATTGGGTTTCGGCGATGCTCGGGTGGTCAACGGCGTTGGGGTACCTCACGGCCGCGCCGACGCTGAGCTCGAACAGGTCGGCAAGCCGGCGAGCGTCTCCGGCGCTGGCGTGAGCTTCGTTAAGGATGCGGTCTTCGCGGATGGCCTGCGCCGATAGACCCAGCGTCTTGGTCAGCCAGTAGACGCTGACCGGCCTGGTCTGTACTGCGGTGCGGCTGGTGAGGAACCGGTGCGGGTTGGCCGTACGCGGCCACCGCTGGGCCCGATACGCCAGATACGCGCCGATCTTCGCTTGGGCTTGTGGCGCCATGGGGATGACCTGCCCGTCCACGTGCAGACGGTGGTCGCGGATATCGGTGATTTCCAGGCTACGCAGCTTGGCGCGTCGCAGGCCGTGGTAGGCGACCAGCGCGGCGACGGCGGACCTGGCCGGGTCGTGGGAATCGATCGCCTCACGAACCGGATCCAGATCGACGCTCACCGGGATGCGGTACTCAACCATGCCGATGCGCATCCGCGCGGTCGGGTCGACGAATGTGATCCTGCGGGACTGGATGACCCGGAAGATCGATCGGATCGCCTGCAGGCGAGCCACTCGTGGGGTGCCGCCGGGTGGGAGAACGGCAAGAACATCATCGCGGCTGACCGCCCGGAGGGTTGAGTACACCCCGGCCCAGACCTGCAGACTGGCAGCGCGGCGGCCAGCTGGATCTGGATGGTCTTACCCGACCGCGGACGCCGACGCGGCGGGGTGTTGCTGCCCGAGCGCATGACGTCCAACCAGACGCGCAGCTCAGTGACCATCTGCTCGGGCAGTCCGGCGATCTGTCGGTCGAACCATGCCACGACGGCTGGAGTGCGGTCATCGTCGAGTAGACCGGATGCGTACAGGACCTGCGGGGTGGGACGCATCGGCAGACCGGTACGAGGCAAGGGCAGAGGCGGACTCGCGTGCTCGAAGCAACAAGGGAGGGCCCAAGATCACGATCGCAGCGTCAGACTACTTGACGGCCTCCAGGCGACGAGTATTGGCACCACCCAGCAGTTGACGGAGCGACGGGAGCGGTAAGGCGCAACCACTGTCGCCGACGGCGCCTCAGCCCCGACGGCCGGATACCGAGCGGCCGGGCCGGTCGCCGCGCACCGTCTAACTTAACGTCGGGTACCGGACTTGGCGCTATCTCCACGATTCGGTGGCGACTGCGGCGGCCGGCATCGAACTCCGACGGCCAGGTCGTACTCGCGTCAGCGCGGGCATTCACCAACACGGCCGCGTCGAGGTTGACGGTGCGCATGTCGACACCGCGCAGATCCGCGCCACCGAGGTCGGCACCCTCCAGGAATGCCTCGCGCACACCGCAGTTGACAGCGAGGCGCCGGCGAGGTTGGCGCCGCGAAGATCGGCGCTCTCATGTCGCTGCGATCGAATGTCGTTCCGCGCAGCCACGCCCGTGCCAGGTTGGCATACCGCAACTGCGTGTCCGGCGGTCGGGCACTGTCGAGGTGTGCGCTGCGACAAGGAGCTGGTCGAGACGTTGCAAGGCTGGCCGTGCCGCGCCGGGGTCCACTGCAGACCGGGCCGGCGTCTCGCTTCCCGTCTCGGTTGGCCGGTGGCGAGCGGCACCGACCGGCCGCCGCGTCGCGGTCGCCGGCCCGACGACGGCGCGCCGCGCGGGTCCCGGGCGGACCGTCAACGTCCGCCCGGCGTCACCACCCGCTGCTCCGCCTGGACTTCCCTCGATTCACGGCTTTAGCGGTGGTGCATCGTTTCGGTGAAGGCGTAGTCGTTGTTCCACGAGTGACCCTTCACCACGAGGTTGCCGTTCTGCAGTGTGAGATCGAGAACCCAGCCCTTGGCACCGAGGACGGCGTGTATCGCTCCGTCGTGCATGGTGACCGAGAACCGCGTCCAGCCGCAGCCCTGCGGACAGGAACCCATCACGTACAGCGACACCTCGTTGGGTGAACCTGAATCCCCGCCTCGCACCATGGCCAGCTCTTTGATGGGGTCATTCGGATTGACGCGATCCCAGGAGCCCACCCACGGCTCGAGCTGGTCCGGTGTGAAGTTGACCGTGAGGGTGGTCGCCTGGTTGACGGTCACCTGGCAGACAACGCCGTTCGGCGCCGGACACTGGGTCCACCGGTCGAAGACGTCGTAGAACCTGGGCTCGGCCGTCAACTTTACCTGGGTGCCGGCGTGGTAGTGCCCTGTGCACGTCGTGCCGTTGCAGGTCATACCGTCCCCGGTGACCACACCCCGGGCGCCGGTGATGTTGACCGTCAGGAGAAAGAGGTCGGACACCCTGATGTCGACGGCCCGCTCGCGCGCGACCCCGTCGTACTCGACCACGAGACGCACCCGATACCGGCCCGCCGTGTGGAACGTATAGGCGAACGGCTGCTGCGCCGGGGCCGGGGTGGCCGCCTTCTCCCTGGCGCCGGTGTCGAGGTTGACCACGTCCCAGGACCACGTGCCGTGGGTGCCCACGTTGGTCTCGGTGGCCGTGAACGTCACCTTCTGGTTGACCTCGGGGTTGGCGATGTCCGGGCTCAGGTCGGTGATGTTCGGGGTCAGCTCGGTGGTCGTGGTGACCTTCCTGCTGAACGGCTCGGCGGTTCCACCCCTGCCTTTCAGTTCGAGCCTGATGGTGAAGTCGGTGCCGTGGCCGGTTGGCAGCGGGAACGTGGCCGTGCCGGCGGAGCTGGAGGTGGCCGGCTGACTGCCGTCGGCGGGTAGCAGCGTCCAGGTCCAGGTCGCGCCGTCGGCGTTGGCCACGGCCGCGGTGAAGGTGACATGCTTTCCGCGTACTGCCGGGTCCGGGCTCCAGGTGATGTCGCTGATGACCGGTGGCCCGTTGCTGTGCGGGGGCGGATCGTTGCGCGGGTTGCCGCCACCAGAGCTGTGCGGCGGATTCGGCGGGTGGGGCAGCTGCGGGGTCGTACGGTCGTCGTCGGTCCTGGCCGGTGCGCCGCCGGACGGCTTCTGGTCGGGCACGTTCGTCGGCGGCGGGGCGTTCCTGGCCGCGTCGCCAGCGGCGGCGGTGAGGGTCCCCCGGCCCGTGCCGGACGGGCTGTACTTGCTGAGTGCCTTGCCGATCTTCCACTGGCCGCCGTCGAGCCGGATCACCCCGGCGGTGTCGCCGTCGAGGTCGTTGTAGAAGACGAACCCGTCCTTTGCGGTCAGTTGGAGATTGGCATCCTTCCTGGCCACTGCGACGTCGGCGACAACCTTCCCGGCGTTGGCGTCCACGATGGTGGTGTGGCCGGTGGACCGGTTGGGTAAGAACACGAATCCGGCCGCCTCCACCAGCGGCCCGAAATCGTCGCCCTGGCTGCCCACGACAACGGCCGTCGAGCAGTCGCCGCGGTCAATCAAGGACACGACGAGGGTGCCAGTACTCGGGATCGCCGCGTACACCCGGGCGGAGGTGGCAGACCCCAACAGCCGCGCCTTGTCCTTGCCGTGCACCTCCAGGCACGACCAGTCACCGACCTCGCCGGCTGCGCCGACTCGGCCCAGCCGGCTCCTGGTGAGGTCGACGAGCACCGGCTCACCCTTGACCAGCACCAGTTGCGACTGCGGGTCGGCAACATCACTACGGGTCAGCTTGCCGTGGTCGTCGAACCGGGTCAGGCTCCCGCTGGCCGCGTCGATGACCCATAGCCGCCCCTGCTCGTCGACCACCGACTGGCCGGCGCCGGGCCGGGCCGCGAGGGACAGCCGCCGGCGTACCCGCAGCGTGTCCGGGTCGGTCACCGACGCCAGTCGCCGGCCACCGTCCACCACGTAGACAGCGTGCGAGCCGGCGTAGACACCGGGCGCGTCACCGGCAGCGCCGAACCGCACCGGCGCCGACGCCTCGTAGGTGGCACCGTCCACCCGCGACACCGTGCCCTGCGTACCGTCGACAACGTAGGCCGACGCCCCCGACTGGACCACCGACAGCGCGTCACCCTTCGCCGCACCCGGTGCCGCGACCGACCCGACCACCTGCTCCGAGGCACCGTCGATCAGCGTCACCAGGCCCTGCGAAGCCGACGCGAGCCAGGCGCCCCCACCGGAAAGCATCACTCGCGACGACGGGTAGCCGTGCCCTAATCCCGCGACCCCGAGGGATCCCAGCAACACGGCGGTCAGCCCGCCGACCGCCGTAACTTTCCGCGACCGCATCCGGGCCCCGAGACGCGTGAACCGACCGCTGCGACGAGCCACCCGTGATCTCCCCGTGTCAGGCGCCTGAACCCGTACCGTCCGTGGATCACCGCAGGCTAGCAGCGCGATCTTCAGGCACCAGCCAGCCGTCAGAGACCCGACAGCAGCCACTCTCCCGCGGTTCGCGCGCGACAGTTGCAGCAGCTGCGGCAAACCCGACCGGCGGCCCGCCCCCCGGGGTCCAGCTTCGATGCCAAGAACAGCTTCCAGCCGGGAGCAGAATCGCGGGTCGAGCACGGGCGGCGCGGTCGCGCCGAGCGCGTCGACGGTCGCCCGGATCTGGCGGACGTACGCCGTGCACCCGTCGCAGCCGCGCAGATGCTCGTCGACCGCGGTGTGGACCGCAGGCACAAGCGCGCCGTCGACGTAGTCGGTGACGAGCTCGACCAGGCGATGGCGTTGACCGACGCCGCGCAGGCGGCGCAGAAAAGCCGCCCGCGCCGCGCTGCACGTCGGGTTTACCGCCGGCACCCTGACCACCCGAACCCGCGCCCGTCCTGCGGCAGGATGAGCGACCCGGCAAGAGAATTGCCGCTGCGCGTCGGGATCGACGACGGCGAGGCCCTCGACTCGTGGCTGCTGCGCCTGGCCCGGCGCAACAAGATGCCCGCGTCGTGGCTGCTGCCGGTACTCGGCCTGAGCGACCTGCCGGCGCGCGAGCGGGTGCTCGCCCGTCCGGTCGCGCACCGACGCGTGCCGCTTACCCGGTTCACGGCGCAGGCGGTCACCTTTTCGGGTCCCCCGGGGTCATAGAGATGGAGGGCCAAGCATCCAGTGGCGATGCGGAGGGTCTCCAGCTTCGAGCAGTCCATCCCGTCACCGAAGGAGCCGACCGACGTGTCCCCATATCTTGCCCCGATCGACAGGCCGTCAGGCTTGATGCTGAAGCTCCTGTACTGGTTCTTGCGTCGGCAATTCGGCAAGGTGCCGGGCTGGTTGACCGTGTTCAGCGTCCGGATGCCGCTCGCGTACACCAACTGGATGGGAAAGGTCTACAAGCTCAACCAGAAGCTCAAGCTCTCATCGGACACGATGGCGTTGGTCCGCGCGCGCGTCGACAGCATCAACATGTGCACGTGGTGCATGGACGCCGGCAGGTGGTACGCGATCAACAAGGCGCCACACAACGTCGCGAAGCTCGACGCGATCAACGAGTACCGCACAAGTCCGCTGTTCAGCGACAAGGAACGCGCAGCGCTCGATTTCGCCACCGAGCTGACCGAGCACAAGCACGTGAGCCCCGATACGTTCGAGATGCTCTCGCGCCACTACTCAGAGCGCGAGATCTGCGAGATCAACTGGATCGTCTCCACCAATCACCTATTCAACATCAACAACCTCGGTCTGGGTATCGGCTCAGACGGATTGTGCGAAATCAACCGCAGGCCCCAGCCCGCCTCCTCCCTACCATGATCGGGCAAGTCGGCCCTAGCACCCCCGACGGCATCGCAGTCCTCGCTTGCCGGCAGGGTTCGACAGGCGGTCCTAACGGTCCCGTGGGTGGATAGATAGGTCGGCAGCGCGGAGGTGACAGATGGACGACAACGAGTGGCTTGCGGGTCATTTCGAGCGGCACCGGCCTCATCTGCGGGCGGTTGCGTACCGGATGCTGGGCTCGCTCACCGATGCCGACGACGCCGTTCAGGACACCTGGCTACGGCTGAGCCGATCGGGCGACGCGGACGTCGCGAACCTCGGCGGATGGCTGACCACGATCGTGGCCCGCGTGTGCCTGAACATGCTGCGCTCGCGCAACCGCCGGCGCGAGGAGCCCCTCGCGGTGCACATACCTGACCCTGTCATCAGCCCGGAGGGGGAAATCCAGCCGGAGGAGCAGGCGCTGCTGGCCGACTCGGTCGGCCTTGCCCTCCTGGTCGTGCTCGATACCCTGACGCCGGACGAGAGGCTGGCGTTCGTCCTGCATGACATGTTCGAGCTGCCTTTCGGGGAGATAGCCCCCATCGTGGGCCGGACCCCGGCGGCGGCCAAGCAACTCGCCAGCAGGGCACGCCGCCGGGTCAGGGGCGCCAGCATGCCCGCGCCCGACCCCGATCCTGCCCGGCAGCGTGCGGTGGTCGACGCCTTCTTCGCCGCCGCGCGCCGAGGTGACTTCGACGCCCTCGTCGCCGTGCTCCACCCCGGCGTCGTGGCGCGAGCCGACTTTGGTGCCCAGCGCCCCGCAGCCTCGGTGGTGATCCGCGGCGCCGATGCTGTAGCCCGGCAGGCGCTCCTGGGCGGCGCCCTGCCGGCCGCACGCCTGCACCCGGTGCTGGTGAACGCAGCCCCCGGGGTGGTCGTCACCGTGCGTGGACGGCCGTTCGCCGTGATGAGCTTCACTGTCGCCGACGGCAAGATCGCCGAGATCGACACGATCGCCGATCCCGAACGCGTCCGCAGGATCGCAGCGGCTGTCCTCACCGCCGAGACCGCCACCGCCGGCGGCGCGCGCCTGAAAAAATGAACGGTCATGGGTGTTGAGCGCGCTCTGGAGGGCACGAGCCGTTGGTCGGATGACAGGTTCCGCGACGCGAAGGGCACCCGCGCGCTGCTGCGGAAGACCTTCCCGACCACTGGTCGTTTCTGCTCGGCGAGATCGCGCGGTACTCGTTCGTCATCCTGCTCACCGGGACGCTGCTGCTGTTCTGATTCCAGCCGAGGACGACCCGAGGTCACCTACCGCGGCTCCTACACCCACCTGGACGGGTGCGGATGAGCGAGGGGTATGCCTCGACGCTGCACGCGCTTCGTAGGAGAGGCGCCTTACTGACAATCACCCTGCGTGACGGCCATCGCGCCTGGATGGTCGTGAGCGGGCAGATCGCAGCGGTCGCCGGACCCAGCAGTTGAGGGAAATGACAGATCGATGAGAAAAGCGGTGGCGAAAGATCGGGCCGACGCGAAGGTCCGCCCCCGGGAACCTGCGTCTGGCGAACTCGATCAGTCCCGCGGCGTCGATGCCGCTGACGCCGGCGCCACGTGCAGCAGCGAGCTCGCAGAACTCGCCGCTGCCACACCCGACATCGAGCACCGAGATGCCCGCCTCGATTCCGGCCGCCTGCGCCACCGCCTCGCGAGCGGGGGCGGCGAACCGCGCCCAGTACGTGACCCAACCCGAGGCGGCGGCGCTCCACACGGGACCCTCGGCTTCGGCGCTGCTGCCCACGGAAGGACTCATCGTCGGCTATCCCGGTCGCCTCCGCCCGTGTGCTCGAGGATTGCGCGGACGATCGGCTCCCAGTCGGCTCGACCGACCCCGTGGCCTGCCCCCTCCAGCCTCAGCAGGCGCGCGCCAGGGATCTGCTCGGCCAGCGCCTCGCCATGCTCAAGCGGGAACATCGGATCCGCGGTGCCATGGATCACCAACGTGGGCACCACGATCGAGGACAGAGGCTCGCCCGACCGTCCGTCGTCGGGTAGGACGTCGTGGTTCTGCGCGGCGGCGATGTTGCGCGCCCGCTCGACATCTCGGCGGACCAGCTCACGCAGTCTCGCCTCATCGAACGGGCGTCGGCCCCCGGCAAGCATGCGCGAGTAACCGACCAGGTATTCGACCACCGAGTCGGCGTCCGACCAGTCCACCTCCGCCGTTGCCAGGTAACGCCCGAACTCCTCAGTCGGTGGTGGTAGCGCACCGACACCGGGCGTCGCCGGGGACGTGCTGATGAGGACGAGCGAGAGAACACGCTCGGCGAAATCGAGCGCGAGCAGCTGCGCGAACGCACCGCCCGCGGAAACGCCGACCAGATGCGCGGCTGGAATGCCGTACGCGTCGAGCACGCCGACGGCGTCGGCGACCAGGTCGGCGCCTGTGTACGGAGGGTGCCCAGGCTCGTAGGTGACCGAACGGCCGGTATCACGATGGTCGTAACGGATCACGAACCGCCCACCGGTGGCAAGCATCCGGCAAAACCCGTCCTCCCACCACAGCATCGACCCGCCAACACCCATGATGAGCAGGATCGGCGGGTCCGTCGGCTCGCCGAACGGCTCGGTGCACAGCTCCACGCCGTTCGCTTCGATCATCCGCTCGGCCACCATGCTCCTCCGCTCTTCGCCGATCTCCCAGGCCTCCGCAACGACAACACCACCGGCCATTGTCGGCGCACAGGCCGGAGCCGGGCGGGCCCCACCCGGCATTTGAACCGGAACCACGACGCTGACACAGCCGGTTCCCGCGAACCGACGGGCCATCCGTCGTACGGTGGCTGGGCGGCGGCGGCGCCGGGCACAGTGATCCACTCGTTGTCCACCAGTTTCTGCCAGCACACGAACACCAGCCGGCCGCCGGGTCGCAGGCCGCGTGCGATGTTGGCGAACGCGACGGTGGGATCACCGAAGAACATCACCCCGAAGCGGCTGACGGCCACATCGAAGCCTCCCGGTACGAGGCGATGCGTTTGCACGTTGCCGCGCTCGAAGCGAACATTGGTCAGGCCATCCTGTCGGGCTCGCTGTTCGGCCCGGCGCAGCAGCGGCACGGAGATGTCCACGCCCAGGGCCCGGCCGCCGGCCGCGGTGCGCGCTGCGGTGCACGTTGTCGACCCGGTTCCACAGCCGACGTCCAACACACGATCGGCCCGTGCCACGGCCGCCGTGTCGAGCACCACGCGAGTGAAGGGTGCGAGCATGCGCTCGTAGCGGTGCTCGTGGACCAGCCAGTGATCGGCCTCCGGGCCGTTCCAATACTGGGCCTGGTCCTCGTTGGGTCCACTCCGCGGGTCCATGAAAGCCAGCCAACGCCTTCAAGTACGCTTGAAGTCAAGATGGGTGACCGGCATCTGACCATCGGCGAGTTGGCCAAGCGCACGGGCGTGGCCACCTCGGCGTTGCGCTACTGGGAGGAACTCGGCCTGAGGCCGGCACCGGTCAGGGTCTCGGGTCAGCGCCCCTACCCAGAGTCCGCGATCGGGCTCGTCGGCGTGATCCTCCTGCTCCGAGACGTCGGGGCCTCGCTCCGCGAGTCCAAGGCCCTACTCGCCTCGCATGCCGACGCCGTCGACGGCTGGCGGACGATCGCCCAACGCAAAATCGCCGACCTCGACGAACAGATCGCCAAGGCTCAGACCGCGCGAGAAGCCATCACTCACGCCCTGGCCTGCCCACACGACGACATCGCCACCTGCGCCAACTTCGCCAGCATCATCGCCGCCCGTCTCGCCGGCAAACCCTTAAAGGAAGCCCACTCCCACTGATCCCCAACGTCGACTCCCGCCAGCCGAGCGGCAACCAGGCAATGCCTTCGCCGGTCCAACCCCGGGTGATCAGATGAGGGGTTTCACCCCCTTGCCGCTTGTGGCTTCGGCGAGCCGGAAGGACTCGCCTGCGGTGACGCAGACGTGGGCGCGGTGGAGTGCGGGCGGCCAAGAAGGACGCGTTCGACTCGATCCTCGCCCTGTCGCAGACCCGAGCCGTCAGCTACGACGCCAACGCCGACGAGAGCAGCTACCTGGTCGACCCGGGCCGGGCAACCCCGAAGAGCAACGGGACCAGCTGCGGGGCCAGCGGTGGGTAGCCCTCGTGTGGAATGGCGAACAGGATCAGCCAAATGGCGCTCCAGCCAGCCGCCAGCCAGCCGACCCAACGCGGGATCACTCTCGTCCGGACCACCGCGGCTGCGAACGTAAACATCGAGAATCCTGCCGCCACGATGAACGCCACCTCCAGGCCGTAGGTCCACTCCTACTGCACGAGCGCCCGTCCCGTACCGACCGCCCATGAGGCTGCGGCAGCGATGTAGGCGACCGTGCCCAGGCCCGACAGGACTCGGTCGCCGGCTTTCCACAGCACGGAATCGAACGCGACGAGGCCGAGAAGCGTGAGTGACACCGCCGCGATCAGGAGGGTCCCGCCGGCGCGAGCGGAGAACGTGGGAGGGACGTACTCCGTGCCGGTCTCCGACGATACGGCGAACGCGATGCCAGGGACCATGACCGCGAAGCCTGCCAGGAGCAGCGCACCGGCGAGGCGGCGAGCAAGGGGATCGGTCGACTGTCCCATCAGACCTCTTCGCTGCGATGCTACGCCACTCGAACGGTCGCCCACGCCTGGACAAGTACCATGCCGGCATGACATTGCAGCCGCCGGGCCGAGCGTAGGTGGTGTGCGTTGTGCGAGCTCCTACACCTTCCCGCTACCCGTTCGTAGCCGCCTGGGGCCTGGCCAGTGCTATCGGTCTTGCCATTGCGGGCATGCTCGCCGGCACACTCGCGCCGAGCGGTGGGGACCTGCCAGTCGTGTTCGCTCCCTCACTCGCCGAGGGCATCCGCCACTACGGACCTCCGACGGCGGCGGCGATGGGTATGTGGGGCGCTGGGCTCGGGGCAGCGCAGTGGGTCGTCGTGCGGGGACGGCTTCGTGGAGCCGGGTGGTGGGCCCCGGCGACGCTCGCCGGGTGGGGTCTCGCCGGGGCAATCATCGGCTCACTCACCGGCGCATTGAACGGGCGGCTGAGCGTCGGTGCCCACGACGCGGGTCCGGTCGGCGTGGCCATCACGGTGTCCCTGAGCGTCCTCGCGCTTGGCCTCATCCCGGCGACGTTTCAATGGTTGGTCCTGCGGCACAGCTCGCAGCTGTGGGGCTCGTACTCGCTCCGGCACATGATTGGACTCGTCGCCGGAGGCATGGCGCTGTGGGTGGTGGCTTCGGCGCTCGGACTTAACCTCCCGTCCGGGCCGGCATGGGCGGTCGGGGGCGCCGCAATGGGGGCGATCATCGGTCTCGCTACCGCCCGGCCGGTCGTACGGGCCGTGGGACTGGGGGCTGAGGGTCGCGTTCGGTAGGCCAATCGAACAGCGGTTGGCACCCGCATGACCGTGGCCCACGGACGAGAATGCACCGTCTCGATGGGCCTACAGCATCAACGTGTGCCCGAATCCACTCCGCCATGGCCAGGTCCATCCCACAAATATGCAGCATGTGAGCAGTCCCTACCCCTATCAACGGTTGCCCGCTCATCAACAGAGTCGGACGACCAGTAGACACGACCGACGAGCACGCGCTTCGCGGCAGAATCGGACGTTCGCGTGCCCATGACGCGGGCCGACGGCTCGCTCACGAATCGCCCTACCCAATTCTTGGTGCGCGCTCGAACCGGTCAGCCGGCGTCGCTTCTCGTTCGCGGAATCAGTCACCGCATCAAGGAGCGGCCGCCGGCTCGTTCGATGCCTGTGGATGCCGTGGTCAGGTACGGCGGAAGAGTTGGCGGCGCCCGGCCGCAGAACTGGGAGTCTGTCGGCCGGGCTCGCCGGGTGTATCAGAAGATGGTCACGCCGTATGCGTTGGCCGCTTCCCGAACGGGCTGGAAGAAGGTTGTGCCACCGCTGGTGCAGTCACCGCTGCCGCCGGAGGTGAGGCCGAGCGCCTTGGTGCTGTCGTAGAGCGGGCCGCCGGAGTCGCCGGGCTCAGCGCACACGTTAGTCTGGATCAAGCCGCTAACGGTGCCTCCGGGGTGACCGACGTAACGAACCGTGACATTGAGCGCGGTCACGGTTCCGCTGTGAGTACCGGTGGTCGAGCCGGTGCGCTTGACCGACTCCCCGACAAAGGCGTCCGCGACGCTGTACCCGCCGGGGTGGCTGAGCGAGGTGTTGTCGTAGCGAACCAGCGCGTAATCATTGCCCGGGAAGCTGAAAGCGACGGTCGGGCCGATGAGCGTGGTGTGGCCGGAGTTGGTGAACCAGGTGTCGGCCAGTTTTCCGCAGTGCCCGGCGGTGAGGAAGTAGTAGGTGCTGCCGCTGACCACGTTGAAACCGAGCGAGCAACGGTACCTGCCGCCGTAGATGGCGTCACCGGCGGACAGCAGCGGGGTAAAGACGCCGGCCGTGCGGTGGAGCCAGAGGGCACCGGCGTTGCCGCCGGCGGCCTGCCTGAGCGTCGCGATCTCGGCGGGGGAGACGCTGCTGTCGGCGCTGATGACAACCCGGTGCGCTGCGGCGTCTACGTACCAGGCGATGCCCGCAACGCCCGACCGCTCGACCGCGTTGGTTGCGGCGGAGAGCTGGCTGGTGCTGTACTCCTGAGGCGATGCCACCGCGCTGGTCGGCACGGCGAAGATGCCAACGGCGACCGCACCGACGGTAACAGCGAGCAGCCGAGCGACTCGGCCGCGGGGATGGGTGTACTTGATCCTCACTGTCTCCTCCTCAGGAGTCGATAGGATCATGGGGGGAGCCCGTGCGTTGCTGCCAGAAGACGGATCGGGCGGGTCAGCTGATCTCGTACTCCGGACGGGATTTAATCAGTATCGGCGTAGCTCGATACGCTCGCAAGGGCAGCGTCATCCAAGACGTGGAGGATGTCCGCCGGGTCAGCGCAGGACCGAGAGATGCGCAGTGACAGCGGGGTCGACCGCGACGGCGGCGACAATGGCCCGGCCTTCATAGATCAATGTGAACAGGACGCCAGGCGGTCGCGGTGCGGTCGAGCAAGTCCAAACCGTGGCCACGACAAACCGAGACGCCCAGTGGCATGGTTGGCCCGTGGTGCGCGCCAAGCGGCGGCAGCCAAGGGTTGGCTGAAGTGACCGCTGCGGAGATCACGACCCGTACACGGCCTGGTCCCAGCTCTGATCGCGGGGTCGCACCCGACACCTGGTCTTGCTCGAACGTCCTCATTTCGGCATGACCGCGCGACTCGCGGCAAATGAGAGCGGTCAATCTCGATTGACGGTGGCGATGAATGCAAATGTGCCGACCAAAGATGTCAGGGTGGACCAAACATGTGGTTCGCGAGATTCGGCCCAATGGCAGGCTGGACCTTGCCCCTGGGGTAAGCCCCACGATCGACGCACCGGCCCCCTCAGTAAGCCGCCACCGTGGCGCAGCCGGTCGGGAAGAGGAGGGACGCAGGTGGAGCTGTTGACGATCGGGGCGTTCGCCCGGGCCGCACGGCTCTCGCCGAAGGCGTTGCGCCTTGACGACGAACTCGGGCCCGTGCCGCCAGCGGCCGTGGACAACGAATCGGGGTACCGGTTCTACGATCCCGGTCAGCTCGACCAAGCCCGGCTCATCGCGTGGCTACGTCGGCTCGACATGCCGCTGGCCCGCATCCGCGCGGTGGTCGGCCTCGACCGCGCGGCGGCCGCAGCCGAGGTCTCGGCATACTGGGCCGAGGTCGTCGCGGAGACGGCCAGTCGTGGGCAACTCGCCACCTTCCTCGTCGACTACCTCAACGGAAGGGGCAGCGCCATGACCAACACCGACGCCACACGCGGCATCCGGTACGCCGCACGGACCGACACCGGCAAGGTACGCACGAGTAACGAGGACGCGGCGTACGCCGGTGGCCGGTTGCTCGCGGTCGCCGACGGTGTGAGCGGGGCCGGGGGTGGAAGCGCAAGTACCGCGGCGATCGCCACGCTGAGGCCACTGGAGGCGCGTGCGGTGCCGGCGCACGAACTGCTCAACGCGCTGGCCGAGGCGGTCGGCGACGCCGAGCGGGTCGTGCAGGGCATCGCCGCGGATACCGACAATGGCGAGGCGGTCACCACGCTCACCGCGATGCTGTGGTCCGGCTCCCATCTGGGCCTGGTCCACATTGGAGATACTCGGGCGTATCTGTTGCGCGACGATGAGCTGTTTCAGATCACCCACGACCACACCTGGGTGCAGTCGCTGGTGGACGAGGGACGGCTGTCGCCGGAGGAGGCTGACTCGCACCCGCAACGCGCCATGCTGGTGCGGGCCATCACCGGAGGCGGCGGTCATCGGCCCGACCTGTCGGTGCACGAGGCCATGGCTGGCGACCGCTACCTACTGTGCTCCGACGGCCTGACCCGGGTCGTATCGACAGAGTCGATAAGCGCCGTGTTGAGGCGCCGGAGCAGTCCGGACGAGGCGGTCGAGGAGCTGATCGCGCTGGCCCACGAGGGCGGCGCACCCGACGACATCGCCTGCGTCGTCGCCGAGGTGGGGACGCTGTGAATCTGGGTACGTACGTCGTTGACCGCCGACCCCTGACGATTCCCGCCTTCCGCCGCCTGTGGATGGCGTCGGCGGTCTCGGCGGTTGGTGGCTCGTTCAGCCTCATCGCGGTGCCGACGCAGCTGTTCACGCTGACCGGATCGTCGGCAGCGGTCGGCATGTCGGCGGCGGTGTCGATGTGCGCCCTCATCATGTCGGCGCTGTGGTGCGGCGCCCTCGCCGATGCGATGGACCGCCGGCGACTGCTGTTGGCCGGTAACGTCGGCCTCGGGCTGGCCTACCTCGGCCTGTGGCTGAACGCCGTGCTCGGGCTCGACTCGGTCCCGGTGCTGCTGGTGCTTGTCGCCATACATGCCGTCAGCTTCGGCGCCACCATGACAACAATGGGCGCCGCGGTGCCCCGCGTGGTGCCCACCGAGCAGCTGGTCGCGGCCAACAGCCTCAGCTCACTGACCCGCTACACCGGCGCCGTCGTCGGCCCGCTGCTCGCCGGTGTGCTGATCCCGGCCATCGGCCTCGGTACGCTCTACCTGCTCGACGCGCTCGCGCTCAGCGTCGTGCTGTGGGCGGTGGCCAAGCTGCCGGCGATGCCCCCGCCAGCGGGCGCGCAGGCAATCCGCATGAAGGGCACGCTGCGCCGGCTGGGTGACGGCTTCCGATACCTCGCCGGCCGGCGGGTGCTGATCGCGATCCTCGCCGTGGATCTGGCCGCGATGGTCTTCGCGCTGCCGGTCGCGCTCTTCCCGGAGTTGGCCGAGCGTACGTACAGCGGCCCGGCCGGCGGCGGCGTGGAGCTTGGCCTGCTGTTCGCGGCATACCCGGCCGGCGTGTTCCTCGCCGGGCTACTGTCAGGAACGTTCAGCCGAGCAAGCCGGCATGGCGCGCTCATGGCATCCGCCGCGATGACTTGGGGTGGCTGTGTGGTGCTGCTCGGCCTGACCACGGACCTGCGGATCGCACTGGTGGCGCTGGTCGCGGGCGGCGCCGTCAACTTGGTACTGAGCACGTTTCGCAACGCGATCTCGCAGGCACATAGCGATGACGCCCTCCGCGGCCGGATCCAGGGCTCGCTCACCGTCGTCCTGATGGGCGGTCCGCAACTGGCCAACATGCTGCACGGTTTCGGCGGTGCTGTGCTCGGCGCCCGCTGGGCGGTCGGCATCGGTGGCGCCCTCACCGTACTGACCGTTGCACTCCTGGTCTGGGCGGTGCCCGAGCTGTGGCGCTACGACGCTGACCACGAAACTGTACATTCGTCGGCTTCCTGACCGAGTCCCGTTTCCCATCGACGGTTACGACGAGCGCGGAGGACGCAGACCGGTGCTCAGAGTCCCCACGGGTCGACGTCGGCTCCGCCGCGCGGAGCGTCGGTGACGGCCGGCGGCGGGGGACGTCGCCGCCGCACGAGGTCCGCAGCCCGGCCGCACACCCGCCCAAGGAACCCTGGCACGCCAGCGCCGAGCCGCGTCACGTCCGGCGCTCGGGGGCCCGTGGGGACGTCGCGCGGCAACGACGACGCTGCCACCAGCCACCTCGGCAGCCCGAGCAGGCGCAGAACGCCCACGAGCCGTTCGGATTCGATGACGCTTTCTGGATCGAGCTCCTCGGCCAGCAGCTCGGCGAGGTCTTCGGCGGCCTCCGGGTGCCCACAGGCGGCGGCGAAGGCGGCGGCGTGCTCGATACCGAGCGGGGTCGGGCAGGGTGTCGTCGTCCGCGCCGAGGCCGTAGGACGGGTCGCTGAGGTAGCGGCCGACCTCTTCGCGGTCCACCCATAGCGCCAGCAGCAGCTGCCGGTCGGTAACCACCCGGATGGCGAGGACCGTCGCGGCGAGCCGGTCCGCCAGCCATTCGCCGACGCCGACCACGCCACGGCGGCCAGCGGCGACGGTTTCGTCCCCGGAAGAGGCGACAGCGACCAGCCAGCCGCCCTCCGGCTGTCCGAGCCAACCGCTGAACCGAACCTCCCGCAGTGCCGCGAGCACATCCCGGCGGGTGCATGGCCTGCCGGACGGCACGCCGTCCAAGCGGACCACGACGCCCGCGTAGGTGTAGCCGGACGGCCCGGCCACATCCCCGCTACGGCCGCCCAGCGGATAGGTCATGGCTGCATGATGCCGCTGAGGGAGCGTTCCGGCAGCACCACTGGCCACAGTCCTTACGGTCAGCACGTGACGAGCGAGGAGTGGGCCGCCCGCGACGCCTACGAGACGTACGCGGGCGGGTGGGCCCGCCGCGTCGCAGAGACATACTCCCCGGCTGGACGTTGCGCCGACGGCCGCACGCAACCACCACCGAATAACGCCGTCCGACCCGCAGTCCTGCGCGACTGACGGCAGACGCGGATGGTGCAGTTACCGCGCCCTTCGAGTCCGGAGTACTCGGGCTCCGATCGTGTTCGGCCGGAGATTTTGGCGGCCGTCGGGTGGCGTTGCTGCAACCCCTGCAACTCTGTGCCCGGTCTCGACGTGTTGGCAGCATCAACTGACAGAGCGGCCGACGAAGGACTTCATGAAATTGCGCAAAACGTTCTGCAGATCCTGACAAAGCTAGTAAGCCCTCGGATTGTGGCTCTGTCGAGATTGTCCCGGGCCTCAGGTGGTGTCGTGGCTGCGGTTTGGGTTGATCCGGTCAGGGAGGACGTTGGCGTGTCTGCCGTCAGTGATCTCGTGGGTGACGTCCTCGAGCCACGTGCGAGCAGTAGCGCGGTCCAGGTGCGGTAGGGGCGCCAGTTGGCGGCGATGGCTTGCAGCGCGGCCTGGGTCGGGTTTGGGCCGAGGTGGTAGACGGCGGCCATGGCGCGGTGCAGCCGTTTCTCCTGGATGGGGAAGACGTCGGGGTGGCCGGCGCCGCGCAGCAGGATCAGCTCGGCGGAAAAGGGGCCGATGCCGGGCAGTGTCTGCAGGTGTGCCAGTGATTCGTCGGGTGGCCGGCTGCGGAGCGCGGTGGCGTCGAGGTGGCCTTGGCCGGCGGCTCGGCCGAGGGCCTGGAGTTGCTCGATCTTGCGTCTGGTGAGTCCGGGGAACTCTTGGAGGGCGGTGAGCCGGTCGGGTGCCGGAAACGACGGGCGTTGCCGGTCGCCGAAGTCGATGCCGTCGCCGAGTTGAGTCGCCATCCGGGTTCTGATGCCGGCGGCCTGGGTCATGCGGATGCGGTGTCCGATGATGGTCCAGGCGGCGGCCTCGTACGGGCTGTGGAACTGCACCGGCCGTAGGCCGGGATAGCGTACCTGCAGGTCGCGCACGACCGGGTCCCGCTGTGCCACCGCCGGGAAGCCGGTGCCGTCCACGTCGAGGGACAGGATGCGCTCGACCTGGCTGCGGATCCGCTCGAGCGGCAGCGCGCCAGGGTTGGCCACGATGCCGGCGCGCAACTCCGCCCGGTCCTCGCTGACGCGTACCCCGACGGTCGTCCAGTCGCTCTCGGCGGGGAACGCGAGGTCGAGCCGCGCGTTGTGGCCGCCGCCCTGCCCGGCCGGGAAGCCTTCCGTGAAGCGGGCAGCGGCGGTGAGTGAGAAAGGGGCCGCGCGCCCGCATCCGGAAGGAACTCGTGGTGGCGCTCATTGCTTGTCGTGGATCGTGACGGCGTACCCGCCGCACTCACCCAGGCCGGCCGCGATCACCTGCACGCGGCCAGCGCGGCAGTCCGCAGCATCGAGAAGAAAATGTGCGCCGGCCTGACCCCCGCACGACAGCAGGCACTGCTTGACACTCTCGCAGCCTGTGTCCGGAACCTGGCCGACAACCCATGACACGGCGATAACCAAGCGAGCAACTACGGATGGCCAAGGAGGGCTAGGTCCGACCGATACTACGCATTTCCGTGATGCCGGCATCGCACCGCGCTACGTAGCGTTCCGCGCCGGATCACCTGTACGGATTTGAGGGGCCTGGATGCGCGCGTTCGATCCGTTCCGGGCTCCGCAGCTCGCGATCTTCGCGCAGGGGACGCACGCTCAGCACTTCCTCGAGTTCGACTTGCGGGTACGGCGTCACACCGTCCCGGCGGTCGCGGCGTTCCCCTCTCCTGCCGACACCCCGACGCCGAGCACGATGGCGAGGGCCTCGACCATCTCGACCGCGCTGGCCAGGAAGGCGGCCACGATGAGCAGGACCGTCGTCGCGTTCACGAGAATTATCATGCGGCCGGCTCGGCGTCCACGACATCGGAGGACACACTGGTCTGCTGCGGAAAATTCCAGCAACGAGATTGACGTGCGGTTGACGCTCGGGCCGACTTTCAGCCCGATGGCGGCGGCGCCGTGCAGCCGGCCGTCGGTCATGGCGGTGATGATCGGGGCGAGGGCCTGCTCGGTGGCGGCCAGCAGTTCCTCGCGCTTGCCGGTGCGCTCCTGGCCAGGATCGGATTGCGGCAGGCCACGAGACGTTCGCCGGGGTAGTCGGGGTGGCTGATCTCGGCGAGGTCGTGCTGGTCGAACAGGGTCATCTGCAGCGGCCCGTCATCGGCGGCCAGTTTGCGCACGGTGTCCACGGCCTCAACGAACGCGGTCGGGTCGCCGGTGTCCCCAACGAAGACGCGCACCGCGACCCGCGCGGTGTCGACCCGGTCGGTTTCACCCAGCACCAGGTCTATCCGGTCGGGGATGGACCAGGCCCGGGCTTGACCGCCTCGTCCGGCCGGCAGGTACCGAACGGGATGAACAGCAGGCCGGCTGGTACACATGGGTGTCGTCCTGGTCGACGACACTGATCTGCCACCGGAACAGCGCGCCCGCGTGCGGGTACGGCATCGGCGCACGTATGGTCCATCCAACGCCCGTCCCATCCCCCGCCGCCTGTTTGGGGGCGCTTGAGCGCGCCGATGGTCAAGCCGCGTCTACGCCACGCCGCCCGAGCCCTGCTGCCCGGGTTGGCCGTCCTCGCCGGGTACCGGCGGCAGTGGCTGCGCGGCGACCTGATCGCCGGGATCACCGTCGCCGCGTACCTGGTGCCGCAGGTCCTGGCATACGCCACGATCGCCGGCCTGCCGCCCGTGGCTGGGCTGTGGGCGATCGTGCCGGCGCTGGCCGTCTACGCGGTGCTGGGCTCCTCCCGCCAGTTGTCGGTCGGTCCGGAGTCCACCACCGCGCTGATGACCGCCGTGGTGGTCGGCCCCCTCGCCGCCGGCAACCCGATTCGCCACGCCCAGCTGGCCGCCGGCCTCGCCATCATGGTCGGGCTGCTGTGTCTGATCTGCTGGGCAATGCGCCTCGGCTTCGTCGCCGACCTGCTGTCCAGGCCGATCCTGGTCGGCTATCTGGCCGGCGTGGCGGTCATCCTGATGGTGGGACAGCTGGGCAAGCTGACCGGTGTGTCCGTGCGCGGGGGGACCTTCTTCGCGCAGCTGGCCTCGTTCGTGGCGCACCTGTCCCAGGTGCACGTCACCACGCTGGTGTTCGCCGCCGTGGTGCTGACGTTCCTGTTCGTCCTGCAATGGCGCCTGCCGACCGCTCCGGGGCCGCTGCTCGCGGTACTCCTGGCCACGGTGGCCGTCGCCGTCTTCGGGCTGGAGCACCGCGGCATCGACGTGATCGGCGCGATCCCGTCCGGGCTGCCCGCACCGGCCCTGCCCCGCCTCCGGGACGTGCGTGAACTGGTGCTGCCGGCGTTCGGGGTGCTGCTCGTCGGCTTCACCGACAACATGCTTACCGCGCGGGCCTTCGCCACCCGGCATAACCACGAGATCGACGCGAACCAGGAACTGCTCGCCCTCGGCACCGCAAACATCGGCGCTGGTCTGCTGCACGGCCTGCCGGTCAGCAGCAGCGGCAGCCGTACCGCGCTCGCCTCCGCCGCCGGCGCCCGAACCCAGGCGTACTCGCTCGTCGCGCTCACCTCGGTGGTGGCCACCCTGCTGTTCGCCGGGCCGCTGCTGACCCGGTTCCCGACCGCGGCCCTGGGCGCGATCGTCGTCTACGCCGCCGTGCGGCTGATCGACCTGCCCGGCTTCCGTCGGCTGGCGGCGTTCCGGCGCAGTGAGCTCATGCTGGCGCTCGGCGCACTCGCCGGTGTGCTGGTGTTCGACATCCTCTACGGCGTACTGCTGGCCGTCGGCCTGTCCGTCGCCGAGATGCTGGCCCGGGTGGCCCGACCCCACGACGCGATTCAGGGCCTGGTACCCGGACTGGCCGGCATGCACGACGTGGACGACTACCCGCAGGCGCGCACCGTTGCGGGGCTGGTCGTCTACCGGTACGACTCGCCGCTGTTCTTCGCCAACGCCGACGACTTCCGCCGCCGCGCCCTGGCCGCGGTGGACCGGCACGACGGGCCGGTGGCCTGGTTCATCCTCAACACCGAAGCCAACGTCGAGGTCGACATCACCGCACTGGACGCCGTCGAGGCGCTACGGCGCGAACTGGACCGCCGCGGCATCGTCCTGGCCCTCGCCCGGGTCAAACAGGATCTCCTCGACGACCTGGACGCCTATGGACTGACCGCCAAGGTCGGCCACGACCACATCTTCCCGACCCTCCCCACCGCCGTCGCCGGGTACGAACAATGGCGACGACGTCATCCGCCGCCAGCCGACGAGACGGCGGGGGACGCGCCCTCCCCCTGACCCGGACGAAACCTGCGGCTTGCGGCCGCACGCCGTCCGGGTCTTCCGGCCCTGTCGCGCCCGACACGATGGCATGAGGCTCGGTGCAACGTTGGCGAAGGGGTACCCGCGATGTGGTTGACGTTTCTCGGCGCGGCGGGAACGGTGACCGGCAGCCGGCTGCGAGCACGCCACCCGCCGTATCCACATCCTCGGCGCCACCGCCCACCCCACCGCTGCCTGGACCATACAACTGTCCAGGAACTTGGTGATAGATCTCCAAGACGCCGCCGCCGCCGCGAAATACCTTATCCGGGACTTCGACAGCAGGTACACGGCCGCATTCGACGCGGTCCTCGAAGACGAGGGCATCGCTATCACGAAGACGGGTGTCCGCGTGCCGCGGATGAACGCGGTCATGGAGCGTTGGGTGCGCTCATGCCGAGCCGGACTCCTCGACCGGACCCTGGTCGTGAACCGGGCCCACCTGCTACACGCGCTCTGCGAGTACGAGACCTTCTACAACCAGCACCGGATCCACCGCGCGCTCCACGCCGCCCGGCCCGTCAGGTGGTTGCAGCCGGCGTCGGCCCGCACAAACCCATCCTCAAAGGTCACCCGCAGCCTGGTACCGGGCACCAGCGGCCGGTCCTGATCGCCTTCGGTGACCGCGGTCGACAGGAAAGTACGGCCCCAGAGATCCTGTGCCCAGTCGGATTCGTTGCTACCGTAACCCGTCATCACGAGCAGTCCCATCAGCAGCGGATTTGCTGTGGCGAATGTCTGACCGCGCCGGTTGACGAACCCGAGGCCGTCGGCGTCATTGTAGTCGTGCCTCAGGTAGCCACCGAAACCTGCCTCGACGTCGCCGCATCCAGACCGGATCCGATCGTCCACATGGGACGGACCCAATGCTGCCAGGCCGGTGGGTCCCGGCTGAGGGGACCGTTCGACCCTTCCGGCACAGGTACAATCCTCTATGGCAGGGAACGTCATGGCTGCCGTTTCTCTGCGGGTTGGAGTCCTCGCCGACACGATGCGCCAGGGTGTTTGGTTGGGGAGATCATCGGGACAGAAGCTAAACACATGGCTAGTAGCTGGTGGAAAGTCGGCCAGGCGCAGTGACCCTGCCTGTACCCACAGGGTCGTCCGCAAGCAATCACGCCGGGCGGGCGCCCCGCACCACCCGCGGCAGGTAAGTGCGGCCGGGGATGCAGACGGTGATGTCGGGTCGGAGGCGACTGACGGGTTTCAGCTGCTGGGAACGGTCCAGTCGGCGATGTACCCGTGGGGCTGGTACTCGACCATGGTCGGCCGCTGGTCCGCCGGGACCGGGAAGGTGATCCAGCCGCGTACGCACCGTCCCGCCGGTACCAGCCGCTCGGCGAACGGGAACGCCGGCTGCGTGAACTGCTCAGAGTCGGTGGTGCTCGCCGGCACGACGGTGAAGGCGGCGTACACCAGCGCCCACGTCTTCCAGCTCACGGTGACGGTCGTGGTGGCCTTGCTGTTGACGCACACCTGGACGTCCGCGGCACCGTAGGTTCGGCCGCCGGGCGCCACGGACGACGCCGACGCGGCCGGGCCGCCGAAGGCTGGCGACACGCTCGGCCCGGCCGCGGCAGGGTCGGGGGCGGCGGGCTGGCGGTACTGGAACACCACCGCCTGGACCGTGCCGCCGAGCACGACCTTGTCGCCCATGGCGTGCGGCGGGCCGGGCGACGGCCGCGTCGCGGCCGTCCCAGGAGCGGTCGACGCTGGCTTGGAAGGGTGCTTGGCTGGCGTCCCTGCGCACCCGGCCAGCGCGGCTGCGATTCCCAGCGCGGCGGCGGCGGCGAGCAGACGCTCGGCACAGCGCGTTCTCAACGATGCCCTCTCCGGCGCGACGACAACGACCGCCCTTCACTCTACGTGGCCCATCACCGTTGGCTCGAGGACCGGGGCGGTGCAGCAACGGATCGATCAACCGGTGCACACCCGCGGTACCGGCGGCCACGACCGCTGCTGGTCAATGTCCCCCAACGATCACCGAACCGGATCAACTGGACCACGTCAGCATCCGACGAAGTGATCGACTCGGCGGCATCCTGCGTGAGTACGTACACGCCGCTTGAACTGCATGGATGCAATTATCGGCACGCACAAGGTCAGGACGTCCCACGCGGCCCTGGGCGCGGACGCTCGCTGCGCTCTCGTCGCGCCCGTCCGGTGGAACCTGCGGACTCCGTGGTGGTCGCGTCGCGAAGGGGCGGCCCGAAGCAGGGGTTATCGGTCGGCGATGGCGACGTGTCCGGTTTGCAGGGACCGGCGTTGGCGTACCGGGACGGGTAGGTCTTGCGCGAGCGTGAGCAGGTCGTCATCCCGGTTGAGGTCAAAGCCGTAGCCGGCGAGCAGTTTAGACATGGCTGTCGGGGTCCACGACGAGCGTCGGGGCTCATCCGCCCAGGGGCTGCGTCGCCGTGCCATCGCCGTCATGGCCCGTGCCGCCAGGCGACCGAAGGCGGCCGACAGCGCCGGCGACTGGTAGTTGACGACCAGGCGGCTGCCCGCCGTCGATCGGCCGCTGATGGCCTGGACGGTGGCGGCAACCTCGGCTCGGTTGAGGTAGGGCACGACACCCTCCCAGATCCATGTCGTGGCCTCCTCGTGCCGATGACCTGCTGACGCCAGAGCCGTGTCCAGCCGTTCGCGGGTGAAGTCGACCGGCACGAACCGCACGGATTTCGCCAGCGGCTGAAGATCTCCGACCCGGCTGCGCTTGTCCCGCTGCGAGGCCGGATGGTCGACCTCGAAGACTTCGAAGCCGGCCAGCTCCGGCATCCGCCAGGCCCGGTCATCCAAGCCAGCACCAATGATCACCAACTGCGGCAACAGCCGGGCGCGGACGGCATCGTCGATGGCGACCGTACGCGGCACGATGACCTCGGCGCTGGCCCGCACCATCTCGAACTCGACCCGCTCGCCCCAGCCCTTGGGCGGGACACCCTCACGCACTCGTTGCACAGCGACACGCTCGTCATCACGCAGCAACGCCATCGCCATCGGGTCGGCGAATCGGCCCTCGGCGATACGCCCATGCGCAGCCGCGCGCCCCTGGCAAACCAGCACCGCGGTACGACTGGCCCGGTCGGCGTCCATTGCCCAACCCCCGTCGAGCACAATGAGATCAGAACCAGCCAACCACGACACCCCCGCCCTTGCCAGACTGTATCGCCTGCGTCCAGCCCTGTGACAGCGACCGCCAGAACCGCGATCCCGAACGGCACCGCTCTTATCTCCGGCAATTCGATCAACGTGAACGCACCACTCGCGGCATGAGCGGTCAGGCTCGGAGCTTGCCCGTGGTCAGGTTGGATGCAGGCTTCGGGTTCGGCACGGGTCGGTGGGACAAGGTGTCCAGCCATGTCTTCAGGTGAGGCAGGATCGCGGTCAGGTCGTCGCCGTCGACTACGTGAGTGGCGGCCGCCTTGGCGGCGGGTGATGCATTGAAGGCGATGGGAAGGCCCACGTTGGCGAACAGCGGGAGGTCTGAGCGGCTGTCGCCGACAGCGGCACACGTGGACAGCGGTACTCCGGCGTCGGCAGCGACGGCCGCGGCTGACGCCAGCTTGTCGTACTCGTCGAAATGGCGCTCGACTTCACCGGTGTAGCGATCATCGATGACCACCAACCGTGGACCGCAGAAGCCCGCGAATCCAAGCCGCCGTACCAGATGTAGTCCGACCGGCTCCCAGGCGAGGGTGGCGAGGTGAGGTTCCAGGCGATGTGCCCTGCACCAATCGACGGTCTCGGCGATTCCTCGAACCAGCGGTAGGCCGCGCAGCCAAGCATCGACGTCAGCCACTGTGTGATCCCGCCAGCTGAGGGCGTCGCGGATGCACACCTCCTGGTTGCTCAACTCGCCGACGTCGTAACCAGCCTCTGCGATCACGAGATCGTCGAGGTGCCCCAGCGACCGCGCAAGGTACTGCGAGGAACTCGTTCCGGGCACCAACGTGCCATCCACGTCGAAGAACACGACAGCACGGGGTGGAACCGCATCCGGCAGGTCCAACGATTCGCTCATCGTCGTCCACGCTACCCGGATCGGCGACCTCGGCACGTCACGAGCGCTCGCCACCACGGATCGATCCGTGACAGCCGTTCGCGCTCGCATCACCGCAACGCGCTCACATCGGCTATGAGCGGACTTCGCGGATCGGGCGTGGCGCTGGGACCACGAGTTCTTCAGCCCTGAGCAGCCGCGTGCTTTCCGAGGAGGTCGATGATCCGCAGGTCGGCCTTCAAGGTCTGGTCGTGCCGGTCGTTGACCGGGGCATACGTCGCGACGGTCGCGGCCACGACCCGACACCGCGTGGTGACGGCCTGGATCACCGCCTCCATGGCCGGCAGGGACAGCCCGCCCGGGACCGGTTCGTCCACGACGCCTGGCGCGGTGAGTGGATCAAAAGCGTCGTTGTCGATATGCAGGTAGACCTCGTCGACCCGGCTGGCCAGCCGGTCCAGCGCCGACCCGACATCGCCGCGCGGCTCGCCGCGCTCCCAGGCGATGACCTGGATGCCGGAGTGCCGCAGCCGGCGAGCTTCATCGGGCGGAGACAGGCTGCGCACCCCGATCAACACGACCTCGGTCTCCGGCACCGGCGGACGACTTCCTAACGCCGCCCAGAGCTCCTGGTAGCAATGACCCGTCACGATGGCCAGCGACATGCCAGGAAAGAAACCGCTGACCGACGAGTCCGGCGTGTTGAAGTCGCCGTGCGCGTCGACCCAGACGATGCCGCAGCGTCGATGCGGCAAGCCGGACACGACTCCGATCGCGGCATCGCACGACCCAGCAACCACGATTGGCAGCCGGCCGGCCGCGATCGCGCGGCGGACGGCCGCTTGGAGCTCCCTGTTTACGGCGGCCGATGCGGCCGCGAAACGTTCGTGGGCCGGCCTCCGTCAACACGATCCAGCGGTGCTCACAACGCGCGCATGACCTGGTGGTCCCGGGCCTCCGCACGATCGTCGGTCTGTTCCTACCTGATTTGACCCGACCGGACAAACCCGCTCGCCGGAATGGATGCGCGACTCGCGGCTATGTGAATGCACCGGTGTTGATTGCCGCGCCTGTATGGGTCAGCCGAGGTAGGTGGCGAGGATTGACGCCGCCGTAGGAGTCACTTTGACCTCGGCGGCACGCAGTCGTGGATGACCTAGCCAGTACATCCGGGCGGTGTCGGGCTGCCCGTTGTAAGTGGGCGGCCAGGTCGTCATTGGGGCAAAGTCGTCCAGGACGGCAACGCCGCCCGGGCGCAGCCAGTCGCGGGGGTCCAGTGGTGGCTCGTCGGCCTTGCCTTGACCGCCGCCGTCGAGGACCAGTAGATCGAACGGGGCGTCCTCGGCCAGATCACGCCAGTCACCGGTATGCACCTGTACCCGAGGTTCATCGGCGAAGACCCCGGTTGCAATGGCCGCCCTCGCCGGGTCGCGTTCGACACTGATCAGCCGGGCGTCAGGGTGCGCCCCGCAGGCAAGCCAGGCCAGGCCCACACCGCAGCCAGTACCGGTCTCACCGATCACGCCGGCCCCCACCCCACCGGCCAGAACACGCAGCAACTGACCTTGTTCAGGCAGACAAGAATAGGCAAAGCGGGCGCGCTGAGCAGCAGCGAGCGCCGCGGCCACCAGCGGTGGCAGATTGCTACATCCGTTGTGGGCTGCGGTCCCCGACACGGAACTCGGCGGACGCGGCCGAGCGGCGCATGATGCGCAACCGGCACGCTTGTAGGATCGCATCCTCTGTGCGGCGGTACGAATCCGTGAACACAGAGGTCGGCGTATCCCCTGAATTTTGATACCGGACTCCGGCTGACCGACGCCCGCCCGGATAGCGGCAATTGAGGATGCCGTGTGCGCAATACCTACAGCATCTCGGAGAGTCGGAACGCGTTTCCTTCGACGGGCAGTAACGCGAGCGTTGACGGGGCGCCCTTCGGCCAAGGGGCGAGGCTGAGCGGATTTTCGGGCCCCGTGAGGTCACCGCACGGTTACCGCGACCTGCTGGACCAGATTGTTGCCCATTCCCTGGTAATTCCACGGTTGTTCCAGAGGTTGCACATCGCCGATTGCGTCGACGGCGCGGACCGACAGTTCGTGCTCGCCGGGACAGGCGTCCCACTCAAATGACCAGCCGCGCCATGCGAAATCTCCGACGGGCGGGTCCAAGGCGGCGGAGGCCCAGTCGCCGTCTACGGCGACCTCCACGCGCTGGACGGGTCCTGCCCCAGACCAGGCCCGGCCCGCAAGGGTCACGCGACCGTGGTCCACGAGTCGTCGGCGACTGAAGAAGTCGGGGATGCCCGGCGGGATCATGAGGGCGCGAACCCGCATCCGGGTCACGGGCGTGCCCGGATCGTCGGCATCCCGCTGATAACGGTAAGCGATCGTCTGCTGGAAGCCGTCGAAGGGATCTGTGACCACCTCGACCGAGTTCAGCCATTTCACGCTGGTCATCCCGTACCAACCGGGCACGATCAACCGCAGCGGGAAGCCGTGCTGCGGCGGCAGCGCCACGCCGTTCATCGCGTATGCGAGGAGTACTTCCGGCCGCATCGCATCGGCTACCGTGAGGCTGCGTGCATAGTCGTGCTCCTCGCCGCCTTGCACACCACGATCGCTGCCTCTGAACACAACTTCGACCGCGTCCTTGGCGAGACCCGCCTCCTCAAGCAGCGGGCCGAGGGGTGTGCCTGTCCACTCGGCGGTGCCGATCGCCTCCACCAGCCACGGCTGGCTGACCGGGCGAGGGTGGAGCCGGGCTCGCCCGTTGCCGGCGCATTCGAGGGTCACCGGGATGGTCCGGCGTGGATACGCTCGGATCTCCTCCAGCGATAGCGTCCGCGACCGGTTGACCGAGCCGCCCAGTTGCAGCCGCCACAGCATCGGGTCGATGGCCGGGATGTCGAAGTGAATCAGCAGGTAGTGCAGCCCGGCCGGGGTCACGTCGTAGCGCATCGCCTCCAACGGCATACCGCGATTCCGACCCGCTAGCTGGAGCTCCTCCAGGCCGAAGAGCTCGTCAGTCGGCTCCAGTGCATGTGGCCCCGTGGCCGGGGCTGGCAAGGTGGTCATTGCCATAGCATCTGTCGGCGACCCGTGCTAGTCAGGGACCCATGTTCCACGCCTGAGGTGCATAGGCGTCCTGGCCGTACGCCTCCACGAGGAGGCGCTCCGGCGAGGTGATGGCAATCCCGCCGCGCTCGGTCTTTAGCAGGCCCTCCTGTCGCAGGTCGCGCAGGGTCCGCACCACGACCTCTCGTACCGTGCCGACGGCGTCGGCGAGGTTCTGCTGGCTGATCGGCGCGATGAGGTCCGCGCCTCGTTGGCGCTCCGAAGCAAGATCAAGTAGATGGCGCGCGATGCGCTGGCGCACGTTCGAGAACGTCGAGCTCCTGATTTCCGCGACTAATGCCAAGGCCCGCTCGCTGAGCTCGGCCAGCAACGCTTTGGCCACCCGCACGTCATGATCGGCCAGCCGCCGTACCACGACCGGTTTGATCGCCAACAGGTCAGAGTCCACCACCGCCTGCGTCGTCGCGGGCATGACGAAAGGCATGGTATAGAGCGAAAGTATCCCCATCAGGGCGCCTACCCGGCAGTATCGCACCGTCAGCGTGCGACCGTCGGGCGCGGTCACGTGCACCCGCACCAGACCGTGCACAACCACCTCGACGTGCGGAACCTGCTCGCCCTCCTGGTGGATCGTCGCGCCCGCGGAGACCTCCAACCGTCGCGCGCCGTCCAGGAGCTCGTCCATGAGCTGCGGCGGGAGGTCGCCGAGATGCGAGGCGGCCAAAGCCGCCCACGCCCGAGCGTCCATAGGTGGACCAGACCGCACCGGCATGACCGCACGCTAACGCATGCGAGATGTAACACGGCGGTCCGCACTCAACTCGGCAGAGTCGGACGACCGTCCAATCGCAGCACGCTCGGTCAGCGGCAGATGAGGATGCAAAGCGATCGAGCTTCTCATTCGATCAATTCGGGCCAGGACGGCATCGTAGGACGCTTTCACAAGTGCATGGCCGGCGCCCCTACTTACCGGCAGAAATTGACGGGCTCAGGCCTGGTCGAAGCAGACCGGCCTCAGCCGGTGCCGGCGAGTTTGAGCGCGGCGGTTACGGTGAGACCGAGGACGTATGCGACTGCGTAGTAGACGAGGACTGGCTGGCCGCGACGGCGTATCAGCAGGCCGACCGCGGCCACGGCGACGGCGGCCACCACGTACAGGTCGTGGCTGATCGCCTCGAAGGCCAGGTTGGCGGCGATCCCGGCGGCGATGAACACCGCGTTGCCGGCCAGGGCGGCGACATCCGGCGCGGTCAGCGGGCGGCGGGCCGGATGGCGTACCTGGGTCAGCATGATGACCAGGTTGATGATCGTGAAGCCGGCAAAGAACAGTAGGTGTGAGAAGCCGTCGTCGTGGTAGCGGATGATCTCGCACAGCTGCCCGGTGTCCTCTGGTGGGCAGAACCGTCCGTGCAGGTAGTTGGTCGTCTCGTGATGGCCGTAGCTGGCTGCGATCAGGTAGGCACCGAGGATGAAGGCCAGCCCGAGCGCGGTTGATCCCCATCGGGCCGCCGCGGCGATCGGCGCGCCGGTTGTCAGGTGCCGCTGCAACAGGTAGAAGGCGAGCAGGCTGGCCAACGCAAGCAGCATGTTGTTGAGGTCGAGCCAGCGCAGGAACTCGTTGGGCAGGACATAGGCCTCACCCAGCGTCGTCAGTCGGTTACCGAGACGAGCACGACTACGACGGACTGGACAGACAGCAGCAGGTGGGTGATGCGCAGCGACGGATCCGACGACGGATCCGAACTGGCGGCGACGACGCCAGGGGCGTTCACGGTTGCCATGGCAGGGATTCGATCACGCTGCCGGCCCGGATGGCCGCGCCAGGCGCCCGGCGGTCCATCCGGACGACGTCGTCGGCCAGCGCGGTTCACAAGAGAAGACGGAGCAGTAGCGACCGGGGTACAGCCTGCTTCAATTCTTGCCCGGCGGCACATCCGCGCAGGTGATGCGTGTGGTCCTGAACGCCTCGGCGCGTCACATTTCGAGGGGTCGTGTCGTCGAACTGCTGAGACGAACACCGTCACGCGAACGGAGACGCAAATGGGGTCGACCCAGTCTGAGGTGAGAGCGCTTTTCGACAGTCAATTCGACGCCATTCGGACAAAGGATCTTGGCAGACTCATGGCGGCGTATTCTCCAGACATCGTCTACTTCGACGTGGTGCCTCCTCTCCAGTACGCCGGATCTGCTGCACTCCGTGGCAGATTCTCGGAGTGGTTTGATGGCTACCAGGGCCCGATCGGCATGGAGACGCGCGACCTGAACATCTCGACGAGCGGAGAGATCGCCGTCGCACACTGGCTCAGCCGAGCAAGCGGAACGCTCACGAACGGACGCGAGGTCGGATCATGGGTACGTGCGACCAGTTGCTGCCAACGGTCAAACCACCGGTGGTTGATTACCCACGAACACATCTCGCTGCCCGTTGATTTTGCGAGCGGGAGTGCGGCCACGGACCTGTTGCCCTGATACTCACGCGTCGTCGCGGAGCCAGGGGTCCGCGTACGGGACGGTGAGCTGCCCGCTCGTTACCTCGTGCAGGACCGATCCGGTCCAGGACCGGTACGGCGTCAACTCCACTGCGATGTCACCAAGGTCGTTCCAGGCCGGCCGATGTCGACCAACTCGGACCGAGCGGCATCGGTCATCTGGGTGCCCAGGGTACGCAGCCGCTTGTTGTAGCCGGGCTGCATGGGCAGGTGCGGGAACAGGTGGCGCAGCGACCTGCGGGCGTACCGGATCCAGCGGCTCTCGTCGTGGTAGCCCAGCAGGGCCTGCATGACCGCGACGGTGATCAGCTCCGCATCGGTGATCTTCGGGGCGATGCCCACCTTCGGCCGCCACCGGTTGAGCTGGGGTGACGCCTTCAGCTCGTCATCGACCTTCACGTAGAGTGCGGTGGCGAGGGTGTCCAGATCGACGTGCACGTGGCCTCCATGGTCTCGTTGCTAGGCAACGTCGATCATGGATGCCCTCGCCTTCGTTCGCTGTCCCGCACCCTTGGAATAGATCGTCTAGTGCGGTGGCCAACAAACGTTCGCCGGCTGGACATTGCCGCGATCTTGGAGACAAGTTGCTGCCATAGCCGCAATTAGCCACCAAGATCGCGAGATGGGCGGGCCGTTGCCAACCCGGTGAACGTTCATGGTCAGCGCACTACTGCACGCGCGCCTGGTCCTCGTACACGTGCCCCAGCGCGCCGCGGCGCTCGCGGCCATGGTTTCGGCGCTACGGCCCGGCGGCTGGTTGCTGGTGGAGGAGGCGGACCCGATGATGCAGCCGCTGGCCTGCCCGGACGAGTCAGGTCCGGCCCAGCAGCTGGCCAACAAGCTCAAGCGCGACTTCCGTACGCTGATGGTCGAGCTGGGTGTCGACCTGTCCTACGGGCGCACGCTACCGCGGTTGCTGCGCGACGCGGGACTGGTCGACGTCGAAGCCGACGCCTTCTTCCCGATCACTGGTGCCGCCTGCGCCCTGCTGGAACAGGCGACCGTGACGCAGATCCGCGACCGGCTGATCGCTGCCGGCTTGCCACCGACGAAGAGGTCGACCAGCATCTCGACAACGTTGCGGCGGGGCTCCTCGACCTTGCCACTTCGCCCATGATCTCGGCTTGGGGCCGGAAGCCCATTTGAACCGCTCGGATACCGCACGATCGTGTGCCACCGCTACGGGCACCGCGCTCACATCCTCTTCTCGGCGTTTGAGTGTGCGGCCATGAACGTCGTTGCGGGCTGCTCTGTGAATTCTATGGGTGCTGCGCTGCCCGGATCCGCACCCGGGTATAGCGATTAGGTTCGGTGGTTCCGTTGCGTTGGGCGTTTGCAAGATCGGGGCAAGCTTGACCCGTGAAGTTGTCGATCTGTCCTCGCTGGCTGCCACCGAAGTCGGCGTTCACCGGGTTCCGGTTTCCGCCGGAAGTGATCGTGGTCGCGGTGC
>WNGE01001724.1_pt1 | contig 60039 bp, 57 predicted proteins | sample 5400651 | NCBI WGS metagenome assembly WNGE01 (sample SAMN13153370, study PRJNA577476) | soil metagenome | isolation source: 60 cm soil or saprolite under grassland replicate 2 | place: USA:California | collected 2016-06-15 | reverse complement strand
ACCCACCCAGGAACTGACTCTGGCGGTATTGGAGCAGGCGGCGGCGGCTCTGCACGCTCATCTAAGGTAGCTGCTGCTGCTTTGGGGCTTCGAGGTGGGCTGGCTTCCTCCTTCTTTTCGAGAAGTGCCACTGTAGTGACCTGGACGATTTCAATCCCGAACGGGCTCCACAGGCCATTCCGGCTGCTACCCTCCTAGTATAGCACAGGAAGCCATTTCATGCAAGCATTTCCGCGAGCCTCTTTACAGAAGAGGTTTTTCGGCAGAAAAATGGAAGCAATTTGAACCTCTTTTCGTGTCAAGCCGCTTCTAGTGTATCCCGCGAACCTCCGCTCAGAGACCACATCACTGAGGCTCGCGGAAAGCTGATCAGTTTAGATGAGAAACAGCACGTCGTCGGCTGGCGGTGGTCCTCCAACTGTTTCCACCTTGCTCGCACAGTTCGCACATAGGGAATAGAAGCGCACGCTATCCTCCTGGCTACCAGGTACTCAGCGAGTCTGGATTGTAAGAGCACAATGCTTCCTGGTCAAGAAAGACTCAAACAGGGAATACTGTGTCCATGTGCCATATTCCTGTAGGATTTTGTGAACCTTCGTGCGCCTTTTGCCGTCAGGAATGTCGTAGACAATGATGTAACAGTTGCTTTGGCTGTGAATTTGGCTGTTTTCTCATTGTTACCTTCCTGAGGAGGAGAGGAATGGCAACCTTATAGGTCAGCAAGGAGTTTTCCGGCATACGGTATACTATATAGAGTATTGAAAACTTAAAAGAACAGACAACAAGGTAATCTGAGCAATGATGATACTTCTAAATAATATTTCCTGGATGGGGTGGAATGTCTTTCTCGCCCTGATTCCACCCATATTCGGCTGGTTGCTTTTAAAGACACGGCAAAAAGTTTTCAAAGTAACATTTGCTCTTATCTGGTTCTTCTTTTTACCGAACACACTCTATCTCATTACCGACTTGCCTCATATCATCTGGCAATGGCAACGCATGCATCATGCAGGGCAATTAGTTTTAGCTTTGCAATATATCACTCTTGTGCTTATTGGCCTGGTTACTTTTCTCCTGGCAATGTATCCAGTGGAAAAAGCGCTGTTACGTTCTTCCTGGCTAAAGAAAAAATCCCTGGTTCCCCTCTTTATTCTCTTGACGAATTTTTTTATTGGTGTGGGGATTGTGCTAGGGAGAGTCCAGAGAGTAAATTCCTGGGATATTGTTGTGGACATCCCAAAGGTAATCGGTGCTTCTTTAAACATTTTCAGCTCATTAGAATTAATTTTATTCGTTTTGTTCTTTGGTGTATTTGCAAATGTGTATTATTTCGTATGTCGGAAATCGTTTCAGGTGCCTTGATTCGTTCAGGTCTGTTTCTCTGATGCCGCCTGCGGCGGTGAAGAAAGGGAATATGCGGGACGCGCTATTGCATTACAAATCCCTAATTAGTTGAGGACTGGTCGTAATTATTCCATGTCAAATACCCTTTTGTATGGTATGTAACAGGCCAGGGCATCAGGTGTAACCTCAACACGTACAGTTAGTTGAGGACTGATCGTAATATTCCATGTCAAATACCCTTTTGTATGGTATGTAACAGGTAATAAAATAGATTCTCGTCCGATCCATTACTCGGAGCCACATGAACTATAGTGATTTTCCCTGATTGCGCCGATTCACCAATGGAAGAATATCCAGGGATATTCAATAATAGAATGATATATCAGATAAAGGAAGGTAAGTATGTCTCTCTTAGCCGACATTTCTCCTGTTGCTCCCGAAGATTATCCGCGCGTCGTTGAGGTGTGGGAAGCATCAGTACGCGCAACCCATCATTTTGTCGCGGAATCAGACATTGAGATTTTCAGACCTCTAGTGTTCGACGAACTGCCCCACACCGATCTGGCTTGCGTGCGCGATGGAAACGGTATGGTGGCTGGGTTTATTGGCATCGCGGAGGGAAAAGTTGAAATGCTGTTCATTCACCCCGATTATCGCGAGCAGGGCATTGGGCGAACTCTGCTCAGTTATGCGATTCATGAGCGCGGTGCGACGACAGTTGATGTGAACGAACAAAACGATCAAGCACTGGGCTTTTATCTGCGGATGGGCTTTGTGGTCGTTGGTCGTTCTGAATTGGACAGCAACGGCAAACCCTATCCCCTGCTGCACATGCGCTTGGCAAGTGTCAATGGGAAACGATGAGCAGCTTTTAGCGTGGGCGGGTTGCAGATGGGGCTAGTCCAAGCTACGCCAGGAGGAAAGCAAATTAGTAGAGATTTAAGTGAGGCCTGATCATACATCATTCAGCAAGTGCCGGAGCAGGGTCATTTCGGTGATCGGTTGTGCTAGGACACACAGCAATTCGTGAACGGTGTGGAGATGACGGACAATCATAATCACTAACGCCTTTAAGAACAATCGATCTGGGTATACTTTCGGATGCCCACGTCTTCGTTTTGCTGGAAGTGTGGGCATCCGCAGATGATCTACCAGTTGGACTAACGTGACAAGTAATGAGTCCTGGAATACCATAGAGTTGCCTCCTCTCGTTGTAGCAGTTAACTACCAGAATGATAGGAGCAACGCCTTGCTGAGGCAAGTCTCCAGCTTGGCTTCCTATTTATGACCAGGCCTCAATTAGTTGAGATCGTTTCCTCCACCTTCTCACTATGATAGGCTCGGCGATAGGTCTGACGCGAGAAATGCAACAGTCGCTGAAAGTGGAGACGAAGCGTTGTCTGTTCTACCTCTGGCATAGTTGATTGCTGTATGGCAGAATGCTAGCACATAGAGAGATTTCTGCCAAGAATCTGCATCAACTTCTACCGGAGGAAATAGATGGAACACGAAGATACATACACGCGATTGATTGCGTTTCTTGATGGGCAAGAGGTGCCGTACCGATTGATCGACCATGCTGCCGAGGGGCGTACGGAACTGGTTAGCCCGATGCGCGGAAATCTGTTATCGCAGGCGGCAAAGTGCATCGTGCTGATGGTCAAGATGGGGAAGAAGATTACGAGGTATATCCTCGTGGTCGTTCCTGGCGATATGAAGGTGGATTTCCAGGCGGTCAAGGCGCTGCTGGGAAGCACCTATGTCACGTTTGCCTCGCCAGATATTGCTGAACGGCTGGCGGGCAGTGTTGCGGGCACTATCCTGCCGTTTTCTTTCAGCGAGGAGCTGGAACTGGTCGTGGATCCCTCACTGCTTGAGAACGACGAGATGTACTTCAACGCGGCTCGTCTCGATCGCTCGATGGTGTTGAAAACGGGTGACTACATTGCTGTGGCAAAGCCACGCATTGGGCACATTGCCAAAGGCACGTCATGAAGTGGATGGCAAGGATGTTTGTATTGCAACGGCGATGGCAATTGAAAACTCTTGTAGATCGGCGATGCTGACATCGAAGGCGCTGATGCCGAGCAATTCCGCGCGATGCTTTGCGTTTCCGTGTAGGGTTACAGTGGGACGGCCGCTGCGTAGCTGCACGACTTCCATTTCACGCCAGGCGACACCATGGATACCGGTGCCGAGCGCCTTGCTGATGGCTTCTTTAGCGGCAAAGCGTCCCGCTAGTCGCGTAGCCTTGCCCCGGCATTGGCGTATCTCCATGTCGGTGTAGACGCGTTTGAGGAAACGTTCGCCGTGATGTTCGTAGACTTTGCGCACGCGCCCTACTTCGATGATATCGATGCCGACAGCCACATTCACACCCTGTGGCAGGCTTAGGGGCGCGGGCAAACCTGCCACTCCTGCTGGCCCGAAGAGCCAATCGGGAATAGGCACTCCTGGTTGGCGTACCAGTGGTGTAAAAATTAATGGCAGGTTGTCGTCCATTGTTAGCCCTCTTTTGCACTCAACAACGGCTGGGTGCTTGTGCTGTCTTCAGAAGGCAGTACCGAGGGATCTGGCCCGGTACCGCGACCGATGCCACGATAGGTGAAGCCGAGACGTTTCATTTCGCTCGCTTCGTAGATATTGCGGCCATCGATGAGTACTGGATGGTGCATGGCATGCTTTATCTGGTGCATATCGAGCGATTTGAACTCGTTCCACTCAGTCACAATTACAAGGGCGTCTGCGCCCTCTGCTACTTCGTAGGCGTTTTGACAAAAGATGACGGAATCCATATGCACACCTGCTTGTTCCAGCGCTTCACGCCCGGTGTCTGTGGCAACAGGATCGTACACACGAACCGTTGCTCCCTGGTTTGTTATCCAGCGGATGATGTCGACCGAGGCAGCTTCACGCATGTCGTCGGTGTTGGGCTTGAAGGCTATCCCAAGAATGCCTACGGTGCAGCCGCGAACTGCACCAAGGATTGAGGTCAACTTGGTCACAACCAGGCGGCGCTGGTCATGATTAATGTCCATCACGGCGCGTAACAGTTGCGGATGTAAACCGGCTTCATCAGCCATGTGCGTTAGGGCGCGTACGTCTTTGGGAAAGCAGGAGCCCCCGAAGCCGAGTCCTGCATCTAGAAATGCCCTCCCGATACGTTTATCGTAGCCCATTCCCGCCGCAACCTCTTTGACGTCCGCTCCCAGGCGTTCGCAGATCTGCGCAATTTCATTGATAAAAGATATCTTGGTTGCCAGGAACGCGTTAGAAGCGTACTTGATCATCTCGGCAGTGTAGAGATCGGTGATCACGATGGGTGCGCGCAAAGGGAGGTAGAGTGTGGCGACTTTTCGAGCTGCTTCCTGGTCGGATGAACCCAAAACGACGCGGTCGGGATTCTGGAAATCCTGTACAGCAGAGCCTTCGCGCAGGAATTCCGGGTTGGAGATGACAGCAAAGTGAACCTCGGGTCGCTTCAGATTTTTGCGTATGATGCGCGATACCACGTCACCGCTGCCCACGGGTACGGTACTTTTGTTAATAATCAAGGCCTGGTGATCGAGTTCCTGGGCGATACCACGAGCGGCGCTCTCAACGTAGCGCATGTCTGCTCCACCCTGACTTGAGCCAGTGGGAGTGTTGACGGCAATGAAGATGAAATCGCAGTTATCCAGGCCTTCGCTATAGCTGGTTGTGAAATGCAATCGCCCTGCATGAACGTTACGCGCAACCATTTCTTCCAGACCAGGTTCATAAATAGGCAAAATGCCCTGCTTGAGACGTTCAATTTTTTCCGGAATGATATCGACGCAGGTTACTTGATTGCCCATATCTGAGAAACAGGTGCCTGTGACCAGGCCCACGTATCCTGTACCGATGACACAAATCGTTGACACTACTCTACTCCTCGATAGTTACAAATGGATTTTCGTATTTCTCTTCGCCGATGGTGGTTGGCTGACCATGTCCAGGAAGAACTACCAGGTCATCTTCAAGCGTATACAGCTTTTCACGGATCGATTTCTCGATTTGCTCGTAGCTTCCACCCTCAAAGTCCGTCCGTCCTATACCACGATTGAAGAGGGTATCACCGGTGAAGACACAATAAGGGCGACTCACCAGGCAGATACCGCCGCGCGTGTGACCTGGGGTATGCAGCACTTCTAGTGTGAGTGTGCCAAAGGAGATCGTGTCGCCTTCGTTGAGCAAAATATCGGGCTTGCGCTTGACAAGGGGCGCTGGACGATTGAACATGTGCGCAATACTCTCATCGGTATACATTGAGACGTCATCCGGGTGAATTGCCAATGGCACAGGATAGACGGCGCTGACGGCATCGATGGCGCAAATGTGGTCGATATGCCCATGTGTGTTGATGATATATTTGGGAATGAACTCATATTGCTGGATTTGCTGTATGATGCGTTCCGCCTCGTCGCCCGGGTCGATGATGACAGCTTCGAGCGTCTCGGGACAGGCGTACAGATAACAGTTCTCTTGAAACATGCCGACTGTGATACATACAACTTTCGGCATGTGCTCTTTGTCCGCTTCGGGCATGCTACGTTTTTCCTTCTACTAACCCTGACTGTAAGATTGAGATATATTATAACACAGAGGGTTTTGAGGACACGATAAGTACTTGTTCCTTCGATCAGTGCAACGTTTATCTCTGAGTTGAAGCACTTTTCAATGTGCTATACTTTGAGCAGGATAAGAACAACACAGTAGTTTGAGATGCAGCGGATATTTTGGAAAGGTGAGATCATGGACGAAAGCTGCGAGATAGTAGATTGTTCTATGCCTGGCACCGTGTGTCCAGCTTGTCTGCAATGTTTATGCTGGCGGCACCGGCGCGATTCCTCCTGTGAGATCTGCCAAAAGCTCATATCTCAGGACTACTTCAAGAAGCGACTTGGAAGACTCGTGAGCATAGGCATATGCATCCTACTCTGTGGAATTCTCTTCCTCCTCATACCCCATGAATCATATGGGTTGATCATCGAACTGGCCGTCTCATTCCTGATCATTGGTTCATTACTTGTTTGGCTCGGCATACTCGCACGTGAATGACGCTTTGGTGCTCCACTCATTAATCAGGGGTGCAGGGGACGAAGTCTCTTGCTGGGAGCACGAGGGTGTCCCTCGTTTCTTTTTTCTTGTGGGCCGGAGGCCCACACATTGAGTTACGAGTGGATCCGGAATCTTGGACACAGATCAAAGGCAACGTGAGAACGTATAATGTGTCTAAGAGGAGGGAACATGAACACAAAAAACCAACAATCACCAGGTCATACGATAGAAGATGTACTGAATGAAAAAGAACGAGTCAGTAGACTTAGTAGAATCAGGCAGTTCATATTTGGGACTCTTGATGGCCTTCTTGTCCCAGTTGGAGTTGTAAGTGCAGTTGCCGGAGGAACAGGCAGCACAAGAGCAGTTATTATTGCTGGTATTGCAGAATCATTTGCCGGCGCATTATCCATGGGTGCAGGTGAATTCATTTCTGGCAGATCTGAAGCACAAGTCCAAAAAGCTGAGGTTGCAAAAGAAATGAAAGCCATCCATGAGTATCCTGAATTTGAATTTCAGGAAATGATTGAGCTTTTTGAGCATGAAGGCGTGAGCAAAGAAGACGCAAAACAAATTGCTGAGATACTTCAGAACTATCAACAGTCGTACAATAAAACAATGGTTGAAAAGGAACTCGGAATCGAGATGCAACCTGATACAGTGAGGCTTCCCGAAGCCTTTACTATGGGAATATCTTACATTATAGGATCAATCTTTCCACTCATCGCCTACTTCTTTTTCCCCATTAACATTGCTTTTCCGTTATCGCTGTTTCTGACTGTTCTTGCTCTTATCATTGTTGGAATCATTAAAGGAAAACTTGCTGAATTGAATCTCTTTAGGAGCACCATTGAAATAGTGCTTGTAGGAATTCTTTCAGCGGGTGGAGGCTATATCCTTGGCACACTTATTCCAAAAATGTTTGGGTTTTAGATTGATCGATCTAAAACGAACCAGCAATAACGAAGAGGCCAATGTAGACCGCGAATGGGAGAAGCACAACCGCGAGCCAGGCACGTCTCCGAACACACTATTTCGCCAATGATCAGACCAAGCAGTGTCACTGGCAGAATGATGAGTGCTCCGTTGCCTCTAAATGAGATACTATCGAAAGATGGGCCGTTGTCACGGAGGAATACTGCTAAGAAGTGCATTGCGAGCCCAAAAAGGAAAGCAATTGGGGTGGCGATAAGGGAGAAGATGAGTGATCTGCTGTTCATGGATTACCTCTTTCATTTGTCAGTATTTTACCATGTTGATGTGTACTGGTGGAAGATGAGGCAGCAAGTTTGCAGCACTTAACTTATGGGTCCTTCGAGCAGTGACTTGGTAGACTCGTGAGCATTGGTCTCTGCATACTGCTCTGTGGATTTCTTTTCCTCCTCCTACCCCATGACACGTCTGGGACGATCATTGAGCTGGCCATCTCATTCCTGGTCGTTGGTTTATTACTTATTTGGTTCGGCTTATTCGCACGTGAATGACCAAGCATGGATTTAGCCCATTCGGGTAAACACTTAACGTGCAGATATACTACGCGTTTGCATGAGGCAATCACCGTACACTCCAAGCTGCTTTCTTTAAAAGGCCTATTGTGGGGGACGAGCTGTGGTCGGTAGTATGCAGCACTTCTAGTATACCAAGCCCGCTTCGGGCATGCTACGTTTTTCCTTCTACCTGACTGTAGGATTGATATACATTATAGCGTGGTGGTTTTGAGGAGAAATCATGGTTTTTTCGAAGGGGAGGGGCGAGGCTTGTTTTACGTTTGTTCGCCGGGGTTGAAAGTTGTTTGGTGAAATCAGCAGATTTTGCTGTCAATCCGAAAGACGACTGTACAATATAGTATTCAGAACCGGGGATATTTCATATGAATTTAATGGCCAGCTCTTCGAATTCCTTCTGAACTGAACAGATTATTGATTTAATGAGCGGTGGTCACCAGATTTAGGTTACTCCGATGACAACTTTGATGCACTCGCCTGCAAAGTTTGTCCTTCTTTCGTTGTTTTGAGGCGTTTCTTTAACTCTTTTGCTCGAGTGTTTCGTTTTGCTTGATGAAGCATGGCAATATAAGCCTCTAAAACCTTTATAGTTGTAGGATGTTGTGGATCGAGTGCCTTTTCACAGATCGCCAATGCTCTTTGAAAAAGTGGCTCGGCTTCTCGGTAGTGGCGTTGAGTGCTATAAAAAACTGCTAGATTATTGAGGGTGGCTGCGGTATTGGGATGTTCTGGTCCGAGCACCTTTTCGGAAATGGCGAGCGCTCGCTCGTAAAGTGGTCGTGCTCGAGCATACTGACCTTCGTCCTTGTAGAGTCCTGCCAGATTGTTGAGGCTGGTTGCGGTATCGGGATGCTGGGGTCCCAGGATATTCATACGTATGTCTAATGCTCGTTGCCAGAATTGTTTTGACTGGGCGTACTTAGCTTGAGAGTTGTAAAGCAAGCCTATGTTATTAAGAATGGTTGCTAAGTCGTGTAGTGCTAGTTCCAGGTGGTTCTCTTGAATAGTTAGCGCCCTCAAATAGAGTGGTTCTGCCTGTCCATATTTGGCTTGTTCTCGGTAGAGTTCTGCCAGGTGGTTGAGGCTAGTTGCCACGTCAGGATGTTCTGGTCCTAATGTCTGTTCGCGAATGGCAACTGCTTGCGTAAGGAGTGGTTCAGCTTCTTGATATTGCCCCTGTTCATACAGATAAAAGCCCACTTCATTAAGGAGGCGCGCCGCTTCTGGAAAAACCATATGTTCTTGCTCAATGAGTCCTGCGCTTACTTGTGCATGTGGGAGATAACGTCGACACTGCTGCCAGGTGATAAACTCGACTCCTGGAAATGCCTGGTTGACGGCTCGAACTGTACGTTCTGCCCAATCAGATTGGGATTCCTTGTTCAAGTTATCTCTCAGGACAGCTTGAACCAGACGATGAATGGAAAGACTTGCCTCAGAACTGCGCCGCACCAGAGAGTAGTTGTTAAGTTCTCCAATCATTTCGTTTAAGCTGAGGATTTCTGCCGCTTCTGAGTGAAGCAGTAGTCCAAGTTGAGATGCACCTTTGCGGATGAGTTCATCGAGGATAGCGTCGGGGTGAAGGAATGCGAAAAAGCGCAAGAGTTCAGCTACAGCGGGGTGGGCTTGCTCAATTTTCGCGAAGGAGAGTGCTAGTGTGGTCGTAATTGGTTCTGGATGCCCAGAAGTAAGTCCGCCACGTCGGCGCAAGAGTTCTCCTCGTCGCTCTTTATATAGTTCCAAAAACCCGGATAACCCACAGGCAGTTTTCTCGATGTAGGCTCCTGCTTGATCGATTGCTAACGGGAGTCCATCCATTTCATCGACAATTTTGGAAGCTATCTGACGGTCTGTTTCTGATGCCTTGTCGACTGAAGCACCTGGAGCCAGAAGACCGATCCGATTTAACAAGAATAATACACCCTCTTCTGGCATCATTTTGTCTATTTCCAGGCGGAAAGCCATACCACCTGTAACAGATCTATAACTTGTCACTAGGATATGACCTTGTGGCGCAGGTGGAAGGTAATCGTTTATCATATCCAGGTCTTCGACGTTATCCAGGATGAGCAGCCAGTTCGTATGCACTTCTAACCAGCGTTTGACGGCATCGACTGCGTATTTCTGATCCTGCTCACGCTCACCTGGTAGATTCAAAAGACCTGCGAAGCTGGCGAAGTCGGTATTGAGAATTTCGGGCGAGTCCGCTTTAGCCCACAGAATTGTATGGTAGTCATTCTTATAGAGGTAGGCATATTCTAGCGCCGTTTGTGTTTTGCCGATGCCCCCCATTCCACTTAGAACTAACATTGTTGAGCCCGCTTGCGCGTTTGCAGTGAGAGCATGCCGAAGACGCTCAAGAATCTCTTTGCGACCAGTAAACAACGGATTGTGTCTAAATGGTATATACCACACAACTGCTTCAACTAGGTCAGCTTGTCACACTTGTCGCCCTCCTGCTTCCCTTGACAAAATCTATTCTCTCTGATATATTCTGTTCAGGATACACTAGAAAGAATATCTTTGCCAGGAGAACGGCTGATGGCACCACACAAACGATCCAACTTACTGGCGCTGGCCGTCCTATCTCTGCTCACCGAGCGCCCTCTGTATCCCTACGAACTGGCGGCGGTGATACGCCAACGCGGTCTTTCCTCGACCGTTAAGCTCAACTATGGCGCCCTCTATGCTGTCATCGAAAAGCTGCACCGGCTCGCGCTGATCGTGCCAGTGGAAACTCGGCGAGAAGGACGCCATCCCGAACGCACCATTTACACCGCCACAGAGGCAGGACGTGCTGAATTGGTTGACTGGCTGCGTGTCCTGATCCGCACGCCAGCCACCGAATACACCCAGTTCGTAGCTGGCCTGGCGCTCATCGCTCACCTCTCCCCTCTTGAGGCCGTTGCTCTCCTGGAAGATCGCATGCACGCCCTCTCTGAGCAGATCGAGGCGCAGCGCTCCGAACTGGAGACATGCAAACAACGGGGCGTAGACCGACTCTTCCTGATCGAGGATGAGTATCGACTGGCTCAGCAGATCAGCGAGCGTGCATGGGTAGAGAAGCTCATCGGAGAAATCAAAGACGGAACCCTGACAGAGACCCCAGACGACATCCTCAGATGGAAGGTCACCCGTCCAGACCTCGCTTTCCCGCCCTCTGAGGAGGGAGGCGAAAAGGAGTGAGACTGGAGAACGAGATGATCAGAAAGGACTCTTGATGATGAACAGAGCCGCAAGAAAAGCGCTGATTACTGGCTGCGGGGTCGCTGGACCGGTCGTCGCCTTGTTCCTGCAACGGGCAGGCATCGAGGCGGAGATCTACGAGACCAGAGCTTCCTCGACCGATTATGGAGACAATTTCCTGAATATGGCCTGCAATGGGCTCGACGTGCTGGGGACGCTCGGACTCGATGAGCAGGTGCCAAGCCAGGGATCGCCGATTCCGCGCATGATGAGCTGGAGCGGGAACGGCAAGCCTCTTGGCGAGGTTCGTAATGGGGCCAGGGCGGAAGTGGGAGCCCCAAGCATCAATCTCCTGCGATCTCGCTTGCACCAGGTGCTGCGTGAGGAAGTCGAGGCGCAGCGAATCAAGATCGCCTTTGACAAGAAGCTTGCCGATCTGGAGAGCGGTGCGCAGGGCGTGGTTGCCACCTTCGCGGACGGCAGCGCTTTGCTGGTTGGCTGTGATGGCATTCACTCTCGCGCCCGTTGTCTCGTCAATTCCGACGCTCCTCCCCCACACTACACGGGCCTGATCGGTACGGGTGGCTTCGCACCGCACGAGGTAGACGAGGGAGCAGAGGACCTTACCCAGCTGTGAGTCGACGAGCACTTCCTCACACACGCCACAGGCTTGACACTGGTGCACTCAGGAAGAAACCTTGGTTGAGGAACCTGCGCGTCGGCATCCTTAGCCAGTTGGCACATTTGTTCCCACGGGTTGCGCAACGAGGTGATGTTACCAAGCGCGGGTGTCGTCACCCTACGGAGCATTTCCGCTGGCAGTCGCGCCCAGGCCGCCTACCGGTACTACAAAGAGGCCCACCCTTTCGGCAAGGTGATCATCAGTCACAGTTGAGTACGCATGAGCGGGATAGCCTGGCACTGGCACAACGCTGCAACGAGAAAGCGAGCATGATGGATGGAGAAAGGAGCACACCCCAGGCTTGGATGGCAGGAACTGCTCTGGAAGGAAGCGATCAACGCACCATGTCAGATTCTCGATACGCAAGCCGGATCACTCTTCCTGCAAGATCATTGCCCAGCGGTATTGGTTGAACGATGGAGCGCCGAGAGCGGGCTGCATGCCTTCGCGCGACCTCGGGCTGACGCTGCTCGAGCTTTCGGCGAATCCGCCCATGCAGACTCCAGAAGAGTGAGCCACGCGGCTCACGGCGGCTCTCCATCGCTGCCCTGGTATGGACGACAAGGAGTTCTCTCATGCCAGAGCCAGACTTGCTGGTGACCAAGGTCACCATCCCACCGGTTCGTTCCGTACTCCTTCCCCGTTCGCGCCTGCTTGAGGTTCTCGAGCAGAGCCGCTCGGTTCCCTTGACGTTGCTCTCGGCCTCAGCAGGCTTTGGCAAAACCACGCTGCTCTCGGCCTGGGCGAGGCAGAGCACCGGTCAGGTCGCCTGGCTCTCACTTGATGAGCAGGACAACGATCCGACGCGCTTCTGGACCTCTGTGATTGCCGCCCTCCGGCACAGCGGCACACCTGTCGGAGAGGCGGCGGAAGCGCTGCTGCACTCCCCACAACCTTCTCCGCTGGCAGGCGCGCTGATTTCCTTTCTTAACGACCTGGCGGCGCGTGCGCAGGACACCGCCCTGATTCTCGAGGACTATCAGGTGATCAGCGAACCAGCGATTCATGCCTCGCTGCAGTTCGTGCTCGATCGTCTGCCCTCCCGCTTGCACCTGCTCCTCTCTAGTCGCGTCGATCCCCAGCTGCCTCTGGCTCGTCTGCGGGCCAAAGGACAGGTGGTCGAGATCCGCGAGCCGGAACTGCGCTTGAACGGCGAAGAAGCTACCGGGTTTCTGAAAGAGGTCATGGGTCTCTCTCTCTCCGCGGAAGAGATCGCTCACCTGGAGCTACGCACGGAAGGCTGGATCGCCGGACTGCAACTGGCGGCCCTCTCCCTGCGCAGACATCCTGATGCCTCCGCCTTTGTCCAAGCGTTTACCGGCAGTCATCGCTTGATCCTGGATTATGTGCAGGAGGAGATCCTTGACCCCTTGCCAGAGACACAGCACCGTTTCTTGCTGCACACGTCAGTGCTGGACCGCATGAATGCCGAGATCTGCCAGGCACTGACTGGAGAACAGGCCAGCCAGCAGATGCTGGAATCCCTGGAGCGCGCCCACCTATTTCTGGTTCCCCTCGATGAGGAGCGGCGCTGGTATCGCTTTCATATCCTCTTCCGCGAGGTGCTGCTGGCCCGCTTACAGGCCAGGGAGCCGGTGCTGCTGGCCCGCCTGCACCGGGAGGCGACAAGCTGGTATGCGGCACATGGCTTGCTGCATGAGGCGATCCCGCATGCGCTCGAGGCCGGCGACTTCGCGTCGGCTGCCGATCTGCTGGAGCGCTGGATTCTCGCGCAGCACTGGCGCAACGAGTTTCATCTGCTGCACCGCTGGGCCGCGCGGCTCCCCCAAGCGGTGCTGCTCGCGCGCCCAAGGCTCAGTTTCATTTATGTCCATGCGGTGGTCCTCACCTCACCGCGTGGACCCAGGTCCTTGGAGCGCGTAGAAGCCCCTCTGCGCCAGGCGGAAGAGGGCTTTCGCGCCAGTGGTGATCGGGCTGGGCTTGGGGCGGCGCTGATCGTGCGGGCCGTCCTCACCAGCCATCAGGGAGCCTTTGCCCAGGCGTTCGGGCTAGGCAAGCAAGCGCTGGCCTTGCTACCCGAGGACGAGATCCAATGGCGCGGACACGCGCTGTGCCTGGTTGGATGGGAGGCCGCCCTCGCAGGAGAGCTGACGCACGCCCGGGCGCTCTTGCGGCAAGGGCTGGCCCTCTATGAACGCGCGGAAACCTTGCCCGGCACGCAGTTCGCCTTGGCCGAACTCGGCGATGTCTGCCTGGAGCAGGGCGAGCTACACCTGGCCACCCGCTACTTGCGCCAGGCGCTGGCCAGCTCGCAGGAAAACCGCGTCCTCGCGCAACTCCAGCTCACACTTGTGACGGGAGAGCGGGAGACCTACTATGAGCGCATGGCCCGCTACGGGCTGGCGAGTCTTGCCTACGAGTGGAATGACCTTGACGCGGCAGAGCGGGAGCTTGGCGAGGCCCTCTCAGGTCCATCGGAATGGCGGCATGTGCTGACCGGTGGGGTCCTCTTGCAGGTGCGCCTGCTGCTCGCCCGCGGAGCCGCCGAACAGGCCCGCGAGGTGCTCGCTGACCTGGCGGTGCAGGCATCGCGGCCAGAGGTGCTGCGGGAGATCCAGATGTGCCAGGCCTCCCTGGCGCTGGCAGTCGGCGATCTCGTCACCGCGCAGCGCTGGGCGGCCTCCACTGCGCCAGAACCCGCGGCCCTCACACTCACCAGGCGCGAGGAGGAAGCCCTCCTCCTGGCGCGCGTGCGGCTGGCCGAGGGCCAGGCTGAAGCAGCGCTCGACGTGCTCGCCCACTGGCGGCAGGAGGCCAGGACGGGGGAGCGCCAGCGCAGCGCCCTGCACCTCCTGGTCCTGGAGGCGCTCGCACAGCAGGCCAGTGGAGCCTCGCCGCAGGCGAGAGCAACGCTGCTCCAGGCGCTCAGGTTGGCGCGACCAGAGGGCTATCAACGCCTCTTTCTGGATGAAGGCCAGCCCATCGCCTCCCTGCTGCACACCCTTCTGCCAGAGCTGCGCGAGGAGGCCCTCTCCGCCTACGTGCGGACCCTGCTGCGCGCCAGTCGCCCGGCGCAGGCGCAGCCGGAGTCCCTCCCCGCAGGCCTCGCCTCGGGCCTGCTTGCGCCCCTGACGCCTCGGGAACGCCGCGTCTTACAGCTGCTGGCCGAGGGCGCCTCCAACCAGGAGATTGCCAGGCAACTGGTGGTCTCGCTCGCCACCGCCAAGAAACACGTCGCCAGTATCTTGAGCAAGCTGGGAGCCGAGAATCGCACGCAGGCTATTGCACGTGCGCGCGCGCTCTCGTTGCTCTGAGCGCGCTCTTCGCACCTCACCCAGCGGCGCGGCATGGTCAGGATCGCACCATCCCTGCCGTCATGCATGGTATCCTTTTGGCTACCCTCTGCTGGCTGCCCCGCTCTCCTCTGAAAAGTATCCTTTTGGTAGCCTTTTGGCGACTGTATTCCCCCTGCTCAGAGGGTATCCTTCTCCCCAGACGAGGAAACATCATCCAAACGGAGCACCAGTGTATGAGATATGTCATTCGGGTGAAGGGGCACCTGGACCCCTTCTGGCAAGAATGGTTTGAGCACCTCGCGATCACGCACGAGCGAGATGGCACGACCCTGCTGTCCGGTCCCATCCGTGACCAGGCGGCGCTCTACGGCCTTCTCATCAAACTGCGCGACCTGGGGTTGACACTCCTCTCGCTGGAAGTGAGCGCGCTGATCCCGCCTCCAGAAGAGTGAATAGGGCCTTTCCGGTTGCGCTCCATCGCTGCCCTGGTGCGGACGACACGCAACGATTCCTCCATTGATTGAAGACCAAAGGAAGGAGCAACAATGAACACCGTATCACATCATTCCAACAACCATGCCACCACACCAGCGCTGAGTGGCGAAGGGTTCACCACTCCAGCGGCGCAGGCAACACCTTCGGCGACCCGGTGGCTTGCGCTCGGCGCCGTCGTCGGCCCGGTCCTGTTCACCCTGGCCTGGCTCATCCTCGGCGAGCTCAGCCCGGGCTACACAGCCTGGGGCATCCGGATCGCGCCCTACTCCCCCATCAGCCAACCTATCAGCGGCCTGGGCCTGGGTCCCACCGCCCCATTCATGAATGCTACCTTCGTCCTCACCGGGCTCCTGACCCTGGTCGGCGTCGTCGGCATCTTCCAGGGCATGCGGGAGATGGGTGCCCTGGCGCGTTGGAGCTGCACGGTGCTGTTCGCGCTCGTGCCACTGGGGATGGTGGTGGACGGCATCTTCACCCTGGAGTCGTTCCTGCCTCATACGGCGGGCTTCCTCCTGGCCACTGCGAGCCCGGTGCTGAGCTTCGTGGTCATCGGGCTCTTGCTTCGCCGCGTTAAGAGCTTTCGGCGGTTCGGCACCTGGCTGCTGCTGGGCAGTCCGCTGACGCTGGCGCTGGTGGTCCTGTACTTCCTGACCTTCTCGCCCACCGTGGCGGGGATTCAAACCGGAGTGGCAGGCCTGACGGAACGCCTCTTGGCCGTCGAGGTCCACGCCTGGGTCGTCGCCCTGGGTGCTCTGGCTTTTCGCCGGGCGTCCCGGTCGGTCGCTTTGCGTGGCTGATGCCCTTGGTAAACATGTGTCCCGGAACGAGATGATGAGAAAGGAATCCTTATGAACAGACCTGGAAGAAAAGCGCTGATTAGTGGCTGCGGGATCGCTGGACCCGTTGTCGCCTTGTTCCTGCAACGAGCAGGCATCGAGGCCGAGATCTATGAGGCCAGAGCCTCCTCAACCGATTATGGAGGGAACTTCTTGAACATGGCGTGCAATGGGCTCGGCGTGCTCAAGCCACTCGGGCTCGACGGCCCCGTTTCAGAGCAGGGATCGCCGATTCCGCGCATGATGATGTGGAGTGGGAAAGGCAAGCGTCTTGGCGAGGTTCCCAATGGGGCCAGAGCCGAAGTGGGCCCCCCAAGCATCAATATTCTGCGCTCCCGCTTGCACCAGGTGCTACGCGAGGGAGCCGAGGATCAGCGGATCAAGATCGCCTATGGCAAGAAGCTTGCCGATCTGGAGAGCGACGCGCAAGGCGTAGTCGCCACCTTCGCCGATGGCACGACAACCGAAGGCTCTTTCCTGGTGGGCTGTGATGGGGTGCACTCTCGTACCCGCCGTCTCGTCAATCCCGACGCTCCCCCACCACACTACACGCGCCTGATCGGGACGGGTGGCTTCGCACCGCACTCCAGCTTTGCTCCCACCCCGGACACGATGCACTTCGTTTTTGGCAAGCGCGCCTTCTTTGGCTATCACATCAGCGCTTCGGGAGAGCTGTACTGGTTTGCCAATGTCTTGCAAAGAGAGCCGCCTTCCCGAGGAGAGTTAGACATGATTGCCAGTGAGGAATGGCAGGAGCGTCTGCTTGATCTCTTCCGCGAGGATCTGCCCTTCATCTCAGAGATGATTCGGGCAACAGAGAGCACCATCATCGGCTATCCCTTCTATGATATTCCTACACAGCCTGTCTGGCACAAGGGGCGGGTCGTCCTGGTGGGTGATGCGATCCACGCGGTCTCTCCCAGCGCTGGACAGGGCGCATCGCTGGCCGTGGAGGATGCGATCGTGCTGGCCAAGTGCCTGCGAGACATCCCAGACCATGCGCTCGCCTTTGCGACCTATGAGCGTCTGCGTCGAGCGCGCGTCGAGCGCGCGTCGAGCGCATGGTCCAGCATGGGCGCAATGCGGGCCAGGGGAAGGTCATGACCAATCCTCTTGGGGTGTGGTTTCGGGACCTGTCCATGCCACTCATCTTCAAGCTCTTAGCCAACGTAGCCAACTCTGCTGCTGGCAACTGGATCTACTCCTACCAGGTCGAGTGGGATGAGCCGGTGGGAGACACAACGAAAGCCGTGGAACAAGGCCCCCGGCTGGCGCGGTGAGACACCTGATGAACAGAAAGGAAGCCTGCTATGCAACGGACCATTGGTCGTTTACTCATCTCGCCTCTCGGCACGGGCCTCGGCGGTCATTCCATCCGCAGTGATGGGAATGCGTCACACATCTTCAGTCCGCACTGGTCTCCTCATGCGCGCTTTCATGGGGGGGTATCCATGGGGATGCCGGCCTTGCTCGCTCCGGCCTCCGTCTTTCTCCTGTGGCACCACTCGATTGACCCGGAGACCGCAACCACCATGGCCGCTCTCATCCCGATTGCCCGACTTCGGACCGTTTTTCGTGGCGCTCGTCATTCCCGGTGCGGGTCTGGTGGATCCTGGCCAGCGCCTTACTCGCATTGCTGGCGTGCCTGCACCTCTCTTGACCGCTGCGGTCATGTGTCTTTCGGCAGCAGTGGGATGGTATCTGGCCCGTTCAGGAGATACTGCTGCCGAGCGCGCATTGAGATAATTCACCTTCGGATCTGCTGATCTCTGAAGGGCATGTACTTCTGTCCGAGGGCAGGGATGAGTACATTGCCCCTTTGGGGATGTTCTGAGACAGAACATCCAACGGAAGGAAGAAAAGAATGAGCGTCTCTTCTGTTCGCTATCCTGTGAAGCTCCAATCCAGGCAGCGAAACTTTCTGGAAACGATGATCCATACTAGCAGCACCCCGACCAAACACTACCTGGTCGCCCGCGTCCTCCTGATGAGCGATCAGAGTCAGGGTGGGCCCAGCCACACCGATGGGCAAATTGCCGAGGTGCTCTCCATCAGTCGTCGCACCGTGATTCGTATCAAGCAGCGTTTTGTGCAAGAGAACCTGGAAGTAGCTCTCACCGGAAGCTTCCCGCGCGAACGGCCCGAACGGTGCTGCCTGGATGGCAAGGGAGAAGCCCAGTTGATCCATCTCGCGTGTAGCCGGGCTCCCGATGGGAGGCAGCGCTGGACGCTGGAACTGTTGGCCGACCGGATGGTGCGCCTGGGCTATGTCGAGCATATCAGCCCGGAGACGGTGAGAACCACGCTCAAAAAAACGAACTCAAGCCGTGGCTCAAAAAGTCGTGGTGCTTCCCAAAGGAAGCAGACGGAGACTTTGTCTATCACATGGAGGATGTCCTCGATGTGTACTGCCAGCCCTATGACCCAGCCTTTCCCAGGATCTGTATGGATGAGATGGGGAAGAATCTCGTCAAGGACAAGTATCCACCTGAACCGGCCAAGCCAGGCCAGGTGGCCCGCGAAGATTACAGTTACGAGAAAGAAGGCCGAGCCAACCTGTTCATTGTCTATGAGCCACTGGCAGGCAAACGCTCCCTCAAAGTGACTGAGCAGCGCACAAAGAAGGACTGGGCGTTCTTCATGCAGGAGGTACTCGAAGAACAGTATCCAGAAGCGAGCAAGGTGGTGGTCGTGATGGACAACCTCAATACCCACACCCCGGCCTCTTTCTACGAGGTCTTTCCGCCAGAACAAGCCAAGGCTCTGGCCGACCGACTGGAGATCCATTACACCCCCAAACATGCCAGTTGGCTCAACATCGCCGAGATCGAACTCAGTGTGCTGGCGCGGCAGGGCCTGGCCCATAACATTGCTACTATCGAGGATCTCTGTCAGCAAGTTCAGAGCTGGCAGGAGCATCGCAACCAGCAGGTCGGCACCGTCAACTGGCAGTTCCGCACGGCGGATGCGCGTATCAAACTCAAACGCCTCTATCCGGTGCAACCACCTGACGCTCAGCCTTCTGGGCATGTCGTGTGACAAGCTGACCTAGTTGAAGCAGTGACGACGGATCAACATGAATTACTCCAGGAAGGCTGTCTCGAGTTGTTGTAGAAGTCAAAGAAAGTTGAGATCGCAATTCTGGCACAACTTCTCGTATACCCTTTGCAATTTCTGCATAAGCCTCTGCTTGATTCGTCCACTTGGTCACTGCTTTCGCTTTTTTCGGGAGTGCCAGGAGTTTGTGAAAAGAGGAACCTTGCCAATCGACGGGTTTCAATAGAACGGGAATGACTCTTGCCTCTCCAGCTTCGTGCCTTTCCATTGCGCGTTGCAACTCGATGCCATAGCAGTACTCCGACGCTAGAAAGTCTGAACTGATAAGTATGAGAATGATGTCAGCGGTATTGAGGTGGTCATCGATTTCCTGTTCCCACTCCTTCCCAGCACTAATATCACGGTCATACCAATCGACTATTAAACCTTGACGTTTTAAGGGGAAGAGGTGTTTGCCAAGTTCGTCCCGCAGTTTCGCGTCCTTATGGGCATAAGAGTAGAAGACCTTCAAAGGTCGTGCAGGTTCGTCTGTCATCGGTTGTGCTCCTTATCAAGGGTTCTCCGCTTCCACTGTGTCTTCTAATTTTTTAACGGGAGCGCATGATATCAGGGTAGATGAGTTAGTTTCCATAGTATATCATATGATGGAAGATATTTATCGTTGATCGATTCACAATACAAGTGATCTATTTTCAAGCAAAAATGGTATTCTAAAGGTTGGAAATAATTGTTGTACTTTTATTGTCTGGCGTCATTCTGTGTTGGAGATAATTACAAAGAGAGTAAGCGGAAAAAAGATCGAGCAGATATCCTACTTCATTCGTGTGCGTTCGCCTGTTATGCCCCAGACCAGTTGTTTCAATGGGTCTGGATCCCAACTGCGGAAATCAATCGACGTCCTTCCTTTTAGAAAAGCAGGCAGTTGTGGTTCCTGTTTCGATTCGAAGCTGTGAGTTTCATCCATTGGAACTCGATCACAATAAAACAGAACGAGGGTCAATAAGCATCCGACCCTCGTTCTGTTTAGTAAGAGCCACTTGCTACTCCCCAGTTATGCGGGGTTATCATTTGAGATGCATCACAGTGGGATAGCATCAGCGAGTAGCTCCGGTGTTCCAGATGCCCGCCTTTACGGGCTCTACCTGTCGACCTGAAACACCATTCCTAATAGGCGAACTGGTTTCTTCATAGGTTTCATCAAGCCTCCTTTCGGCTTACTGTACCCACTTAGGACCCTCGCCCTACGGCACCAGGGTGTCTTACTTCCCTGGTACTGTTGATTATAGAATCTGATAAAAGCCATGTCAAAGTCAAGTATTCAAACTGTATTGCCCACCCCTGCAACACACCTCCTCCCCCATTCGTAGAATGAACAGCAGGCACACGAAATCATAATGGTTTTTCTCTACTCGTCATCAGGAGGTACCCATGACCCTGATAAGTAACTTCTTCAACGTTGTCATTACCTATCCTATCTTTAATGTCCTCATGTTGCTGTATCACCTTTTCGGTGATTTTGCACTTTCGATCATTGTCTTAACCCTTGCAATTACAGTCATGCTGCTCCCCTTGACGTTGCGACAACTCAAGTCTGCGAAAGCGATGCTCGCCTTACAGCCAGAATTAGCGGAGATTCGCAAGAGGTATCCGCAAGACTTGAAAGCCCAACGAGAGGCCAACCAGGAACTCTATAAACGGTACGGAATTTCTACAGCGGCTTCATACTTGCCATTGCTGATTCAGATACCGATCTTTATTGGCCTCTACTCTGCTCTCAATATCGTCCTGAATCATGCCAGTCTTGCCCATCTCAATAGCATTATATATCCGTTTTTACCGCAATTGAGCAGCATCCCTAATATTGACCTGAACTGGTTTACTATGCTCAATTCAGCCTGGTATATCTCATTGGGCGTGCCTGATCCAACGCATATTCTGCCAATTCTGGCCGGGATCGTGACTTTTGTACAGATGCGTATGTCCCAGCCGCACGCTCTTGCAGACATCAAAGACGCTACGATGCAACTGACGCAACTTATGCAATTCATTTTACCCCTAATTATGGTATTGATCACCATTTTCATTGGCTGGCAACTTGCGGCTGGTCTCGCTTTATACCGCATAACTTCGCTGCTTCTCAACATGGTCCAGCAGTTCTTTGTTACTGGGAAAGGCTCGTTATTCGCTGTGCCTCATGTTGGGAGCATTGTTGACAGTGGGGGGCTACATGACAATGTGGAGAGGCAACAGAGTCAACCTCGCCCTCGATCTTCGTCATCTACATCGACGCATCGCAAAGGGGCCTCTGTTCGCCGTCGTAGAAGAAGCTCGAAGAAGAACAGGCGACGTGATTAGGCGATTGGAAGTAAGGAGATACAAGTATGGCAACAAAACATCGTGAAAAAGACATAGAGCGCTTCGATCAATGGGCAAGTACCTATGAAAATTCCTGGCTGCAACGAGCATTTTTTGATCAGACACATAAAGCAGCGCTTGCCCTGGCAGCAAGCATCGTTCATCAGCCTGGGAGCGTTCTTGATGTTGGCTGTGGAACAGGAAGACTGTTGCGTAGAGCCAATAGGTATTGGCCGGAGGCGCAACTGATCGGTGTAGACCCGGCAAGTGGCATGATAGAGAGGGCAAAATTCTTGACTCCCAATGCCACATTCTTTACAAGCATGGCGGAAGCATTGCCGCTACAGGACGCCTCGGTAGACCTGGCACTAAGCACCAGCTCTTTCCACCACTGGCAAAACCAGGCAGCTGGTATACGCGAGATAGCACGAGTGCTCCGTCCCGGGGGATACTTTATCCTTGTGGATGCCTCCTTCCCAGGCTGGTTGGTGAGAGTTTTTCGTCCGAAGCGCTTTCATAGCCCTGCTCAAATGCGAACGATGTTCATCCAGGAGGGATTGCTTGTCCAGGCGCAGCAAACACTCGCCTGGCGCAGATGGCTTGCGACCGTTGGAAAGAAATGAACTGGAGAGTCTCCTATTTCTCATTCTTGGCCGCTGCGATCAAGAGAAACATAGGGCGGCGAGTTTCGTCCCGCATTTCGGGAAGCTTGTCCAGCATTTCTTGCGTCGGTTGAGGTTCAGAAAGCTTCGTAATGGTGAAGCCAGCGTCAAGTAATGCATTCAGATGGGTGACGACGGTACGATGATATTTGACAACATCATGGTCCAAAAATCTTGCTTGACGCGGACCTTCATCCTGGTAACGGTCAACAGGCCAATGTAATCGCTCACCATGCTGACCGTAATACCAGTCTTGCGCAGCGAGCGCGGTGAAGATTGGATGTTCGACCGAGAGGATGAAGGTGCCACGCTGTACAAGGCAGTGATGAACTTTCCGACAGACGATATCGAAGCGCTTGACATAATGAAGTGCAAGTGAACTTAGTACCACGTCGAATTCCCCCGCGGCAAAGTCTATGTCTTCAATCGCAAGCCGACGATACTCGATGGCGGAATCGTTGGTGCTCTCTCTGGCGCGCGCAATCATCTTCTCTGAGATGTCTACTCCCACCACTAATCGTGCTTGCCGTTCGCGCGCATATCGGCAGTGCCAGCCAAAGCCGCAGCCAAGATCAAGCACGTTTTTATCGCGTAGCTCGGGAAGCAACGCGCGGAAAGCGGGCCATTCTCCAGCAGCATCCAATCCGCCGATTGAACGAGCCATCTGACTGTAATTGGCAAAGAATCCGGGATGATCATATTTGTTCTGCTTCATAGTATTCTTCAAATTTCATTAGAAGATGACCCATTTATTTGGGGAACCTCTGTGCTGTGCGTGCTCGTGCCCTGGCAGCCTCTTCTGTGCGGTCCTTTGGTGGTGCATTCGTCTCGAGCGAGCTGAGAAAGGTGCTGGTGGCTGCTGCTATCTCGTCAACGGCAGCAAGGAATGCAGCTTCGTTGGCTTTCGATGGCTTGTTGAAGCCGCTCACCTTGCGCACGAATTGTAACGAGGCCGCACGAATCTCTTCCTCGGTTGCGGGCGGTTCGAAGTTGAAGAGGCTCTTGATGTTTCTACACATATGCGTTACCTCGATGTGTCAGAGTCACCTGATATTTGAATACAGCGTTTACTTGCTTTCCGCTGCATAATACAGTCCGATTACACCTGATGGAAAGCTTTTTGTTTGCGATAACCTTAGATGTACTGGCTTTGCGATGCCTGTAAATAGAGGCTTTCCGCTCCCTAAAACAACAGGGTGAACTAGAAGCTGATATTCATCAATCAAACCAAGATTCGTAAAGGTTTGTACAATACTGGCGCTCCCGTATATCACCATGTCCTTCCCCGGCTCTTGTTTCATTTTGGTGATTTCTTCGGGAAGAACTTCTTTCATCAATTGTGAATTGTTCCACTCAGCCTTTTCCAACGACTTTGAAAAGACAATTTTGCGCATGCTATTCAGTTTGCGAGCGTATATTTTCTCGCCCTCTGAGGCTGAGGGATTTTCGGGCACATATGGCCAGGAACCAGCAAAGCTTTGATATGTCGCACGTCCAAGTATCAGTGTATCCGCCGAGCTTACTAGATCATCCTCATATTGCCCCATTGTCTGGTCGACTATTATCCAGTCCATTTCTCCATTCGATCCGGCAATGAAGCCATCAAGACTAACCCACATTGTTACAATTATTTTTCTCATGTTGTTCTCCTTTTGAGTGTTCAAACTTACGTTTTTGTTTGAAGTAAGCAATTAACATACGTTCCCATTCTTTGGGAAAAAACGTAATGTGGAAACGTATCTTACTTTCGAAGCAAAGCCCTGTTCGTGACCTGACTATCGGACCAACGAACGAGTCGCTTCATCATCATAGCATGAAAAGAAAAAAACATAAAACTCAACGACCATGATTGCCTCCAGACCTTTTTGTATGTTATATTCATGGGTGTTGGGGGATTGGGAATAAAATACCCAACTACACAGGGAGGAAGCTATGCCCAGCCCATCATCGCATGCGCTTATCTGGTCTGAGGTGCAACAGCGCTATGAACTCCAGACCCATGGGCAATCAGTACAGTGTTTCCGTCGAGGAGACGAGCCAGCATGGCAAAGCTGGTTGGACGAGCACACTGCTTTTGCGTTTGTGGGGCAAGCAGGACGAATATCGGTCCTCAAAGAAGCCCGGTCACGGGGGGCAGGCTATTGGTATGCCTATCGCACAAAGGATCGACACACCCGTAAACACTATCTCGGACCCACAGTCAAGGTGACGTTCGAACGTTTAGAGGAGGTGGCGAAGGTCCTTAAAAGCGAGCTCCCCTCTGTCCCCTTGCGCACACCACCTCAGAAAGAGGCTTCCTCTGCGAGCTTCGCAGAAACTGGGCGAGCAGGGTCCAGGCCAAACGCACAGCCTCAGGCTGAGCAAGTGGTACTGCTGCTCTCTCCCAAGCTGTCTCGTCCTCGTCTATCCACCCCGCTTGTGGAGCGCGAACGCTTACTCAGTGAACTGGATGCCGTGCGCTCTCATCCTTTGACGCTCGTCTCGGCCTCTGCCGGAAGTGGCAAGACCACGCTGCTCTCCGCATGGGCGGCTCTCTCCTCACAGCCACAGGAGAGCCTGGAAACGACGGGGAGTGCAGAGCGCAACGGAGCCGAACCCATGCTCGCATGGCTTTCCCTTGATGAGCTGGATAATGATCCAATCCGCTTTTGGACTTTGGTCATTGCTGCACTGCGTACCTGCCTGCCGCATAGTGGGCAAAGGGCATTAGCCTTGCTGCACTCGTCTGAGTCTCCTCCTCTCTCAACCATCCTGATGATCCTTCTCCAGGACCTTATGGAAGTGGACTCAGACATCATACTGATCCTGGATGACTACCATGTGATCTCTGACCACGACATCCACGAGAGCATGCTCTTCTTGCTCGAGCATTTAGTCGCCAACCTGCACCTGGTACTCGCCACACGCACCGATCCCGATCTTCCCCTCTCAAGGTTGCGCGTTCGTGGTCAACTGATCGAGATCCGCGATCGTGATCTGCGTTTTACCCAGGAAGAGGCGGCCAACTTTCTGACACAAAGAATGGGCTTGCCTCTTTCAGAAGGAGACGTGGCTACCCTACACCAAAGGACGGAGGGTTGGATCGCGGGTCTGCAACTGGCAGCGCTCTCCCTACGCAAGCGGGGAGATCTCCCCGCTTTTGTCAAAGACTTTGCTGGCAGCCATCGCTTTTTGCTCGACTATGTGCAGCAAGAAATTCTCGCGCAGTTGCCGGTCCCGCTCCAGCAGTTTCTGCTCCAGACATCAATCGTGGAGAGGATGAATGCGGCCTTATGTCAGGCCGTCGCTGCGCTGCCTTCGATTCAAGAAAGCCAGGACATGCTAGAGGCGTTGGAACGAGCAAACCTCTTTGTGGTGCCGCTGGATGACGAGCGGCAGTGGTATCGTTTCCATGACCTCTTTCGTGAGGCGCTGCGCGCTCGGTTGCAGGCGAGTCGGCCCCAACTGGTGCCACTCTTGCACCTCCGAGCGGCTCGCTTTTATGAGACAATGGGTGAACGACGAGAGGCTATCGCACACGCGCTAGCCGCCCCGGATTACTCCTTTGCCGCCTCCTTGATGGAACAAGCAGCTGAACAGTTCTGGCTCAATGGGGAAGCAAGGATCGTCCACACCTGGGTGCTTTCTCTGCCAGATGCCGTTCTGCGTGCTCATCTCCGCCTGGCTCTGGGAGCCGCTCTTCACTTCCTCAACTCCATCACCATCGGCCCTCAAGCCGTGCATGTCAGCATGGCTGCCCAGATCGAGCGAACACTCATCCGCCTGGAAGAGATTCTGCGAAGAAAGTCGGATCTGGCCCTCTCCGAGGCAGAGGTGGCGTTGATCGAGCGGCGTCTGCGCGTGCTGCAAGCTCTGATCGAAGTTCCCGCGATCATCAAGCGTGGCGACCAGGAGCGCCTGCAGCTTCTCGCTTTGGAGTTAGAAGCGCTGCCCCAGGACGAGGAGGCGCGCTGGAATATGATCCCGCTCTACTTCACGTTCTGGCGAACTGCGCTACTCCAGGGTGAGGGCGCTTCACTGATACCAAAACTGCTTGTGGCAAAGCAGCAGATGATAGGGGCAGGAGACTCCCTGGTCGCGATCCGCGTGATGGCCTGGCTCGCTTTTGCCTATCTCCAGGCCGCACAGTTGCACCTGGCTCAGCAGGAATGCCTGGAGACCCTCGCCTTGATCGAACAGTGCGGTGCGCGCACCATCATGGCAGGATATGTGTATCACTTCCTCTTCCAGATCTTTTATGCCTGGAATCAGCTGGAGGAGGCAGCTGATTGGCTGCACCGTTTGCAGCGTCTCGCGCAGGATTGGCAGTTGATGGACCTGCTGGTCAGGGGGGAACTCCTGTCAGCACGGCTCGAGCTAGCAAGAGGAGATCTCTCTACCGCTTGGCTGTCCCTGCAAAAGCTTGAAGCCATGATTGAGCAAGAGGGTTTGGCGAACCATGCTCCCGGGATGGTCGCGCTGCGTGTGCAATGGTGTCTGGCTCAGGGGAACCTGGCGGAGGCAGCGAAGTGGGCTGCACAGACAACCCTTTCTCCGGAGGCATGGAACCCTCTACGCAAAAGAGAAGTGTTGATGCTAGTGCGCGTTTCTCTTGCACAGCAGCAGTATGCCCAGGCGATCGAGACGTTGGAACGCTTTAGCCAGCACCTTGACCGCCCAGGAGATATCGACACAGCTCTCGAGTTTCTGGCGCTGTCTTTTGTGGCCCTGCACCAGAGAGGGAAAAGAGAGCAAGCAACAAGCGTTGCGGCTCGTTTACTCGCGCGGACGGAGCCAGAGGGCTTCGTCCGCCTGTATTTGGATGCTGGTCTGCTCATGAAACACGCGCTCTTCACCTTTCTCAAAGCTCCATCAAATAACGAATCCACTCCTGCGTCTGTTCCCATTTCCAGGCCCTACGTATCGCGCTTGCTGGCAGCCTTCGAGCAGGAGAAAAAGCGGCCTACTCACGGAAGAGAGGCATTATCTGCCACAACGCACATGACCTTGCCACACTCACCCCAAAAAGCTGATCCACAAACACCCATTGAGCCGCTCTCTCCCCAGGAGCAACGGGTGCTGCGTCTGCTGGTAGCCGGGCAGACCTACGCGGAGATGGCTGAGGTGCTGGTCGTCTCCCCCAATACGATTAAGACCCAGATCAGCAGTATCTATCGTAAGCTGGGCGTGAGCAGGCGTGCCGAAGCCATCGCGGTGACGGCGCACTTGCACCTCCTCTAGCCGTATGTGAGTTCCTACCTGTTGTGGAATACCGGTCTCCAGCTGATCCCCCAACGTCGTTACGATATCACCCGTCCAATCATGAATTTCGGTGATGTCAATGCCCCTGCCTTCCAGCTATACTCTTCTCAATGAAGACGGTAGAGCACATATACATGGAAGAAAGGAGGGACAGATGGACGTTTCGATCCGCGTCAAAGGCCATCTGGACCCATCGTGGCGGGAGTGGCTGGAGGGATTACAGATCGTGCATGAATCAGATGGCACATCCAGACTCTTCGGCTCCCTCCAGGACCAGCCAGCCCTCCATGGAGTGCTCACCAAAATCGGTCGTTTGAATCTGACGCTGTTCTCGCTTGAGTGCAGTGAATTGACGAACAAGGAGTGAAAAGGAACACCTATGCAAAATGCCACTTCGAAAAACAGCACAACCCTCGCATTCGATCAGACGGGAGAAAGACAGATGACACATGCTCTCACGAGGCAGACAAGAGCCTTGCTGATCTGTGGCCTGATCGCAGGCCCTTTCTACATCGTCGTAGGCTTGATCCAGGCGCTCACCCGCCCCGGGTTTGACCTCATGCATCATGACCTCAGCCTGCTTGCAAATGGAGATCTGGGATGGATTCAAATCACCAACCTGGTGCTGACCGGCTTGCTCGTCATAGCATTCGCGGTTGGGGTGCGGCAGGCCTTATATGCTGGTCGTGGTCGTACCTGGGGGCCGATACTTCTCGGCATTTACGGTTTAGGACTGATCGGCGCTGGCTTCTTCACTGCTGATCCAGCCTTTGGTTTTCCACCTGGGACCCCGGCAGATGCCCACGCCATCAGCTGGCATGGCCTTCTGCACATCATCACAGCTGGGATCGGATTCCTTGCGCTGATCGCAGCATGTTTCGTGCTTGCCCGCCGATTTGCCTCCCGAAGACAACGAGGATGGGCAGTGTACTCTTTCGCAACGGGTGTGATCTTCTTCGCAGCCTTTGTCGGAGTCGCCATTGGATCGGGCCAGCCGTGGAGCGTCATTGGCTTCTGGATCGGGGTTGTGTTCGCCTGGGCATGGATCTGGGCACTAGCAATGAAGCTCTTAACTGACCTGAGGGATGCTTGACACCTATTGTGAGCATCTCTTGCAAACAAGTTGTGAGCTGAGAAAGATACAAGAGGAAGCCGGAGGTCATCCCGCTCCCTCTTCTCGGTCTTGATGGAGACCATACGGATGCAGACACCGCTCTCGGTTGCTCGTCAGACGGACGGCTATCCAGCAGTAGCAGAAGCTACCGCTGGCCTTCCCACAGTGTCCGCTCCGCCGATCGAGGATCGTCTACGACCTCTGACGTGATGTCGAAGCGCATGGTGGCCCTACGCTTCAGATCGTACTTCGGCCAACCGGGGTCTCCCCTGGTCGCAAAGGCTACCCAGGCGGCGTGCATGGTGTCAGCGAGCTGTTGAGGAGGGTCGTTTCCCCAGAGCGGCCCGATCCCGTTGCCCAGCGTGTCGAAGACGAAGGCAATCTCAAGCGCATGGCACGCGCCAAGGAGTCCGTTGAACTGCGGTGAGCGCCAGGCGAACTCGTACATGTAGGTGGCCGAGGGGCTCTTCGCACGTGCATCAGCCAGGCGGAGGGCGGGGATACGACACCACCAGTCGGTCTGGATAGCCGCGAGCAGGTCGCCGAAGCTTTCGCCCGGGTGTGCGGCGCGATAGGAGGCCAATGTCGCTTCGACCGGGAGTCCGTAGGCCGCCACGGCTCCGATCAGGGCCTCGTCGGTGACGTGGTCGATCGCGCCACCGGCTACCAGGAAAAGCCTCCACTCGTCGGTGTTCGTGCCGACCAGGAGGTCGATATTCGCGCCAGCGCCGACAGCGATGCGTTCAATCGGACGCGCGGGGATGACGTCCCCGTCGATCACCGGCTGCCACAGCACCATGGCTGCCACCACCTCGGCGCCCCAGCGCTCGGGGTCGGGATGCGAAAAGAGATCGGCATCCAACTCTGCTTGCGCCGCCAGCAGACGATCAAGGGGGACCGCCGCAATCGCCTCTCGGGTTGCTGCGACGCCAAGCTTCTCGGCAAGGTACCGGCCGACCCGCCGCGCGGTCGTAGCTGAGATCACCGGATGAGCCGCCCCACTCTGGGCGATGGCCCGGTGAAACAGCCCCTGGGCACGGGGCATGGACAGCAGCGTGCCAATGCACATCGCGCCAGCCGACTCGCCGAAGACGGTGACGTTCTGTGGATCGCCACCAAAGGCGGCGATATTCTCCCGTACCCACTGGAGGGCAGCGATCTGGTCGAGCAAGGCGCGGTTGGCGTTTCCCTCGCCCAGGTAGAGGAAACCATCGGCACCGACACGGTAATTGATGGTCACGCACACAATGCCGTCGTGGGCGAAACGACTGCCGTCATACCAGGGCATCGCCGCTGTTCCGTACTCAAAGGCACTGCCAGGAATCCAAACCATCACCGGTTGCCTGGTCGACCCGAGGTCAGGGGACCAGATATTGAGATTCAAACAGTCCTCACCGGGGATGGCAAGCTCTGGGAGGAGCACGCTGACTCCTGCGGGATATGACGGCTGGGGTGCCTTCGGGCCATAGCTGAGGGCCTCTCGCACGCCGCTCCAGGGGGCAACCGGTTGTGGCGGTTGGAGCCGATTGGCACCAAAGGGTGGCGCTGCATAAGGAATGCCCTTAAAGGTATGCACGCCATCGGTGACACTGCCACGCACATCGCCATACTGGGTTTTGACAACAATATTCATTGGTATACCTCCTTCAAAGGATGTGGCTCGAGGACGAGTCACATTAGCGGACAGTTCCTTTCGCTCCGGCCAGCTCCGACTCGACCATGGAGTCGCCGAGACCATAGTCGCTCTCGATCAGTTCTTTGAGCCGTTGGGTGAAACGTGCTGCCGGAGCGCCATCGATCATGTCGTGATCAAAACTGATCGTCAGACTGAGATAGTCTCGGATAGCTATCTGCCCGTCAACGACACCTGGCTTCTCGCTTATGCCGCCCACTGTCATCATGAGTGTTGTCGGGGGGGCTATCGGGATACCCCAGCCCGCACCGTTCCCAAACATGCCTACTGCCGTGATGCCCACCGTCCCCACGTACTTCTTCCACAACCGTGGATGCGTTCTCCCTCTCCAGGTGAGGAGCCAGAGGTAGGGTTGAAAGAGCAAAGTTGGCAGGGACTGAACCCTCGTCAGGTCTTTTGTCACGTCCTGCACCTGTGCGGTCCTGATCTCGTGATGAATCTCGCGTACGGTCTTGCGATTAGCTGCTCGGATAACGTAGGGTATGACTTGTTTCTGGCCTGCCATGTCATGCTCAATCGGAAGATAGACGTCCACATCCTCAAACAGTATGAGGTGCTTGCTGCCAAAGCGTATGGCCTGCACGGCTTTGTGCTCATCGACAGCTTTTGCCAGGCAGGCCGTAAGGAATGCCGTGAACGACAGGGTCTCCCCAGTGGTCGCCTTGTGCTCTCTGAGGTGAGCGCGTGCCCTGGTCACATCGACTTCGAGCAAGCCATGGATCATAGGTTTGTGTTGGACTGAACGAAACATGGCCGCCATCCACCGCCGGATCTTCGGATATGGGACCACCTGGTAATCAACGTGCTGCTGGTTCATGCTCTCTCTCCTTTCTTACGATGGGACAGGACGTTCTGTCCACCATCTTCATTTTCATATGTGTGTGCTAAGAGGCTGTGTACACAGGCTTGTGGAGCCGAATCGGTACCGTCGCTTCGGGAGGAGGTGAAAGAGGCAGCGGTGTAAGAACGCCTGGCACTTCAACTCAGCACCCGAGGGTGCCCAGTGGCATGGTTCAGGTTAACACCACCCAGATTGATTGCCTCAAGATTAGCTCCACTGAGGTCTATCCCTTCCAGAGTCGTATTTGATTGAAGCAATTCAAGGAGTTGTTCTCTTGTAAACGGTGACATGCTCTTCTCTCCTTCCGTTATTCACAATCCTCATCGCTGTTCTGTACGCTGTGGAATGTGTCAGGTTCAGCCTGAAATGGGTTCGATCGCGATGTAGACTTCCTCAACTTTCGCCTTCCGATGAAGCAGGCGCCAAGCATTTCTAGTGAGAGGGAGCATGATGCCGTATTTCTTTGCCAGTGCGGTCGAAGCCGCTGTACACTCCCCAGGCTCCGTCAGAATGCGAGCCTTTCCCGCGATCACCGCTCCTGTGACTTTGCCACTGTAGGTACAGGGGGTGAGCGTGACTCGCCCGATTCGGCGAAGGCGTTTGAGCTTGCCTGCGTCAGCGCGTGTTCCAACATAGATCATCCCAAGACTTTGAGCGAAGTTCACCGGTGTCGTCACTGCTTGCCCTGTCTTGCGGAACGTCGTCAGAGCGATATACTGCTCTCTCCCGAGGTCAGGAAAGATTGCTCTCTCTATTACTGTAGACATGGTTCACCTCCTGTGAGATTGATACCTGTTCCGTCCTGGAGCGCGACTCTCATGTGCAGCCGCTGCTCCCGTAAGATGTGCTCTCTCACCTGAAAGCTTTTACAGCCACATGGCGGATAGAGCCATCCCCTCTTGTTAGAAGTATAAGACAGGAGCCTCACAAGGCCGTCACAAAAGGGAGCTTCCTTCTCACAAATCCGCCACAGAATGCAGGAGGGATCGACAGCGTGATCTTCTCGAACTGGGCCTCGCGGACTTACCACTCACCAACCTTCCCCTCTTCTCCTTGATGGCAAAGTGGCCAGGTTATCGGAGTTGGCGCGCACGAGCACTGTTCCTGTACCAGCGGAAGCGCGCAGCAAGATTCCTCCAGAGGTTTTTGCGCTCTATATGGATGCTATGGCTCCGCTCGATGCGCGTCACTACATTGGTCATGCTGCACCGTCACGTTTCTTCTTTCAGTTCGCTCATGATGATACGTCTGTTGTGGAGGGGGATGGACAATACTACTTCGAGCTGGCCAGTGAGCCCAAACAGATTGCCTGGTATGATAACTGCGTTCAATGCTCATGCTCGTCTCGAGCGTGTCACCTGGCTCTGCGTGCAGTTTGGTTTGCCGAACCCATCTCAGGAGATTCTAAATCTTCTGAAGCAGGTTCCGTCTCTAGCTCCACTTGAGAGTTAAGGAAAGTACTCCTCACACCTCAATATGTGCAATGGACTCACGAATCCAGGTTGGACGGTAGGGGAAACGATCTACCATCTCGCGCGAGGTGACTCCTGTGAGCACGAGAATTGTGCGCAGGCCACTCTCGATCCCAGCGATGATATCGGTATCCATACGATCACCGATCATGACGGAATCCTCGGAGTGGGCATTGAGTGCGCGTAAAGCAGAGCGCATCATGAGTGGATTCGGTTTACCAATGTAATAAGGTTGAATACCTGTGGCCGCACTGATCAAGGCTGCTACGGCGCCTGTTGCTGGGACGATTCCACCCTCACCTGGTCCCATCACGTCTGGATTAGTGGCAATGAAACGCGAGCCATCCATTACTAGTCGGATGGCTCGTGTTATGCGTTCAATACTATACGTAGTTGTCTCTCCAAGTACCACGTAATCGGGATTGTGGTCGGTCAGCGCGTAGCCAATGTGATGCAGCGCTGTTGTCAGCCCCGCCTCCCCGATGACGAATGCACTGCCACCTGGGTGCTGAAAATGGAGGAATTGCGCGGTCGCCAGCGCGGACGTGAAAATTGCATCAGCTGGCACTTCTAGTCCCATGAAAGACAATCGCACCTGCAGGTCACGTTGGGTGAACTTGGAGTCATTGGTCAGAATCAAGAACGGTATGCCATGAGTCAACAAATTTTGCACGAATTCTGCTGCTCCTGGAATAATTGTTGTTCCTTTGAGGATGACTCCATCCATATCCGACAGGTAATTCTTGACGTCCTCCATGTGCTTTCCTCCATGATGTATTGAGCGCCTGTTTTCTTTTAGATTACCCCATGTTTTCGTTTGTTGCCAACATGTAAAGCAAGGAGTAAGTATGCAAGGTGCGCGAAGTGTGGCTTGCATACTTACAAAGCTGCTACTGTATTACTTGGCAAAGCGCAGGAATTTGATGGTGCCCCCTTGCAAGTGATCAAAGTACACTGCCATAATAATGAGCAAGCCAATGGCTATTTGCAGGTAGAATGGGTCAATGCCGAGCAGGTTGCCTCCGTTGGCAAGCAGGGCCATGATGACTGCTCCCAGAACAGCGCCAATGGCACGGCCCTTTGCTCCAGACAGGCTGGCCCCGCCGATGACTGCACCGGCAATGGCCTGCAACTCGTACCCGGTGCCTGCCGTTGGAATACCCGCACCAAGTCGAGAAGCAGTTAGGATGCCCGCGAAGCCAGCCAGCAAACCACTGATGCTATACACGCCAAGCAGTACGAAGTTCACTGGCACGCCTGAAAGGCGCGACGATTCAGCATTGGAACCGACGGCGTAGACGTAGCGACCAAAGATCGTCCGCCCCAGTACAAAGGCCGCGATGATTGTGACGATGATCAAAATCCAGAATAGATTCGGCAGGCCGAGAATGAACCCGTTGGCAATGGTGCTGAAGGCATCAGGGAGGGGTGCGATAGTTTTGGCCCCTGTGAGCAGGAGCACCAACCCGCGTGCGACTCCGAGCATGCCTAGTGTAGCGATGAACGGGGGCAGCTTCAGTTGTGTCACAAGCAGGCCATTGATCAGCCCAACGGCCAGCCCGGCGCCCAGCCCCACCAGGATAGCCACGGGAATGGAAACGCCGCTCGCTAAAATCAAGGCTGTCACCCCTCCGCTCAGTCCTAGGATGGAGCCGACTGACAGGTCAATACCCCCGGTCAGGATCACGAATAACTCTCCAACTGAGAGGATCGCGAACACTGCCACTTGATTGACAAGGTTATCGAGGTTCGTAATGGTGAGAAAATCGCTGGTCGTCAGGATCAGTGCTGCGACAAAGATCAGCAGTACCAGCACGCTGCCGCTTTCACGCCCCAGGCTGATCGGTGTCCGTTGTTCCTCGACTGCCGCCGGAGCCGCTGCCGATGGTTGTGGTGTACTGGAAGTGGTTGCCATGAGATATCTCCTCTCTGCTATGCATTCATAGAAACGGGGGCGCTGCTGGCCAGGCGCAGTACCTCTTCTTCGGTCGCTTCTTCAACAGGAAGTTCACCGGTGACCCCGAAGTCGTGCAGGACGATTACGCGGTCGCAAATGCCGAGTAACTCCGGCAGGTACGATGATACGACGACGATTCCCAGTCCCTGAGCTGCCAGATCGCCAATGATCGTATAGATATCAGCCTTGGCACCGACATCGACACCCTTGGTCGGCTCGTCCAGCAGCAAAACCTTCGCTTTCGTGGCCAACCAACGACTTAATAAGACTTTCTGCTGGTTCCCACCGGAGAGCGATGAGATGGGTTGCTCAATTGAGTGATACTTTAAGCGTAGGCGAGGCACGAGATTATTGACCAGGGAGGCTTCCTGCCTTTTGGAGATGACGCCAAGTCGTGTAACGGCGGACAAATCTGCAATGGTGACATTCTCCCTGATCGAGAGGGCTGCTAGCAGTCCTAATTCTTTGCGGTCTTCTGTGAGTAGCCCCAGTCCAGCTCTCACGGCTTGCTCTGGAGACCCCGGTTGCAGAGGCTTGCCATCGACGAGTACCTTACCTGCTCCAATTGGATCGGCTCCGAAAATGGCACGCACCGTCTCCGTACGACCTGCTCCCACCAGTCCCCCTAGCCCTACAATCTCTCCTGCATGTACCTCCAGGTTGATGCTAAATGGACTTCCCTGCAATCTAAGCCCCTGAACCGATAGCAAGGTTTTCCCGAACTGTTTGTGCTCTCTTTTCGGGTAAAGCGCCTCGATCTGCCTTCCCACCATTGAGCGTATCAGGGTATCGTGCGTGAATTGATTGGTGGGTGCTGTCGTAATGAATTGACCATCACGCAACACCATGATACGGTCGCCGATTTCGAAGATCTCTTCAAGACGATGAGTCACATACAGGATAGCAACTCTCTCCTCCTTCTTGAGTCGATTGATGAGTTGTAGGAGGTGATGAGCATCCTTCTCAGAGAGAGCTGTCGTCGGCTCATCAAAAATCACGATACGGGCGTCGGCTCCCAGCACCTTGGCAATCTCCACCATCTGGCGAGTGGCGACGGGCAGGTCTGAGATTAGTGCGCCAGGATCGACATTGTTCAAGCCAACACGCTCAAGCATCTTAGTTGCATGTGTGCGTAATTCCCGTTTGTTCACGATTCCTCTGGCATTCGGCAGTCGCCCCATGAGCAGGTTTTCCTCGACGGAGACCTCGCGCAGAAGGCTCAACTCCTGGTAGACAACGCCAACGCCTAGCGCCCGCGCCTGGGCAGGGCTTGGAGATCCCACATCCTGTCCATCAATGTGGTACTTGCCGCTATCACGGGAAATGGCTCCCGTCAGAATTTTGATCAGTGTAGACTTACCCGCACCATTTTCTCCCGCCAGGCAGAGAACCTCACCTTGTAACATCTCAAGTGAAACGTCTTTGAGTACCTGAACCGGGCCGAATGACTTCGACACATGACTTAATTGGACGAGCGGTGTGGCAGGCGTCGAGATGGCCATTTTATGCTCCCCCCTTCGTTGTTGGCGGATTCAACAGCTTCTGAACTGCGGGGGTATTCATATTACTGAGGTCTACCAGAACGGCTCCCGGATCCAGGCTAGGTGGGGCAAATCGTCCCTGAGCGCTCATCGCAGCTGCAACTACACCCTGGTAACCAAAGAAGTAGGGATTCTGAACCACGATGGCTTGCAGTGTGCCATTCTTCAAGGCGCTGATCTCCTGGGGATCAGAATCGAACCCTACTGCGACAATGTGGCTCTGAGCCTTATTCTCTTGAATGGCCTGGGCCGCACCGTCAGCCGACACATTATTATCGGCATAAATTCCAACCAAATCAGGATTGGCGGAGATCGCATCATTCACTTGTGAAAGAGCAGTCGGCGTATCATTGTTGTTGTAGCGATGGGCGGCAATCCGCAGGCCAGGAAAGTTCGTTTTCAACTCATTGATAAACCCAGTGTCACGGTCGACAATTGTCTGGACACCGGCGACAGAAGATTCAATCAGTATCTTCCCTGACGTGACACCTTTCTTTTGCAGGAGCGAACCGAGCCGGTCAGCAGCTTGTGCACCCGCTTTACTGTTATCGGTTCCAATAAATCCATCGCTGGTGGTGGTGACCTTAGTGTCGACCGTGATCACCTTGATGCCTTGACTGCGAGCCCGATCGATCACACTATTGAGTGCCTGTGAGGAAGAGGCAGCAAGGACAATCGCCTTGACACCGCGAGACATCGAATTCTCAACCAGGGCTACCTGGGCGGAGACATCCGCCTCTGAAGTGGCGCCAAACAGTCCAACCTTGACTCCCCAGTCTTTTCCTGCAGCCTGGGAGCCAGCGAGCATTGCTTGCCAGAACTGCGAGTCAGTAGCCTTGACGATGACATCGAGCCGGTTGCTAGTTGCAGGGGCGTTCGCATTGGCACTCGTCGAGGTAGGGGCAAAGAGGCGACCGAGCAGCACTCCAATAATGAGGCCTACAAGAGCAATCGCTGCGACGGTCGAAAGTGTAAACGGCGTTTTGAAGAATCGAGACATAACTGTCTTACTCCTTTTCATTGTAGACAATGAGCATACACAGTAGTTGATGTATGCATTAGAAATAGGAGACACACGAGTCTTCAACAGGAGAGACTCGTACATACAGGGAGACTCTACGGAGACGAAATAAGAGCAATGAAGATTGGGTGATTTCCTGACATTCACGATGGGAGTTCTGCTAACCATGTGGGGTGCTACCCCTGCATATCGCCGGCTTGCTCCTTTCCTCGCTCTTGATGGGTTGAGAAATCATTGACTTGGTAGATGAAAGGGAAGGATGAAATACCACCATGACTGGTAACGCTCAGCCCGGCTCAACCTTGCTGCACTAATTTGTATAGGACAGCACCCATAAATGCATCACCGGCTCCCGTCGTGTCAATGGGGCGGACAGGTCGCGCCGGAACCTCTATGTTATGGTTGGCAGTGAGCAAGAGCGCTCCCTCGGCGCCTAAGGTAATCATCACCAGGCGTGGCCCTCGTGCTAGCAGTGCTTCTCCCAAAAATTTGAGCCAACTTCTATCGTGAGGATCCTTTGGTGGACTGCTCTGTTCACTGACGAACATTGCCTCTTCGGCACTCAACTTAAGAATGTCTGCACGCTGTATAGCTTTAGCCAGCGTGTCATGAATATCAGCGTGGGATGACCATAATGCAGGACGAACATTCACGTCTAACGATACTATTGATCCAATCCTGCGTGTATAGTCCATTGCGGCAAGTGTTGCTGTGCGGGCAGGCTCGGTGGAGAGTAAGACACCTCCTACATGGCAGACTGCGGCATTGTGCCAGGCGTTCCAATCCAGGTCTCCAGCTTGGAATTGACTGTCGGCAGTATTATGACGAAAAAAGGTAAAGTGTCTTTGCCCCTCAGCATATAATGTTACTAGCGCTATCGCAGTAGGGGCATTCTTGATGATACGAATGTACAGGGTGTCAACATGATTATCAACAAGAACCTGTAACAGAAGTTGCCCAAATTCGTCATCTGATACTCCACCAATAAATCTCGAAGAACCCCCAAGTCGTGCAATAGCAACTGAAACATTGGCTATCGCTCCACCTGGATAGGGGGTGTAACAGGTCTCTCCGAGATGTAGCTGTGTACTCGGGATGAGATCGATGAGTACTTCGCCAAGGCTAAGAATGTGCTTCATGATATGGCCTCACCAATTCTTCTGGGTGATGGTGTCCATCTTCGTCAACTGTTCGCCAGAACTGCTCAATTCTTTAGATGAAAGGAACATCTTTGTTGTTTCAATTGTAAACGATTACAGAGAAATTGTCAAGAGTTTTTGATGTGAAATATGCCCATTGCTTAAATTTCATACAATGTAGGCTCGTTTTGGTGCTCTGAAAAATGGTGGTGCATCGAGGTTAAGATGCTGGTATGCCCGAATAGATCAAGCTAATCCACTACCAGGTTCTGTAGCCCTGCCTGGTTTGTTGGCTTGTCGAGGAACAGGTAGCATGCCCAACCTCTACAGGTGTTGATGCGAACAGAGTTTTTAGTTCTTTTGATTGACGCGCCGATCTTCGTAAAATCGTTTGCAATAACTCTAGCATTTTTAGCATGTGCATGCTATAATCATAGTAAATCGTTTACAATATTTTGTTTTCAGAGGGAGTGAGTGTTCGAATGGCCAGCATCAAAGATGTCGCAGAAGCTGCAGGAGTATCAACCGCCACAGTATCACGCGTGCTCTCCAATGGCTTGCATGTCCGGCCTGAAGTGCGCGAGCGGGTGATGGCAACCGTAGAACGATTAGGGTACCGGCCGAATCTGGTTGCGCGGAGCTTGCGTTCCCAGCGGTCCAGCACGATTGGCTTGATAGTCTCCGATATTAGCAACCCATTCTTTACCGCGATCGGCCGTGCAGTGGAGGATACTGCATATGAGCAGGGATTCAGCGTACTACTGTGCAATACGGATGAGAATCCTGAGAAAGAGGCGATCTACCTCAATCTGATGCATGATACCGCTGTTGCAGGAGCAATTATGTCGCCAACGCGACAAACAATTGCCAGCTTCGCTGATTCGAACCTTCCCTTTCCAATAGTAGTTGTTGATCGCTCCATTTCGAATGGCGATGTTGATGCCGTGCTGCTTGATAACGTTGATGCAGCGTATCGCCTCATCACACATCTTATCGAGCGGAGCTATAGACGGATTGCTGCCCTCTGTAGTGAGATGAGCACCGGTTTAGAACGGCAGGTAGGTTATGAAAAGGCATTGCATGTGCATGGTCTTTCTCCAAAATCCGAATACATGAAGTATGTTCTTCCGAAGGCTGAAGCGGGATATACAGCAACGTTGAAAATGCTCGATTTGGCTGAGCCACCAGATGCACTCTTCACGGTAAATAGTCTGATTGCAGAGGGCGCCTTGCAAGCTATTCGAGAGCGCAACCTTACTATTCCTGATGATATCGCCTTAGTTACCTTTGACGAAACCACCTGGTCCTCACTGGTCCAACCGGCCATTACCCTGATTGCCCAGCCAACCTACGAAATTGGTAAAACAGCAGTGGAACTCCTCATGCAGCGCATTGCTGATCCCGGTCGTCCCACTCGACAGGTAATCCTGAAAGGACAGTTGCGGGTACGTGGATCGAGCGCTCCTCGGTTGGTAAGAACATGATGCCAGCAATCATCAAGAATTTGTGCTTGCCACGGCTGGAGAAGTTGTTTTCATAAATCGCGTCGTTGGAAACGAATGGCGCCAATGATCGGCAGAACTATACAGTACAGGATGGACCAGGCAAAGAGGGTTGAGGATAGTGGCTGGATAGAGGTAAAGGGCGTATCCAAATCCCTTAGCAGGCCTCGTTGCTCGAGTATACTATATAAGAAAGAGGGAATCAGGTAGTATGAAGCCCCGTGCCAGAGGGCATCGGTTGGTATTACAAGGTTGACGATCGTTGTGATGTTCTGCACTGTTGCACCTGGTGTCGTTATCAACTGTATAAAGCTCGCGAGTGGTGCGCCGATAAAGAGCATAATCACAATGGCGCCGTTGACAAGGGTGGGAAACAGCGTACTGCCCAGGGTTGTAAGGGCCAGCAATACAAGCGTACTGATTTCAAGCATGCCTAGAGCGGAAAGAGCGTTGTCAGGAAAGTATCCTGTCCTCCAGAAAATAAGCCCCAGGAAGGTAAAAAATAGCATGGCGGTGTAGGTGCATAAAATCAGTGCATAACCCAGCCACTTGCCGAAGATTATTTCTGCTCTATGTAGTGGCTTCGACACAATCACAGAAAAAGTACCGGCTTCGATCTCCCCAGATGTCATGTTTATGCTCAAAACGATAGTCATTGCTCCACTGAGCAAGTATGCTGCCCATACCGATAAAATGGTGATGATCAGATCAAATTCGAGTAGAAATAGTTGTGGGTTACTCTGTAATGGGGCATGCGCAAGTTCATTTGAATAGGCTGCGTTGAGCATGAGCGCGAAAACTGCCAGTAGTAGTATATTGAGTAGCAGCATTGCCAGCAAGAGCCAGCGATGAAATGCCTCTTGAATAGTGAAGCGTGTTATTAACAATAATCCCATGATATGCTCCTCGATAGATGTTAGTTTTATTGATGTAGAGTGCTGATTATGGCTTTTAACACAAGAAACAGGATTTCCGTAGGTGCCGATTTATCGTGCACACCGCCGATTGATCGGCCTTCAGAAGCCTTCACGATATCCCTCTTCATTTGTTAAACCGCATTATCAGGCACGCGCATCGATCGTTTGGAAAAAGATTTGTTCTAGTGAGAGATGACGTGGAGCCAGTGTGTAGAGACGCGCTCCACAAGCATGTACAATATCTGCGATATCTGCTGCCTGCTCATCCCGTGCTATCTCAATCAAGAGGTTGTTAGGATTGTCTTCCTCGTGCTGTATATCGAGCGCGACTGCATGAAGTCGCTTGAGCAATTCCTCGCTTACATGGTCAACGCGCACTTCGAGCACTTTCTTCTTGTCAAATAGATCAGAGGGGGCACCTACTTTCAAGATGCGCCCCTGATTGATGATAGCTACCCGATCACAAATAGCTTCTACATCGGCTAGTAAGTGCGAATTTAAAAAGATACTGGTTCCTTCAGCCTTCAGTTCGCGTAGGAGTTCGCGCATATCACGCTGGCCGACCGGGTCGAGGCCAGATACCAGTTCGTCTAGAATGACTAAATCTGGTTTGTGGATAATAGCCTGTGCCAACCCTATACGTTGCAGCATTCCCTTAGAAAAGGTACCCAGCTTCTGGTTCTCTCGTCCGGACAGCCCGACCATCTCCAGTACTTCCATGATGCGCTTTTCCAGGAAGGTACTTTTCAAGCCATAGAGCCGACCATGAAATTCAAGGAAATCTCGTGCCTTGAACCAGCGATGGAAAGAGGGGAATTCAGGTAAATAGCCAACTTGCTTGCGTGATTGAACATGGTTGATTGGTTGGCCCAGTACGCGTACTGTTCCTTTTGTGGGTGCGACCAGGCCTGTAAGTATCTTCACGACTGTACTTTTACCTGCGCCATTTGGTCCAAGAAAGCCGAAAGCCTCGCCCCGATAAGTGACAAGGCTGATATCATCGACTGCGATGATTTGCCGGTAAACTTTACGTAATCCCTGTATCTCTACGGCTGTTGGCCGGGATTCATTGCTCTTAGAAGTTGATTCCTTTTGTTGCGGTCGGGAATTACCCGACCGCGTACCAAGGATTGAATCGCTACTCATGTACATGCACTCATTTCTCTATCCTTGTGTTGTCTATTCAACTACTTGATAAGCATCAACCTTAGTGGCCGACCTGTGTCATTCTGCCCTCGCTTACCATCCTACCCCCACTTGTTATCCTACCTCCACCTTGTCATCCTGCCCTCACTTGTCATCCTGAGCGCAGCGAAGAATCTCACGCGTTGGGGCACCGAGATCCTTCGCTGCGCTCAGGATGACAAGGTGGCATTGAGCATGCCAGAGCGAGTTAATTACTGTTAACGTAGTGAGTTTGCCGAGTTTAACAACTGGGTGGTGTCTGATATGGTGCCACCTACTGCATAGATAATACCATGTGTTTGCCAGACCACTGCACTCCCAGCGGGGAACTTTTTCAGTTGCGGAATAGTGGTTGAAATGTTACTGGTGAGCAGCAATCCTTGTGTGCCATGAACAGTGACGGATTGTGAGTCTATACCTTTAGGAATGGGTAACGGGACTATACCACTATTCAGATCGATCTGCCTGAGTTGTGTGACAAGCTGTGGTGGCAGACCTGGGATCGAAAGTACTACATCGCGTAACTCTTGAAGTGAAGCGCTACCAGTGGCACGTACAACCGGGCTGGGAAATTCGACTACCATGAATTGAGTTGTTGTCTGGTTGCCATATGCGATCACAACACCAGCGGCAGTTGTAACATCAAAGGTTGCACCATCCAGGTTAGCTGGAATATTCACGTTGCCGTATCCATTTTTCATGAAGAACGCGTGTGCTTTACTTGCACTAAAGGTAAAGGTGCCATGGCCTGCATCTATAACGCTGAAATCGGGCGTACCGGATATACCTTGTGGCAGAGAATTTGGTACCAGCATTGGGAAGTTGACCATTTGCGCTGCCTGTGCTTGTGTCAAATTATCTTGAGTTTGCAAGCTATTAGACTGGATTTGGAGGGTGCCCATATCCTCGAAAGTTGGAATTGGACGCGAGGATAATGTCTGAACATCTTGTTTTGTTACCTGTACTGTTTGGAATTGCTGCACGCGGAATAGTGAAAGAAACTGATTGGCTAATGCGCCACTGTTTGGCAATAACAGCAATGCAACCAGTGCTGCTGCTATGGCTGCAAACAGCCAGTTGCGGCGAGTTTGATACCATTTTTGTGGAGCAATCTTCCTCGATGGCAAGACCTGGGTCGGTGCTTTCTTAGTCTGTAATCTGGTGCTTGTCTGTTGATATATAGTGTCTGGTGCATTCTCCGGCTCTGGCACAGTTTCCAGCATCCCCTGGGTTTGTGCATAAACCGGGTTCACGTTACTGTCCGAAGATTGCGCAGATATCCTCACGGATGATTCGTTTTCCCTCATCGCAGGTATAGTGTTGAGGAGACGTTGCTGAACCAGCGTGACATCGGCAGGTTCTGCGATTGTATGGTCTTCTTGCTGGTAAAAATCGTTCACTTCAAGGATCATATTTTCTAATGCGCGATCCTGCTCAGCTTCACGCAATACGATGGCCATGGAATCGATATCTCCACTCTCCATAGCAAGCATGTAGCGCTGCAAAACCTGGATATGTCGCTGTGTATCAGGTGTTAGCCGTTCATTCATCGCTTTCTCCTTCTTGAGATTTCAGGTGTTGGTCGCTCCAGGCCAAACGAAGTCGCTTCAATGCGCGGTGTAGCCTCACGCGTGTTGCGCCAGGTGAAATACCGAGCTTCTGAGCCAGAGCTTCCCTCTCGAAGCCCTGCAGGAACGCAAGCATTAAAATGTGCTGCTCCTCAGGAGAGACAAGAGAGAGCAGTAACTCGGCCTGTTCGTTCGCTGCGGTTTCTTGCTCCGGTCCAGCAGATGAGTTTGCCATCAGCTGATCAAACAGTTCGCTCTCACTCAGATGCTCTTCCTGCATGAGGGAGAGGTCACTCATGGAAAGTTCCCGCTGAGAACGCTTCGCAAGCTCGGCCTTTTTGCGTTTTATAACATTTATGGCTATGCCTAAAAGCCATGCCATTGGTTGGCCCGTTGGATTGAAACGGTCCGCGTGATCAAGTGCTTCAAGAACCACTTCCTGTAACACCTCAACTGCCACTGCTGGTACATCTTCGCCCCTGGCCAGCCCCATTCGCTTTACATAGGAGCGTAAGATTCCGAGGAGCGAAGCTACATTGTCAGTAATACATTCGATAATCTTCGTATTGTCGGAAGCAGTAACAGTAGGTGTTTTAAAGGTCACGCTACATGCTTTATCTGGGTTCATTGACGAAATTCCTTATGCCTCCATTGAGACGTTTCTTTATGTCCCTATTAGTATATTCAATCTTGAGCAGGAACGTGTTACAGAGAAAAAATTAATCATTGTAAAAGGCGCATGTTTGTGATATATTTAGAACAAATATTCTTATCATGGAACAAATTGGCAACTTTCAACGTTCTTTCATAAAGGCACAATTACAAGACCGTATTAAATTAGTGTAAAGTCTTATCTTATGTAAGAGGAAAGTAGAAAGCATCGAAGCAATATCAACGCACTTCTAGCTGCACTAGACTGAACTGATACAATAGAATTCAGCTTGACTCTCATATGCTTTATGGTACACTAGTAGGAAATGTATGTTGTTGCGAACAATACGGGCAATATGCGCTGTGAGCTTGATTTTTGGCTATACTCTAGCTCAGTCAAATAGTAATCACCCACCAGGTGGGTCACAAAATCTTCGTGTTGGAAGAAATATTGATGTGAAAGGCAGGCAGGCACATGGTAAAAGATGGTACTGAAAAAAGGTTGTACCGTAAAAGTCCCGGTAGACAATACGGGTACGATTACGATCCATTACATAGCCAGGGCCTGACTGGAAATGGTCAACAAGGGCGTTCCAGCACCTCCTTTCAAAGTGATTCATTGACCTCAGGTGAGGGATCTGGCGCAAGCACTGATCGTCATACGAGTGGGCTGTTGGGGCCGCGCCCTGATCCCAGACGTACGCGCCAACTTATTCGCAAGAACATCATTGCCAGTAAGTCAAAATCTGCACTGGTGGATGATACTGGTGAACTTGATCCTGACCTGCACGATCGCTATGTGTCTTCAGATGAAAAACAAAGGATGTATGAAGATCAGGTAGATACTCCTCTTAACCCCTATCATCGTAACCGATCCGCGTATTCACCTCCAGAACCGCGGGAATACTATACGAAATTAGACGAGGATTATGAAGTGGGACCTTTTGTAGATGAGGGGTTGGACTATTTAGATCCAGACCTGGGATATGACTACTTCGACGAGGAAGAAGATCTGCTTGCGCAACGATTACCCTACATTGAAGCTCCCCGTGGGAGATCCACCGCTTTGGGTATGCAACCTGAAATAACCGAGCGTGGCAGGCGTCGAAGCGATCCTCTGGAATACGATGAAGACGAACAAGATGAAATAGTAAAGCCGCGTAAAAAAAAGAAGAAGGGCATATCGCGGCGAAAAATGCTCCTGGTCGCGGCTGCAGCAGGAGGCACAGCTATCGCCGGTTACGAATTACTCCCCAAAGTACCTCATGCCCTTGAGCAAGCGGGAACAAATATCGAGCATCAGCTCCAGGATGCCTTTAATAAAGGTATGACTGCTGGTGAGGAAGCTGTGCGTAAAGAGTTTATTAACGCGTTGGATACAATGGAGGGCGTCTCTCTCGATGCAGCAATCGGAGCCGCCAGGCTAACTCGTGTGGCCTACGATGTATTTGTTTCTCCACTTGTCACGCTTGCTGCCACGGTCGCGGACGATTTTCTGTCAATTACTCTTGCCGCTCTCACCAAAGCTCGAAGCTGGCTGCAACAACTTAACGCGGATAATGCAACACTGGCTGCGCTTCAAGCGGTACTAAAAAACTGGGTGGATCAGGTTCATACTATGCCTAAAAAGCTACAGACTATTACCGAGACCGACCTGGACGGAGCGCAAGCCTACCTGCGGGCTTTACAAAGAAAAATACAAGAAGAGCAAGCCAGGTTGAATGGGCAGAGTACGCCGCCGCCCACAACAACACCAAAGTCGACTCCCAAGCCTTGATGAAAACCGGTGGGGCGGGGCTGTAGCGGCGCAATTCATTGCGCCCGTCTGGGAAGGCGATTCATGCTAGCAGGGCGCAATGAATTGCGCCTCTATAGCTAATAGCTAATCATGCAAAAATCCTACGCACACCCTTTCTGACGAGTCCGAAAAGCTTCTATCTGCACATCCCTTGACTTACACAAGCGAGCAATCTATCATTACATACAAGTATATCAAATATGCCATTTCTTAATATTCGCCTTTTTAAACTGAAAGGAGGTGGCCTTTCATCCCCTTGCTTTCAAGCAAGGGCTTCTGGCACTCTTCGTTAGCTTTACTCCTCTGTACTGTATTCTCGTTAGTCGTTTTGTGAATATGGATTCGAGTATCTGTAGCACACAAGGCTACAGTACTTTTTAGGAGGTTTAGCTCAATGGCAACAACTGCACAGAGCGGTGGTGGCGAGGTCTTGCGTTCTGAACGCATCGCGGGTGGCATTCTCCCCAAAGTTCTGAACACCTTTGACATGATCGCCATTTTCGTTGCAATCGTCCTCTTTATCAGTAATGCTGGTGTTATTCCTGGTGCAGGCGCCGCTGCCTTTATCTACTGGATCCTGGGGTTCCTCACCTTTCTCATTCCCGGTGCCATTGTGACCGGACAACTTGGCCTGATGTTCCCTGGGGAAGGCTCGATCTATGTGTGGACCAACAAGGCTTTTGGCCCTTTCCTGGGCTTTTTCGCAGGCTTCTGTGCCTGGTGGCCGGGTATTTTGGTTATGATTGCTACCGGTGCCGCGGTGGTGGCGCTCATCCAGCAACTCAACAGCAACTTACTGACGCAACCCTGGCAGCAGGGCCTGATGATCATCGCGGTCATTGCCTTCTCGTTACTCCTGTCCGTGTTGCGCTTCCGCGCCACACAGAACATTGTCAACGTCGTCTTCGTCGCCTACGGTGGTGCGATTTTACTGATTGGTCTTGCGGGTCTGCTCTGGCTCTTCGGTGGCCATGCTCCGCAGGCTAACTTTTCGGCTTCAAGCTGGGCGTTGACGAAAAACAACTACACTTTCTATGGCCTGGTCATCCTGGCGTTGTTAGGCATCGAAGTGCCGCTGAATATGGGGGTGGAGATCAGTAACCCACGCGCCATTACCCGCTATCTGTTGTGGGGGTCCACCGTGGTCATTGTGGCCTATCTCATCGGCACCTTTGGCGTGATGATGGCTGCTCCGACCAGTAGTCAAGGCAGTCCAGCCGCTGTGGCACTCGCGGTGCAGAACGGCTTTGGTGCGGCTGGCACAGTGGTCGGCACGATTGTGACCATCATCTTCATCGGCTTTTTCCTCTTTAACACCGCGGTCTACAACTACTCGTTTGGACGACTGCTCTTTGTCTCAGGCCTGGATCGGCGGCTCCCCACGTTTATGAGCAAAGTCAATGCCAACAAGGTGCCTTATGTGGCGGTGCTGGTGCAGAGCATCATCTCGGCCTTTTTTGCTGCCCTGGCCTTCATCATTGTGCCCTATACCTTGAAGACAGGCTTAAGCTCGACCGATCTGTCGACGGTGGTGTACAACATACTGCAAGCGGCGGTGACGGTGATCTGGTGCATCTCCATGGTGATCCTGTTTGTGGACGTGATCATCATTCGCTTCCGCTTTCATGAGGCCTTTACGCGTGCACGTCTTGCCCCGGACTGGGTGTTCTACCTGTGTTCGGCAGTGGGGCTCATCGCGAGTGCGGTGGCCGTCATTGTGATCTTTATCTCCCCCTGGATCGCGAGTTTGATGACCACCACCCAATGGGATCTGTGGATTGGGGGGATTGCCGTGGTCTCGCTGCTCATAGGTGCGGTAGTCTTCTTCATTGGACAGGCGACGATCAAGACCAATGTCAGTGATGAGGAGATCATTGCTCAGGTAACTGGCGAATAAACCGCTTGCTAAAGACAAAAGTCAACAAAGCAAGAGATCGCCTGTGGGCGCGCCCACAGGCGATCTCTTGCTTTGTTGACTTTTTTTAACGATACGATGCTGGCGCGGAATTGATCGAACCAGTCTCTTCCATTATTGAGCGTAACTGCCTGGCATCGAGTGTCTCATGCAAGCGCAGTGCTTTTGCAATGCGGTTAAGCGTTTCGTGGTGATCAGTGAGTAATTTCATTGCTTGATCGTACGCCCACTTCACAATGCGATTGACTTCCTCATCGATGACAGTAGCGGTCTTTTCGCTGTATTCACGCGAGCCTGTAGCCAGCGCAGTACCTGCGAACGGGTCTTCTCGCTCACTATACGAGATCGTTCCGAGTCGCTCGCTCATACCCCAACGGGTAACCATCTGCCGTGCGATGGCGGTTACACGTTGTAGATCGTTTTCTGCCCCGGTCGTGATGTGTCCAATTGCCACTTCTTCAGCGGCGCGACCACCAAGAGCCGTAACAAGTTGAGCTTCCAGGTATTCTTTCGAGTAGTTATAACGATCATCCAGCGGTGAGTATTGCGTCACACCCAGCGCCTGCCCACGAGGGACAATGGTTACTTTAGTGACCGGATCAACATTTTCTGTCAACAAACCTGTTAGCGCGTGACCGCCTTCGTGGTAAGCAACCACGTTCAGGTCATCCTCACTCAGAATGAGAGGACGTTCTGCACCAATCAGGATCTTATCCAGCGCTTCATCGAAGCAGGACTGATTGACTGCATTCAGATTGCGGCGGGCAGCGAGTAAGGCAGCTTCATTGATAAGATTGGCAAGGTCCGCGCCTACCATGCCTGGAGTGGCGCGAGCTATTGTTATCAAGTCAACATCGCTAGCCATGGGCACACCCTTTGAGTGGATCTTGAGAATGGCCAGTCGGCCATTCCAGTCGGGTCGTTCAACAGTCACACGGCGGTCGAAGCGTCCTGGGCGCAACAGCGCTTTATCGAGTCCATCCGGCCGGTTTGTGGCAGCGATAACGACTACTGCCTGGCGAACATCAAAACCATCCATCTCTACAAGCAACTGGTTCAGTGTCTGCTCGCGCTCATCGTTGCTATTGATGCTGGAGCCGCGCTGGCGACCCACAGCATCGATTTCGTCGAGGAAGATGATACTCGGTGATGCTTTCTTAGCCTGGTCGAAAAGATCACGCACACGACTGGCTCCTACGCCTACCAGCACTTCGACAAACTCAGAGCCACTCATCGAGAAGAAAGGCACGCCGGCTTCGCCTGCAACAGCCCGCGCCAGCAGCGTCTTACCCGTTCCCGGAGGGCCTACCATTAGTATGCCACGCGGAATCTTTCCGCCCAATCTCTGGAACTTTGTAGGAGTCTTTAAAAAGTCAACAACTTCAACCAGATCGTTCTTTGCCTCGTCGACACCTGCTACGTCAGCAAATGTCGTACTAGGTTTATCTTCTAATATAACCTTGGCCTTGCTCTTACCGAAGCTGAAGATGTTCTGCTGACCCTGTGTAGCGCGGCGAGCAATGAAGAAGAAGACGCCAATTATAAGGATCCACGGTAAAAAGTTGATTAACACGTTGATTAGCGTGTTATTATCTGCGGGCGGCTTAGCCGCATAGCTTACATGGTTGGTGTTTAACAACGTGGTAAGGTTAGGATCGCCATTGGGCAACTGCGTGAAGTGGAATGCAGTTCCACTCTTACTCGTACCAGTGCTGGTGTCGGTGACTGTTATAGTTTTATAAAAGTCTCCGTTTGCGTCCTGTCCCTGAAAGGTCACATCTTTGACGTTACCTGCCTGGACTTGCTGGTAAAAAGTGCTGTAGGGTACTTCAATCACATTAGTACTGGTGCTGCTTGAACTTGAGTTAAAAAAGTACTGGAATAAATACCAACCCAGCAAGATCACACCAATAATAATCAATGAGCGAACAATAAGCGCCGATCCTGTGAGACGTGGCGGTCCGCCATTGTTCCCATTTCTATTTCCATTGCTCCCGTTGTTAGGGACTTGTGGACTATTCGGCCCCTGCTCATTCGGGTTGCGTTGATACAAATGTCTAGCCTGAGTATCCATAGATTCAGACCTGCTTTCTTGATCTGACCGGGCGCTTCCTAATAGCGCCCAACCTAAAGTTTAGTAATACGTAATGAATCTCTTGTATGTGACAATATCTTTTTTTCGATGTTTTCCGCAAGCAATGCTGGATCTATATACAAAACCATCGATACTATAGATACGTTTATTCTACGTTTTAGATTACCATAAGTTGCTGAATCTAGCAATCTTCACATACGAGTGCTAGCAGCCCCTTAAGGGAGTGCAGAGGGCAACGTCCTTTGCCGGTGCGCCATGCACAAACGGCCACACTAACTACTCTGTCCCTTAAGGGAGTGCAGAGGGCAACGTCCTTTGCCGGGGTTCGGGGTGTCCCCGAAAAATGCTTTTTAGCTATTTCGCCACCGCAGGTGGCAAGTATAAAAAGCGGAGCGGACACGCCAACCCTCATTATCATTTAGACGCCCTGAAGTAGTATAATCAGGTCAAATAACAGTGCAAATACAAACACTACAGAGGTACAAAGTGAAACACCGTTATGCGCTCATAGTCGGCATACATAATTACAATGATGCAGCCCATTTTATTCCCTTGCCGCTTGCCCAGGTCGATTCTCAGGCACTGTATGAAATACTGATCGATCCTGAACGTGGAGGATGGCTCCCTGAAGACGTCGTCTATCTTGCAGGTGAGGAAGCTTCACGCGATGAAATTGAGAGCCAGTTACGTGAACCTTGCCTGGTGCGCGCTCAGCAGGATGACCTGGTATTGCTCTATTTTGCAGGGCACGCGCTCATTGATGCGGCGACACAGGATGGTTACCTGGCCTTACGAACTACACACGCAGATCGCCCTGCCACAGGTTTACATGTTCCAACCCTCGTCGATCACTATTTATATGCTTCGAAAGCCGGGAACATACTGACTATTCTGGATATTTCGCATACAGGTTCGGGATGGAGACAACGCAAAAGTGAGCCTGATCCCGCACTACTGTTTGGGGAATCCCTCCTTGACCTGCCAAGAACAAAAGGACGTGTAATCTTAACGTCTAGTCGCCAGGGTGAGGTATCAAAAGGTCAAATGGAGCAAGGACACGGTATCTTTATGGGCTACCTGCTCGATGCTTTGGAGGGAGCGGCTGCCAATCCCCGCACAGGGCGCATCACACTAGGTACACTCTATGATTATTTTGATGAACACATGGCTCGCGATTTGCCGCAGTATCCGCAGAAGTTCGGCTATGAGTATGGATCGATCGTCTTGATTGAGTGGCCAGAGTGGAAGACGGCCTCTGCTCCACAACCATTGGCCAGGGGAAAGCACATGGCAGGAGTTGAAATCACGCCCTTGCATATTCTGACCGGACATCATGGTCATGCGGATGATGTTGTCTTCTCACCCGAGGGTAGGCGCATTGCATCATGCGGTGAAGATATGACTGTGCGTTTATGGTCAACTGACTCAGGTGAACTGCTTCGAACAATTGGCGGGCATGAGGGAGCCGTGATGGGCGTAGATATGTCGCCCGATGGCAAAATAATTGCTTCCTGTTCAGAGGATAAGACAGTACGCCTATGGGATGCCAATACGGGAGAGTCGTTACGGATACTGGAGGGGCATAGCAGCGCAGTATGGACAGTGGCTTTCTCGCTCGATAATCGCATGCTAGCCTCCTGCTCAAACGATGAAACGGTGCGTATCTGGAACCCTTCTACGGGAGAAACATGGCAGATCTTGCAGGGGCATCATAATGTAGTTGTAGGGGTCGATTTTTCATATGACAGCAAATGGTTAGCCTCCTGCTCTTTCGATAAGACGATTTGTATATGGGATGCCGGCGATGGCACTATGCTGCGTCGTCTGCGCTATAGCGATATCGTATACGGGGTGGCCTGGTCCCCTGGCGGAGATTTGCTAGCCTCTTGTTCGGCCGATGGCATGATTTGCCTATGGGATACAAAGACCTGGCAGCTAGTACATACTTTGAGAGGCCACGATGGCGCAGTATGGACTGTCGATTTCTCTGCCGACGGTCGTTTGCTGGTTTCAGGCTCCGAGGATGGTGCATTGAAGTTGTGGGATGTCTACCAGGGACGCGAATTACAGACCGTTAACCACAGGATAGAGATATACGGAGTGGTCTTTGGTGCCAATGGGCTATTGGCAAATAGTGCTGAAGATGGGGCAGTGCGCGTCTGGCAAACGGAAGTCATCGAGAGTTGACAGGTCGCAAAGTCTGTTGTATGATACATAGGTCGACGCGGGGTGGAGCAGTGGTTAGCTCGTTGGGCTCATAACCCAAAGGTCGGAGGTTCGAATCCTCCCCCCGCTACCAATCTCCGACAAGTCGGCAAGAGTTCCAACAATGACGCGGGATAGAGCAGTGGTTAGCTCGTCGGGCTCATAACCCGGAGGTCGCAGGTTCGAATCCTGTTCCCGCTACTTCCCTGGTGGCGTTGTTCTGTCTCTCTATGGGTTTTCTAGTTTATGTCATCACTCATCCTTGCATCCAACTGTTGAACGATCTTCAGAATGAGGCCATTCTGTGCCTCCAACTTTTCGACGATCTTCAGAATAGAAGCATCCTGATCATCGAGATGATTCATAATCGATTCGATATCCGCGTAGGTCTTCTTAGTAGTATTGTACTGTTCCTCGGCTAGCAGTTCTGCATGGTGTCCCAGCACGTTCTGTCCCACCATAATGATAGGCAAAAGAACCAGCTGGATGAATGTTTGTGATAGCCATGCTACAAGTAAAGCGACGATGGGAGTTAACAGTCCGAGGATGGCGAATAGACCAATGATTGCTAGCACAGCAAATGAATATGCTGTCCACATCGTGCCAACACGTTTAGTTAGACCAACGGCGATCCTTTTGTTAATTCCCGCCGCTGCTAGCTGCTCTTTATGCAATTTATTGACGTTCCGTGGTTGGTGTGGATGAGGTGTATACTTAGGCATGCGTAGTTTCCTCCGTTAGAACTCCTAAGGCTCAGGCGCGGATGTGAGGAGTTACTTTGTCTTTCCTCAATCTTCTGTCAATGTTCCAAATACTACAGCTAACTAATTTATGAGTCAACTCAAGGGCTCATAGTATAGGGCTTCGCAAAAGTAGTTTCCTCACCTGACTCGGCTCGCATACACTCACAGACAAGATGGGTGGAAAGATTCAATTTGTTCTCCATATTTTTGAAGAAGCAATCAAATAGATTGAACTGTTTATCCACCAACAACATACTTTATCCACATACTTATCCACCACTTCTACAATCATTTCTAGACCGTGCCGTAAGCCTATCCACCTCTTGACGAGCCATGATAATATAGAGGAGTAGAGCAAGAGTTACAGGCCTGAAGAGCAAGGGATTCGATAGAAATTTAGAAGACCTTAAGCCTCACAAAAGGTTCTGTAGAGCAAGTTCACCTGGCGGCGTAGCTCAGTCGGTAGAGCAAGGGACTCATAAGCCCTGTGTCGTGTGTTCGATCCACACCGCCGCTACTATTTTAAAGCAGCTTGAAGAGCCAGTTCACACGAACTGGCTCTTTTATTAATGGAAGGCAATAGTTCTTTAATTAGTCTTAATGTATCATCAAAATCGGGTTGGAAGCCAGGTATTTGCGCTGGTCGAGCATACAAAAACCACCCAGGCCGAAATCCAGGTGATCTACTTTCCTTCTTGCTGCGAATAGCTTGCGTTTAAAATCCACCAAAGATTGGTGTCGGTAGAGGCGTCGGTGTCAGTCCAGGAGTTGGCGTCGTCGTCGGCACAGGCGTTGGTGTCGGTGTAGGCGTGGGTAGAGGTGTCGGTGTAGGCATAGGTGTAGGAGTTGGTCTCGGTGTTGGTAGAGGCGTCGGCACAGGAGTTGGCCGTGGCGTTGGTAAAGGAGTTGGTTGTAGCGTTGGTACAAGTATTGGTTGAGTCTGTTGCATTGCGGTAGTGCTCGTTGGCGTTGGTGCAGGAGTCGGTGTAGAGATTGGTGTTATAGTTGGAATTATAAGGCTCGCCACGGAAGGTGTTGCAGTTGGAACCTGCGTGCTGATGATCGTAGCACCTGTAATCGTACTTTTATTCGTACTTTCTTTACTTGGTCCGATGCCAGTAAAGAGAACGCAAACAAGGATCAGAAAAAGGAATGCTAAACTTCCGGTTGCAATTTTAGCATTCATACTCCATGCGCTGAATCCTTCTTTACTCGTCTTGTATTGCCAGTTCTGTTCGTAGTGTGAATTCTGCCATTGCTGGTCTTCATATGCTTGATGCCGCTCCTGTGATTCATATTCTCGTTGCCACTGCTCTTGCTGCTGTAGATAGGGTGAGCGTTGCTGCCAATAATCTTGCGGTTGCTGTTCATAGCCTGTTGGAGGTTGTTCCATACGTTTCTCCTTCAATGACCGCTCTGTGATTAAAAAGGAAATATAGTTATGTAATGGAGACGAAATGAAAAATATCGAGTAACGATTCATGAGTCAATAAAAGCTAAAAGTAATATACTATAATGCAACTTGTGAAAAGGTGAGAAACATCATCTTGCCAATTATCCAATGGTCTCGTTTACTATCTTCCACGTACCATTTTCATCGATCAATGAAATTGAGGCTGGCCTTGTTTGGCCGTTACCAAGCGTGATAGTAACCTTAGAATTGGCAGTTGAACCCTGCTCCTGGGTAGAAATGAGCGACCAGGATTTGACGCCCCCAAGCCCCTGCCAAATTTGAGCAAATCTTGGTTCTGTTATTTTGCCCTGGGACGCGGTTGAGAGTTGATCGTAGGCAGTCTGGAAATCTCCATGTACGAGAGCGGAATAGTAGGTCGTAACAGTTTTGTCGGGCGTCGAGCGATTTAGATAGACATACGCTCCTACTGCAACGATAACAAGGAGCACTATGAAAACCAATAAGAGAATAAAGCCTCGTCGTCTCTTTGGTTGTCGAGAAGGTGGGAGTCCAGATGAGCTTGCTTTCTCGCTTGAGGAGGGAACGTGTGACGGCGGAGGAGGCGGTGCTAAAACTGTATCTGATGATGTAGAAGGTGTATTCGAGTAAGGAGTATTGTCATATGGTGTTGAAGGTGTAGGTGGAATAGTAAGAACAGTAGGCTCATCCTGGTCAGTCGTAGGCAACCGCTTGCCGCATTTCTGACAAAAAGTAGCATTAGTTGGGTTCTCAGCTCCACAATGGACGCAATACACTGGTGATCTCCTTCATACGTTCGTTGTATCTTTGTTTCATATGCGCAAGGAATTCCATGAGCAGTATAGCACAAGCCGATCCCTTTTTGGCAGAAATGCGAGTTCGAGGGGATATTGTTCTGACCTATCAAAAATAGAAATTCACACTCCAAAAACCCACCTTCCATGCGTCTATCGATCAAATGGCACCTTCTCCAGGGTAGTCACTATGCACTGGTGGAAACAATTAATGCGGATTAACAAAATAACCCAGCCATCTGTAGGGGCCGATTTATCGGACATCGTCAGCGCATAGCTTGATGTCCGAATTAAATAGTCAATGTGCATTAATTATCCTGGCTAGTCACTTATGTCATACGCCTTTGAGTTGAGAGATGTACATTCAAAACTTCTCTCCCAATATATATAAAGAAGCACAAAAGTAGTGTACAATGTGACTTGTAGAGATTGCGAGTTTTGCATCGTGGGAGTAGCTCGCCACAGAAACGCACCTGGGAGTAATGATTATGGAAGATCAACTCACTATTGATACAGGTGAAATTACTACATCATCTGGACTGATATCACAGAATTATACTGATCGTGAAAAATCCCTTGCCAAACCCGCCACCAGGCGGAAAAATGGCTTTTTTGCACGCCTATGGCCACTCATGCAGGCATATGGCGCCTCTCTCGCGGCAGGCTATGCCATTGTTCCCAGTATCGCTACAATATTCACTGTTGTTTTCTATCTTGTTGCATCGAATGTTCCGGGTTGGCAACTTGTGGCCTGGGGTTGCATTGTAACTGGTATAGTGTGGTTGGCGCTTTCCATTCCTTTGTCCGCACTTACCTCCGCCAGGGCGGCCAATCCACACAACTACGGACTCATCGAAAATCGGTTGAGTCGGTTAGAAACGCGCCTCTATGTCCTACAAACCACTACTCCTGAGGATCAGTTGAAGCAGTATCAACGAGTTGCGCTCGAAGAAGCCTATGACAATCTCTCTAAACTTCAAGATTTGATGTATAATTCGACCTCTAGATTGCTTTGGGTACTGGCATGGGGATACATCGATGCCTGGAACTGGCTTCATCGCACCGAAGAAGCTTTGATTGAAATCGAACCTATCGAAATGGTCGTTGGTGGCGCCTACCATGACTATATGGCTATATCCAACTCGAAAATGGATAATAGTAAAGATTTACTATGTAATCTGAACGATGCAGCTAAAGCGCTTGATCCCGAGATTGCAGGTGTTTTCGCTGCTGGTGATCCGTCCTCGGCTAGGAATGAAGCACTCGGAGAAATTGGAGATGGCTTAAACAAGATTGAACAAGATGTTCATCGCATTGCGACGAAACTTGGAGTTCATCTGAACGACAGTGATGAACAGTCTGCAAAAACTAATAAGAAAAACCCATCTACTCCCAATACAGAAGCCAATGCGCGAGTGACTATACGCGAGATTCGACGGGCGCTTAACGAATTTCGTGACAATCAGCGCTTAGGTATTGTGCATGTACGCAATCAGTTGATGGCTCATATCTTTGTCACGGGCTTCATTACCTATGTACTGCTGTGCATCGCTATTCTTCCTGTGATACCTACAAATAGTGGCCCTCAACCTGAAAGAGCTACTATCCTGGCTGCTGTAGTATTCTACATTGTTGGTGCCATATTCGGTCTCTTCGGTACAATCTTGCGCCAATCGAGAGCAAGCACCGGTGGTGATGATTATGGACTCTCGCTTGTTCGCCTGATTTGTACACCCATGATCTCAGGTCTGGCGGGAATTGGGGGTGCATTTCTCTATAGCATTCTTATTCTTCAGGTTGCTTCGAGTTCGTCAGGCTCGTTATCATCCATTTTTACTATAAACCGGCTTGATTACTTGATTGCTGCCGCCGTATTCGGCTATGCTCCTAACTTGTTGATGAAGGGTTTGCAGTCCAATAAGTATGTTTCTGCTCTACAGAGCAGCGAAACGTCAAGATCAACTGATGCGTCTACCCAGCAAAACGAGACAAATTGAGCCTGTAATCCTGAAGAGGATTGCTCAGCACAGTCATTGCCATGTGTTTTCTATGGCTCTGGGTATGTGAGCTTCTTGTATTGGTTCTCGAGTTTCTCGATAATAATCGTTACAACCGCAACAAGTGCGACAAGTGCGACAACCGCAACAAGTGATACATTCTCATCCACCCATCTTTTGAAACCTGCATGCTCTTTTTTGCGTATATTATAATGCTATATAAAGGAGGTATATTTGTGAATTCTTCACGTTCGATGCGACAAAATAGAGATGATTACTACAATCCACAGGTAGTAGAGGGGTCTTTGCAAGGGGGATCTCAGAATTATTACTGGCAGCAGCGTACTCGCCCAAGGCGTACGGAAATCTTCTTGCACATAGTCAAAACGGGGAGACTCATTAAAGCATTATTGTTTGATCGGCGTATCTCTCTCTGGCGTAAGGCGTTCTTTTTCAGCGCAATAGGTGGATTACTCTTCCTCTTGCTCTTTCCTGATCTGCTCAATGAAACTATTATGAGTACAGTCCTTCCTCTTGCAGGTACTGTGCTTGGCGTTCCACTTGATGCAGGTTTCGATTGGTTGGCATTCGCCATTGCCGTCGTGACGCTGTTCCGTTTCTTCCCCCCTGAACTCGTTGCTGAACACTACAGGCAGATTTTCAGATAGCTTCATATCTCTACGCCCACTGAGCGAGAGGCTCGGAGTCTACCTCTCGCTCCTTGAACGAGCGCCTTTCCCCATGTACAACAAAGCGTCGTTATAGAACGAGGCGCAACAGCAGTCGGGGTGGCGACTGCCGTCACGTATGTGTGACTTGATGAGGTTGTGAGTGAGGATGCCGAAAAAGTCTGCTAACGAAAGCATCCACTTGCGCCGGATATACCAATAAAGATATCCGGTTCACTCCAATTGCTCAGGGATGTCTCTTTCAGTAGTGTAGCCTAAGGGTGTTAAGGTTATATTATTCAAATGTTAAAAGTTTTTTCGCGGTCGGCCTTTTATGATATAAAGTGGCAGCTACATTGAGCAAGCTCCCTGGAACCCCTCACTGATACGCTCCAGATCATTGCGAGTCAAAGAACTCTACATATAAATAGGCCTCTTCCATAGATTCAGTTCTCTCGTAGCCATTTGGTCCATTGCTTATACTTTAATCCAGCGTCATCGTTATACTCATCGATTGCGATCAATATGCCACTGCTTACTTACTATTTTATTTGGGGGAATAGGATGCAATTTCGAACGCCATTTGGACCATCACCGTCTGACCAGTCTTGGAAATCGCAAGGGTTTCCAACACAAGACCAGGTGTACCTTCAACAGCAGCAACAACTCTATCCCCCACAATTTCAACCGCCACCGGTAATGCTGTCTCAACCGCCTGAGAAAAAATCTCGCAAACGTTTCTTGCTCGTTATTGCTACCGTTGTAGTCGTACTTGCTCTGGCTACTGCTCTGGGTTCGTTAATCGCTAGCATCTCTTCCACCGCGCGCCCACAAATTAAAGCAGCGCCGACCCAGGCAGAACAACCTATATCCCAAAGCACCCCTGCCAGTACTTCTACGACAACCGCTGAGAAGCTTCAGAACATCAAACCCATGACAACTGAATATTACAACTGGTAATAATTTCTCAACCATTTTCCGAATTTCTATTCGATTTCCAAACCGATTCTCAACCCACTTCATATTTCCAAATCGAGTTGCGCATGTTTTAATTGCCCTGGTTTGTCTAACATATTTTGTATTCTACATAAGGAACCGTTATCCAAGGTTCTATAAAGTTATTTAGCCAGGGAGGGATGCTCGTGAAAAATATATTTAAATCAAAACTCTCATTATTAGTCACCGGATTATTGATTGTGGCAGTGGTGGCAGTTCCTTTCATCATGGTCTACCGGCGCGTGCTGCCAAAGCGGTAGCTGCTGTTACTACCGTGCCATCTGGCTTCACTAAGACGCAGCTAGCGCAAGGCTTGTAGAATCCGACTGTAATTGCCTTTGTCCCGAATGGCGACATCTACATAGCGAACAATCCGGGGTTATCTTGATCTACAGGGGAGGGACAGTATTGCCTACTCCGGTTATCACGCTGAATACCGATGGATCGGGCGAGAAAGGCTTGCTCAGCCTCGCGCTTGATCCGAACTTTGCAACCAACGGATACATGTACGTGTCCTACACGACGTTAGACGAACACGCCCAGTTGTCGAGATTCACTGTAGAACTGTTCAAAAACATCGAAGCTCCTCGTGAGTTCATGGTGATTGCCTATTTCGAAAGCGAAGAGCTGGCGCGGGCGATGGTGGACGATCTCAATCAGGATGCCTGGTTTTTCCGGCTGGTGAGTCTGATTGAGGAGGGACCAGCTTGCATGAATTATCAGAGCGCATGGCGTGCGCTCTGATAGATTGTTGCAGGCACTGTTAGTGTGTACCAGGAGTGTGTCGCTGCAAGACCTGAACTGATAGAGGGTGAAGACTATGGTAACCCAAGTAGCAGAGCGAATAGATGCTCCCATCCGCGTACTCATTGTCGATGATCATGTCATTCTGCGTCAAGGGATACACGTGATGCTGGATGAGGAAGAGGACTTCGAAGTGGTAGGCGAGGCCGAAAATGAAAAAGCGGCCTTAGCTCTCGCTCTGGAATCAAAGCCTGATATTGTCTTAGTCGGTATGTCGATGGGGACATCCAGTGGACTGGATACAGCCAAGCAATTGCTGCGAAGTGCTCCTCAGACACACGTCGTGTTATTC
>WNGE01000388.1_pt1 | contig 60188 bp, 42 predicted proteins | sample 5400651 | NCBI WGS metagenome assembly WNGE01 (sample SAMN13153370, study PRJNA577476) | soil metagenome | isolation source: 60 cm soil or saprolite under grassland replicate 2 | place: USA:California | collected 2016-06-15 | reverse complement strand
AGCTAGTGTAGTGCGTCACAAATAAGGGAACGAGCAAACGAGTGCATCGTGTTAACCTTTAAGGAGGTAGATACGATGCGAATCGCAGCCGCAGTCAAACTATCTGATGAGCAACGGCAGCAGTTGCAGAAGCAAGCACGAGGGCGCAGCGTTAGCGTGCGTCTGGCCCAACGCTCGAAAATGATCTTGCTGGCCGCAGCCGGATTTTCAGACTCAAAGATCGCCGCCGAGTTGGGGGTGAAGCGCCAGACCGTGGCCCGCTGGCGCAGCCGCTTCAACGAACGGGGATTGCCGGGCATCGAGAAAGACGCGCCACGTCCTGGCCGCAAGCCGCAGATCTCGGCCAAACGAGTACAGCAGATCGTGCGCATGACTACTAGGGAAAAGCCGCGTGACGCCACCCACTGGAGCACGCGCAACATGGCCCAGGCCGCTGGCATAAGCGAGGCGTCGGTCAGGCGCATCTGGAAAAAGCATGGCCTGAAGCCACACCTGTTGCGCACCTTCAAGCTGAGCAACGATCCCTTATTTGCAGAAAAGGTCGCCGACATCGTGGGTCTCTATCTCGATCCTCCCGAACACGCCTTAGTGCTTTCGGCTGATGAAAAAAGCCAGGTCCAAGCTTTAGATCGCACCCAGCCGGGCTTGCCTCTGAAGAAAGGCCGGGCCGGCACCATGACTCATGATTATAAGCGCAACGGCACTACCACGCTGTTTGCTGCGCTCAACACGCTGAACGGAAAAGTCATCGCTACCTGTATGCCGCAGCATCGTCATCAGGAGTGGTTGAAGTTCCTGCGTCTAATCGACAAGTCAACGCCCAGAAGCAAACAGCTTCACCTCATCATCGACAACTACTCAACGCACAAACATCCTGAAGTGCAAGCTTGGCTGAAAAACCATAAACGATTCCACATTCATTTCACTCCCACCAGCGCTTCCTGGCTCAACATGGTTGAGCGCTTTTTTCGAGACCTGACTCAGAAACAAATCCGCCGTGGCTGCTTTGCCAATGTCGCGCAACTGATCGAAACTATCGAAGCTTACATCGCCCAACACAACACCGATCCGAAGCCGTTCGTCTGGACCGCCAAAGCTTCGGACATCTTGGAGAAGGTAAAACGCGCTCGCGCTGCCAGCAATAAGTTATGATCTGTTTGACGCACTACACTAGTTACTTCTGACCTTGCCTTCCCTAAAGAAACGCCTGATTAAGGGCAACGAATTTTAAGTCCGTTGGAGACGGCATCACCAAGTCTTACGAAACGATACGAGCCAGTATTTACGGCCTAGCGGTCGTCAAGGTATCGCTTCGGCTGGCTTCGTATCAACACGTACCGCCACCATCTTAGCCCCATCTTTGCTTTTACGGGGAGCAGACAGCAATGGTCTGCTAACCGCAAATAGGCGTTCGCTTTACTCAGAAAAGAGTGACTCTCGGGGCCGGGAAATTTATTGAAAAAGCGAGATGTCCTCGTTTAGAAAACTCTTGCTTTCCTGATATCTATCGCGGCGTCCTCTCTGCGTCGATCTCTAGAGCTACAAAACGGTGTCAGGATTTCTTGTCACGTAAACTGTGCGCGCCGATCTTTGGGGGGGTGCGAATTTTGGGCCAGATACCGTCAAACATTGGCAACGGGAAACAGCCAATAGTAAACTCCAGCGGAAAACGCACCGGGGGCCTGCTCGAAAAGTATGGACGAGAAGATCCAGCCGCAAGCAAAAGCCGAGCCCAGCAAAGCTTTCTTTATCGAGATGCTTACCAGAGACCTCACGCTGTCTGACTGCGTATTGGATCTCGTGGACAACTCAATTCATACATTGATCAGCGAGACCGAGCTTGACGTGAGCGAGCACCTATTTGCGGGAACGAGGGCGCAGAAGGTCAAGGGTCTAATTGATATCTCTTTCACTCCTTCCAAGTTCAATATCAAGGATAACTGCGGTGGTATCTCACTCAGTGATGCGGAAGACAGAGTGTTCCTCTTAGGCAACCCGGTTAGGGAGAAGGAAAATGCTGGGCTGGGTGTCTTCGGCATTGGCATGAAGAGGGCAGTTTTCAAAATAGGAAAGCAGATTTCAATCGCATCCCACACCACTGAAGAAGAATTTGGAATTGATATCAACGTCGACACTTGGCAGAAGAGTCCTCATTGGTATTTCCCATTCACCTACGCAAACAAGAAGAAATCGAAGGATGGTGGCACCGAAATCCAGGTATCTAGGCTTAATCCTACTGTTGCCGAACAATTCTCCTCCAAGTCTTTCAAGGCCATCCTCATCGAGAAAACGTCCAGGGTTTACGCTCTCTTCCAGAAGGCAGGTGTGCAGATAAAGATTAATGGCAATGACTCGACGGCGGACATCCCAGAACTTGCGGAGACGAAGGGTCTCCGGACGGTTAGACATTTACTCAAGAAGGATGGCGTGGACATTCTAATCATGGCGGGGCTGTCACCAGTTACGGACAGAACGCCAAGAGGATGGTACATTTTTCTTAATGGACGTATGGTGCTAGACGCCGACAAGACAGAGCGGACCGGCTGGGGCAGCGACTCTCAGCCGGCTTTTCATTCGAAGTACAATCATTTTCTGGGATATGTGTACTTCCGAAGCAAAGATGTGCAAAAACTTCCTTGGACCACAACGAAGGAGGGAGTGAACCGCGAATCGACGATCTACCAAGCCGCTCTTGCTGAGATGCGGCTGCTCAGTCGGCCGGTATTAGACTTTCTGAATACACTCTACACAGACGTGAAGGAGCAAAGCGAGCCGGAGCACGCTCTCTTCCAGAAGGCTAGACCAGTTGCGCCTCAAAAGATCGCCAGTCGGTCTAATACTGTATTTAAGGCTGACGTAACGAAGGAAAGCGAAGACACGCTAGTGTCGATTCAGTACAAACGACCGCGAAAGAAAATTCGAAAAATAAAAGAGTTCCTCGGCAGGTCGAGTATGTCGGCCTATCGAGTGGGCGAATACACTTTTGACTGGTTCTTCGATAGGAACTGCAAGTGATGGCGAAACCAACTGACTCATTCAAACAGTTCCACTATGGCCTTCGCCCGTCAAAGCAAGTCGAGCGAAAAATCATGATCGAGGTGCTCCTACGATTGTCAAATGCTGGGTACAGCATGAGCAACTACACCTACCTGGGTTTTGGATCGCCTTACTACGTAGACTTTGTGATGTTTCATAAGTATCTCTTCATTGAAAGGATGATCTGCATAGAGTGGAGCAATATTGAGAAAAGAATGCGGTTTAACAAACCGTTCAAATTTATCAAGCTCAGACTCGGCGCACTGTTAACCCACATACCGAGCATCCGGCCCACCACGAAGTATCTTGTATGGTTGGACTACGACCGCTCCCTCGATTTGGAGATTCTACAGGACCTTGATGGATGTCTCACTCGCATTGCGCGCGACAGCATCTTCATCGTCACAGTCGACGCCAGGCCGAAACTACCGGCGGATGAATTCGAGCTGGAGGACAAGACAACGGAACAACGAGAACGCTTAACGGCTAAGGTTTATCGAGAGTGGTTCGGGTCGTATATCGATGAATCGATCACGCGTGATAGTATCTCGGGCTCTCACGTTGCAGACCTGTTCTATCGAGTGATTGCAGAAAGGATACAGTTGTCGCTTAGTAAGCGTGGAGGCGATCTGCGGTTTTTCCAAATCTTCAATTACGTGTACAGAGATGGTGCTCCAATGCTTACGGTGGGCGGAATTGTTTGCGACGAGCAGGACCACATGGCGCTTCAACAGAGTGGAGTATTGGAGCACCGCTTCGTCCGTGGTACTCACGATGCACTTGAAATCTCAGTCCCTCCATTGACCTTTCGCGAAAAACAATGGCTTGACAGCCGGCTCGATAAGAAGCTCAAAGCGGACAAGCTCGTGTTCGAACTCGAAGAAGAATTCCTTCGGAATTACAAAATCTTTTATAAGGAGTACCCGACATTTGTAGAAATGCTGCTATGACCAAGGTCACATCCATGACACACATTAAGTCTTAGCAGATTCTCGAATGTCGGATCTAATAGTAGTTCTCAGCATATGGGCGTCCCTGCGAAAAAGCTGTTCAATGCAACTCCGTTCAGCAAGAATGGAAGGCTTCATCCTGAGTACTCTACTCGCTTGGGGGCACTGTTCAAAGGCGATTGCCTCGAAGTCCTACCAACGTTTGCGGCCAACAGGTTCGATATGATCTTTGCGGATCCGCCTTTTAATATCGGCAAAGGATATGGCCGAAGAGTAAATGACAGACGGACTGAGGATGAGTACTTAGAGTGGTGCTGCACTTGGATTCGGGAATGCATACGCCTCTTGAAACCGGGAGGCTCTTTCTTCCTTTACAACATCCCCAAGTGGAACATCCGACTTGCGAACTTTCTTTTGGACTCCGGGATGCTTTTTCGCGATTGGATCGTTGTTGACGTTAAGTTGGGACTACCCATCGCTGGACGTCTTTATCCAAGCCACTACAGCTTGCTCTATTTTTCCAAGGGGAGGCACAAGACCTTTCATAATGTTCGAATTCCCATCAAGACTTGTCGACATTGTGGAGGAGATGTCAAAGATTATGGTGGCCACCGAAACGCCATTAATCCCAAGGGTGTCAATCTCACAGATGTCTGGAGCGACATTCCGCCAGTACGCCACTGGAAGTTTAAGTCTAAGAAAAGGAAAGCAAACGCTCTTTCCACCAAGTTACTCGAAAGAGTCATTGGAATGAGTACTGAAGTCGGCGACATTGTGCTCGACCCCTTCGGCGGCAGCGGAACAACGTTCGCTGTGTGTGAAAAACTAAAGCGCCGATGGATTGGGATCGAGATTGAGTCGGCGAAAATAATCGTCGAGCGACTTAAGGAAAACAACCTGCATCACTATAAGAACGATGACTTGTTAGAGGAAACTAAAGCTCGGCAAGGGATCTAACTCTTCGTTGGTAGGTTATTAGAGACATGCCTAAAAACGGTTTTTGGCCTTTGCGGGCAAGGCTCTGCCATTAAGCAGTGCTTTTGGGACGTAAAAAGGTCCTCTAAGTCAATCCCAACGCTTTCATTGCCGCTGTAAAAGGATCACTATAGAAGATAGGATCAACGCGTTCCATAATATCTGCTGAGACATCGAGAAAATGCCGCTTATTTTCGATAGGAATCAAAGCACGTCTGGAGCCATTGTCCATTCCAATTCGTAAAGGTTCAGCGAGCGAGCGGACTGCTTTGATGTTTCCCTGAATACTCAGATCTCCAAGAATCACAAGTGCCGGCAGCGTCGAATGTTTCTTCAACGCGGAATGAATCGCTACCACCAAGCCAATACCTGTGTCGCAGGGAACTCGGTTGGTTAGAAGGTCAATCGCTTCAACGTGAAAATCAGTTGAATCGAAGATCTGCGCGATTCCCATGTCCGCCTTGTGACCCTGTATATAAGCGAACGCTCTCTGAATTGACTCTCTCATCGTGCTGTCAATACCACCCGCAACCTTGAGTTTTCCGGTTCCATGTGAACAACCCACTTCGAGGCGGTAAAGCCCAGCGCGGCCCTGGTCATCGACCGACCCTGCGTAAACCGAACCTGGAGCCAACGGATCGGTTGAGATCAAATCACGACCGCCCTCTTCGGGAACACCCACATATCGTTCTTCGCGCGTTTCGGCATCGATGTATGAAAACGAAGTCTGATGATATTCAAACGAGCCCATTTTTTTGAGTTGCTCTTTTACTCGCCTTCGTCCCTCAAGCGCCAGATCCACCAACTCAGCAAGTTCTTCCTTGGTTTGTTCGCCACTGGGATAGATCAACTTTATTAGTCCAGAGACAGACTTTCGAACGGCCTTCACGTCTCTGGCGTTCAGGTGTGAACCGAGTGAGAAATGACGATCAATTGTCTCGGTGAAATTATGTCGGCGAAGCTCGCGCAAGGCCTCGGCAAGATAGTCGACCACAAATCCATAGTCATCAGTGAAGAATTCCATGCGCATCTTTGGTACTTCCCAGCCGGGTAAATAAAAATGCAGACGATCCAGAAATGCCATGTCTTCCCGAATGACGTCCGGCATCGGAGCAAAAAGATGTGAGGACCGCACCATGATCTCAACTGGCTGATTCGTGTTACCGAAAAAGGCGATCGAAGCACTGCCGGTTAAGGCATCCTTGCCTCTGGCAAACGTTCCAGACTCGCAATACGTCTTCAGCGTCGTCACGACTTCCTTGGGCATCTTCTGTAAATCAGCAACCTCATCAAAGGCAATCGAGTCCCAAAGTCCGACGAGGCCCATTTTTCCGCTTGCCATATTGTAGAAAAGATTTGCGACAGTCGTCGGGCCTGTCAATAGAATTGCGTAAGGAGAGATTTCCTGAAACGCATATGACTTTCCCGTCCCGCGTGGACCCAGTTCGATGAGATTGAAATTCTGTTCGCACAGCGGGATAAGTCTCGTTAGAAACAGTAGTTTTAATCTTCTCTCGAAGTGGGAAGGCTCCAATCCGATGCTTCTGATCAGAAGATCAATCCATTGATCGGTCGAAAATCGCTTTCTCCCGTCTCTGTATTCTTCGAGATCGAAGGACGCGACTTGAATCGGTTTTAGACTATCAATCCAGAACGGGCTCCTTTTACCTTTCGCCTCCTCATCATAATCGTGCCGAATCTCGACTTGAGCCCATATCCCACCCATCAAGAGCCGATCGTATTCGCGAATGTAACGGTCAGGAACGTGAACGTACTTGTGTCCGAAATTGACAAACTCAGCCCAATACTTATCGTCATCGGACAAATATCTAACCTTGATCTTGTCAATGAGCGTGTGCTTACCGCGCTCACGAACAATCGACTGCGCTTTGTTAGCTTCATCAGGTCGGACGAAATTCTCGGCGAGTGTCGAGTTGACAACTTTCAAGCCAGCGTCGATTGCGGCGGGGTCGTCCGTAGCGCAATATTTTCCCAGCAGGTACTCAAGGACGAACACGGGAACATTCGCGCCAACCTTAATCTTGCGAACAAGGTCTTTTCGCACTACCTTCCCAGCAAATACGGACGAGGCTTTTGTATCCAGCTCAGACATTCGCGCTCCTCAAATCGAGATAGCTATTTCAATCTTTGGCAACTTCTTCAGCTCAATGCCGCTCTGGGCATCCAAGAGGTGAACAGATGCGATTCCTCGCGGCGCATCATCTTGGATCAGCAGGGCGACGGTATTCGGTTCTATTTCACGACTGCCTTCGATCAATCTTAACTGCACGTCAGCCGTCGCTTCTTCAAACCCGTACGAGGCGCTGACCGGGGTCGACACTACGTTTCCGTCTGAACGAACTTCGATTCTTATTTTCGGCGCATCAGTCTCAAAGAAGTCAGTGCTCGCGCCTTTAATCTGAACAGAAAAGAATCTGGTACTGATCTTCTTGCTGCCCGGAATCAGGTCGAAACTGAACCGACTACCTCTTTCAATGGAGACACCTGCTCGCGGAAGCAAGGTCAGTACTGGAATTATCAACTCCTGAAGCGATAGGCCCCCATGAAAAAAAGCCTTTGCGCCGCCTGAAACTTTGAAGCCGCCAAAGCCCCACGGCGTCGCGAGTTCAAGGTCCGAGCCGAGTTTGAACTGGTCCAAACGAGCGCGAAGAAACGAATTACTACTCTCACCGCCTCGACCAATCCAAACGCGTCTGTGCAGGTCAATAGTTTCGCCTCGTGGCGGGTCAACCTTCATAGACTCGTCCAACTCGTCGCCAAAGATATAGCCGTGATCTGCACTCACGACAAATCGCTCAATACCCAGCGAAGCGAGGATTCGAAAGGCCCGGTTGAGATCATGCAGAATTGAATCCATTCTGGTGCGCGCAAAAGGTACATTGTCGCCTTCACATAACGAGTCGATTTCCTGCGAGGTCATCAGAATGAGTTGAGCATTGCGAATTGCTTCCTCAAGCTTCTTCTTCGGCTTCGGAAGTAAATCTTCCAACTTAATATCTAACACTTCAACATCCGCGTTCGATCGCAAGAAGCCCACTCGCTCCTTTCGATCTCTTACCACAGCTCCGTCAAGCGTTAATGCAACCTTTCCTTCACGGGCGGTTGATGCCGTCACACATTTCTCTTTGCCGGGAAGGAGAGCCGCCATACCGATTTCCGTAATGGTGGGAACGGTTGCCACGGCTGGTTCATACGTCACCTCAAAGTTTTCGACCAAGCTCTCTGCCAACTCGCGACCCATTTCGAAGCGTAGAGCGTCAACCCAAACATAAGCAGTTTTCTTTCTTTCGACTTCTGGCCTGACTCTGAGTTCATAGATGTTGCCCTGCGATAAGACTCCTACGTTGAATTGCTCATCGCGGAGGTGAGCGAGAAACTTATCCGAGAGTAATCCACCTACTTCCATGTAACGGTGACGAGCCTTGGCGACGAGCTGCGTCAATTGGTCGTCATCCTCACCGGACTGAAAATCGAAATTGTGATAGTGACGTTCCAGATGTCGATGATAAGTGTCTAGCAAACACCATGGGCGCAGGCCTTCGGTGTAGGATCTTATCCATGTTGAAGCGGAGCCGTTAGACGCTTTCACTTCCACATCTAAACGAGAAGCCTCAAGAAGTACCCGGCCAGCGACACCAATTAAGGCCCAACGCGCCTGAACATCGGGTGAATATTCAGACCAGAAACTGGATTGTCGATTTTGGGTTAGCGTGACCAATTCATTGGTTGACTGGTTGAGGAGTGCGCCAGTTACATCGCGGCAAAGTACCTTTTCGAGCGCACGAAAGGTTTGGGTATTCGCAATAACGTCCAAGGACACATCAATGCTAGTGAGTCGAAGTTCATCACCAATACGATCCGCTAGGTTCGCGTAACTGTCTCGCAAATCCTGTCGATTGCGCCATTCTCTTACCAGGGCGTCACAAGCTTTTCTCGCGGCTGGATTCTCCGCAATGCGCACTGCTGAGAGCTTCTCCAGCACTTCTCCATTCAAAGAGGAAACAAACTCTGTCGCCAACACATGTCGCGCGAAGGTAAAGCGCATTTCGCCGGGAGCATCGGCGGCTGAAACATTGGATCCGAAGCCGTTGTTTAGCAGCATCGCCAACTCAGCATTGGCATTCTTATTAGCTATTTCGGCGTCGTATTTCTCTCCCGTTAGAAACCGCAGAGCGATGTCTTGAACGTTACCACTGCCCAGAATGACAGCAACCACTCCTTTGGTGATGCCTTCGCCGAGTTCGAGCCCATCCAGGTCGTCCAAATTCAGCTTCCCAGCTTCTACTTCCTTCTCGAGTGAAACTGCATTCTTAATTCCGATGTAAGGCTTCAACGCCTCGTTAGCGAGCCTCGCCAGCGGAAGCTTCAGCACTCCACCTGCCGCCCCGATTTCGACGAGTGCGTCGTGCGTTTGCTCTTGACTCAAAGGGACGTACACGACAACTCGTCCGGGCAGTTCACCCTCCAGGAAAGGTTCGATCTCGTGTCGCAAAGCAAAGAAACTATCGGTGAGTCGAGCGACGTGCGTTGCGGGCAATGTTAAGCTTTCAACAAAGTGCGCATAGTAGTGCTCAGGGTCATACCAAACAACCATGCCGCGATCGCTCACATGCTTGGAAATGATGGAAACCAGATATTCTTTGACTACACCCATGAAATAATAAATGCGCTCCGCGACGTTTATTGATTCCTTGTTGTTTGCACCTCGCCCTGTTGCTTCTCAGAATTCTTCGCAGACGATTCAAAGAGAGCGAGGTATGGCGCGTATGCGTATCGCCGGTTCCGCAGGCCTCCGGTCGTTTCGTTCAGTATGTCGAGTTTCATGAACTGTTCCACCAACTTGTTCGCGGTCACGAAACTGGATTTCAAATGCTTTTCAACAAACCGAACACTGATGATCGGTTGCTCATAAAGGTAATCTAATAAACGCAGTCCACTCCCGGCACTGCTTCCCAAGTTCTTGTTGACAACTTGCCGGTGCTCATCACGCAATGCAAAGATTTGGCGCGCTGTTGTGATCGCTTCGCCGCTAACTTCGTCGACACCCCGCAAAAAGAATTTCAACCACGACTCCCAATTGCCGTCGTTGCGGATGGCCATCAAGCGATCGTAATACTCGGCCCGGTGCAGCTTTAGATAATGACTCAGGTAGAGCAGCGGTCGGTGTAACACTTTACGTTCGCAAAGCAGAAACGTTATGAGCAGTCGACCTACTCTGCCGTTGCCATCGAGAAACGGATGGATCGTTTCAAACTGCGCATGCGCCAGGCCTGTATGAATCAATACCGGCAGCGAGTCATCATGCAAAAACTTCTCGAACCTGTTCAGCGCCTCCTTCATTTCAGGAACCGGTGGCGGCACAAAAGTCGCCGTCGAAACATTTGCGTCGGCAGGGCCGATCCAGTTTTGAGTTCTGCGAAATTCGCCTGGCGTTCGATGACCGCCACGTGTTTCGGTGAGTAACTCTGAATGAATCTCGCGAATCAACCTCAGACTGAGTGGCAATGCTTCGAGCCGTTCGATTCCAAAGTTCATCGCTCGGCAATAGTTGACGACTTCTTCAACGTCTTTCGGCACATCGGCACCTTTAGCGTCGACTTCGAATTGCAGCACATCCTCCAGGGTGCTTTGTGTTCCTTCAATCTGCGAGCTCAGCACGGCTTCCTGCCGAACGTACATGGCTACGAACAGATCGGGATTCGGCAATACTGAGCCGATTCCGTCTAACCTCCCCAGCGACCGATCGGCGTCTGACAGCAACCGCGTCAACTCTGCGTCCATTGATACCGGCGGTTTCGGAGGCAACGGCGCAGGGATAAATGCCCTATAAGCGGTTCCTTGCTTTACGTATTTTCCAGCACGCAAAATAAGAACATCCTTTTGTCCGGCTAATTAAAGCAGACTTTAATAACAGCCCCTCGAGCGGGCGCTTATTTTAGTATTCTAAGGATTGCTAAAACAAGGGCGGGGAGTCGGTTCCGAGTTGATTGAGGGCTCCCACCTACGATCAAGGCTGAACTTTCCAGGCAAAATACTGCATTAGATCATCAGAGAAGCGCAGTCGGTCTGCTTCTTTCTCATCCTTGTAACGTCTGATTCTGTCTGATATGAATTCGTCAGCTTCGCCGAGCGTAAGATTTAGCCATGGCCCGTAATGTGGGACGTTCGTCACGAGAACTTTAGCTAAGATCCAGTCATCAATTTCGAATCCATTACTTCGCTCTAATTGAGTGGCAATCTCAGTCGCTCGCTCCGCGTCAAAAATTCCCAACCGCAGAATTCCCGCTCGGAGACGTGGAACTCGCCACCATCGCGCATCCTGCGGAATGGCACCCGATTTCACTTCCACTATAAACGCAAGCTTACGCCTAAGATCTACACCCCAAGCTGCGAACTTCAAGTGGTCCCAATCTACAGGTCTACCTCCAATGTGTTCATACACATCTGGAAAACGAATCGCGAGAAGGTCCGCATCAGCGGATTGACTGGCTTGAATGCCGGCGCGGTGAAGAACGAAGTTGCGCATCGGAATGAAACCATTCAAGCGCAGATACCAATAGGCGAGACTCTCTCCGAAGTTCACTGCTTCACCTTCCCTCGTTCGCGCAACTGCTTACCGATCGAGGACCATTCGTATTTGCCTTCAAGGAGTTCGTTCCAATACTTCTTTGCCTCTGTCCAGGGCACGAGTTCCCAAAGTGGCGCGATGTTTAGCACGACGCCGTCGTTCAAATCCGGCTCTAGATTGAGATCGGCGGCGCGCTTGAGTTTGTCATGGAAATCGTGCAGCTCGGAAATGAATGACTCCTGCTTATCGAGTTCCTTTTCTAGTTGCTTCGCCTCGCGGCCGGTTGTTCCCACGGTCTCGCGTCGTTGCCGTAGTTGAGCCAGATTGTTCTCTTCCAAACGCAGCTTGGGCTCGACATAGTTGACTCGCGCTTTGTGAAGAATATCTTTGTCGAGGCGATGATAGTAGAGCCACAGCGCATAGTTTCCTTTTGAGGATCGCAGGTTCCAATAGATCGGAGCTTTGCGGCGGCTCTTGCTGTAACGCTTAAGATGGTCCGTCCAAAACCCGCTCGCACCGGGCTTGCGAAAGTAATCGCGCAGCTCCTTGACGCCGAGGAGTTCGCAGGCTTCGCGTTCGCGGGCTTCTCCCGCCTTCGGCCATAACAATTCAAAGGCTTCGCGCACTCGCGATAGGATGTCGTCTTCATGAGTCGGATCATCAACCAGAATGCCATCCGAGTCTATTCGCAACGGATAGCCCGTCGGCGCTTGAGTGAGAGGCAGGCCATCGTGTCCCGTTAACGCGCCGGGCGCACAGATTGGAAGCGGCGCAAAAGCATCGGGAATTTCTGGCAACCCAAGTTCGCCGGTAGCGTATCGAATGTTCCATCGTCCGAAAACACATCCTGTCAAATACATCACATGAGAGACATGCTCTTGTTTGAGTGAGAGGGCCTCAGACTGCTCATCACCAACTTCGGCTTCAGTTTCCTCTTCAGGAATATTTTGGACATCGACGTTTCTAATATCGCTTTCAGATAGCCCTAATACAGGCAAGATCAGAGAATCGATATCGGCTAGCACTGAAGTGATTGACCCAGCCGGATTCTCCGGTTGCTTGACTTCGCTCTGCGAGAACAGTACGGAAACAAAGATCGGTGACGTTTCATCGTGTGTTGATTTCATCGCCTGCGCGCGCCAACCCTTATTAAAGAGATTTCTAAGCGTTGCGATTTGACTGTCTGTGAAATTCGGGACCGGCAGTCTCCTCAGGTAAGGCGGGTTCTTGTGAAGTCCGCAAGTCGCATTTAGAAACCACGAAGCGAAAGACGAATTGAGATAGGACAACAACCACGGGCTGTCATCGTGATTTAAAGGAAACATTCCGATTCCTTCAAAGCTGAAAATCGATCCCGCTGGCAAGGGTTGGGCGCTGAAGTTAGTTGTTTTCTTACCGTATGTGATTCCCGAGCGTCCGTAAAACTTCTCAAGTTGAATATTCCATTCCGTATTTCCGTTAAGGTAGGGATACTTCATCAATATGTATTCTTTCACTCTCCGACCGTTACTCTCCCAATCCAATAGAAGTCTGTCGTCCCTTCGAAAAGGGGAATATGCTCCACCGTTAACAAAAGTGGCCCATTTCTTTCCTAGACCTAAACCTTCCGGAGGAATCTCCCACCGAAGACGATAGAAGATGGCATGTGGTCCAGCACCTTTTCCGATAGCTTCACATAGAGATCCCACGGTCGAGAGTGATGAGAAAAACTTAAGACGCTCGGGAGACCACCAATAGATCAAAGGACTTCCCTCCATTACTCTAAATGACGATGGTATCCGCCACCAGACTTTGGTCGAAGAACCGTTTTGAACAAATTGGAATAATGGTTGCGCTTTGTCATTTTCATCGGTGACATCAAAAAACGGCACGAACTCGCCAACGTCTTTTCCCGACTGCATGGTGTAGCAGCAAGCTTCAACGTAGGCTTGATCCAAAACTCCCCAACCCAAATCGACAAAGGTTGACAGGAGACTGCCGGTCATAAAAGTTTGTCGAAACTTTTCGTAGTCTACGTATGTCTTGAATGAGCTAGACGTGATGGATCCTAGAAGACCGTTTGAAGTCAGCAGTTGTTGGGCTCTCAAAACAAACCAACAATAAAGATCCACAGGCTGAGAACCGTATAGTCGTTTCCAACCGGTCTTGTTGGATATAGGATTACCGAAGGGCGGATTCATTAACAGGACATCAAAGCGCTTCCTACAAATATCCACGAATGCGAATCCCTGGGCTGCGTCATCCGCGAACAGTCGCCTCCGCAAACCCTGACCATTGCTCGCAATGCGCTGCGAGTATTCATGCAAGGATTCAAGCACGCGCGCCTCGGCTTCGTTCCAGAACTCTGCGTCAGTAATGCCGGATAGATCGAATAAGGCTCCTTGTTTTCCGTCAGATAGTTTTTCCTTGCGAAAGAGCGCAAGCTGTTGTTGCGGGGGAACGGCGCGCCAGTGCTTTTTGGCCTCTGAAATCGCACTGCTGATCTCCTCTTCGATCTTCAGTAACGATCCCGCTTCCCCAGCAAGCTTCATCTTGTCAAAGACGACGCGAACCACATCGGCAAGGAACGGGGGATACACTTCCTTGAGAAATTCTTCTAGGAGTTCGCGCTCTCCAGGCATCGGCTCGGCACAGACAATATTTGTCTTTCTGATCTGCGGGCGCGCCTCTTTTTCAATTCCGAGTTCTTTGTAAGCGCGTTGACAACGCAGCCAAAGGGCGAGGGCGCTAATCTGGGTAGACCTCAGATCAATATCGATTCCGTGTAGGTTGTGTTCAAGAATTAATCGGGGCACATCGCGCTTTAGATCTGCGAGAGTCGGATAATCCGTCTTAAGCGCCGGACAAAGGTCCGCATCCTCATAAGCCTCTTCATAAATAACTTCAAGTAAGCCAAAGCAATAGAGCAGGAAGTGGCCGCTCCCGCAGGCGGGATCGAGAATCTTTATCTCGCGCGGATCTTTCTTCTCCCGATGCATAACATAGACCGGTTGTTTGAGGAGATCATCCTGCGATAAATCGGTTGGTGCCTCAGCTTCGTTGTTCGGACCGTCTTCTCTAAGCGGCAGAAACTTCTCGGTGGGTCTGCGAACTAAATAGCGACATTGGTCTTTCAGTACGGTTTCGCCTTTCCGCGTTTCATACCAAAGTCGACCAAGAGTGTTGTCAACCAGAAACTCGACGACGTATCGCGGCGTGTAGAACTGATTACGAAATGCGAGTTCATAAGAATTTCGCGGTGACGAACTTTCTTTGCGAGCCTTGTCGCGAAGTTCCTTCGGAGTGAAATATTGATAAACCCACCCAATGGCCTCGTCCTCTGACCAGGCAGTTGTCAGCTCGTCGCTATTGATTTGATCGAGAACTCTGACAAGCACTCGATGTAGCGGAAATAGTCGTGTCGCTAAATCTTCTTTGGCGAACAGAACACCAATGTCAGCAGACAGGTTTTCGTTGAGCCAATCGAGATAATGTCGATAAGCTAGATCTTCCTTAGCCGCACGAAATAGAGCTTCGTCGTCAGGATGATCGGCGAGATAAAATATGAAACCCCTCGACTTCAATCCTTTGCCGAGCGGGTCGTCAATCAAGCCGCGGCCGGCCATCATCTTGTAAGCGCACAAGCGATTAAGGTGCGTAAAAGCAGCTTCGCGGATCAGTTGTTCTGTTGCGTCCTTCGGTTTCAGACCGGATGCTTTTATGTGCTCAAGATGCGCGAGCACCTCTTCGCGATAGCGCAGATCCTCGTCTAGGAGTGTCAGCCGTGAAGCATCCTCGACTTTGCCGTCAGCGTGAATGCCAAACTGACCTTGCAGCACTTCGCCAACTGCTTCTTCGAGAAGCTTGCGGCATTCAGTGACTACATTTCTGAGCGTATTTCGGAGCGCCTTGTCCATGATGAGGCTTAGCTAGCAACGAACTCGGGAGCGGTTTGATTCTTCAATTCAATCATGCGACCCGTAACCAGCTCATCAAGTGCGAGACAAACGTGCATGATCGTATCGACCGCTTGTTTTGCCCAGGCATAGCTTATCGCTTGTGCTTCGCCAGTAGGATCGACCTGTTGTCTGTCAGCCCGATGAACAATGTCGTTGCGACGGCGCGCGGTCTCTTCAATGGTATTCATCAGATCTTTGCGATCGCGCTGGAGTTTCTCAGCAATTTGTTGCCACGGCTTGTCAACCGAAAGCAGCGCGCCCACAGCATGAATGCCTTTGCGCGAACTCAGGTACTTGAAATTCGTCAAACCCAGAATTCTATTAGCGATAAAAAGGGGTGCAGCTTCAGGCTCGCACAAGACACGCATCGTTTCGGAAAGATCGAATGTCAGCTCTTTGAAATAGTCATTGAGCTCTGGGTCTTGTGGAATAAAGTCCCGGCCTTTCACTTCAATAACGGCGGGGAGATTCGATCGCAGCAGCGAAGGCAAGTAGGTCTCAAGCGCCGTGGATGCGACAACGATAGCTTGGCGCAAGAGGTTGTCCAGCGCGGAGCGTTTTAAGGCTGACGCTGGAATTTGCGCGCGCTCGCGAATTAGGCCGAGGAAGACTTCGTTGTAGAGCAACATTAGCTCTTCATTCGCGTCACAACCCACGACCTGGCGCAGAGCGGCGATCATCTCGCCGCCGGTTTCGACGGAATCATTCTCAAGCAGCCGATATACTCGCAGCAGTAACTCAGCCGGCCTTATGTTGTCTTCGAATGCTTGGCGAGGACTAAGCATGGGCTACTCCACAATGATTCTGACGCCTTCGGCAGAGAGCTTGAGCAAATGTTCCGTCAGCCGGTCCACTGCTTCTTTAATCGCGGCTTCAGAATCGAGAGGTGCGATAAAGAATTCAGCGAGTCGAACACGTTCCGTGCGAACGCCTGCCGCTTCGGGAGGAGTTGTCAGCTCCTGGACGCGCGCAATTGCCTGCGACTTGAGCGCACTGAGCGCGGCAATATCCGACTCCATCTCACTGACAGTCGAACGACAGTTCGAGCAGCGAGTAGATCCTTCTTCCAATGCAAGAGATTCGCACGCCCGTTGGACCAGTGGCGCAAGAACTGAGTCTCGGACATCTTCCGGCACTAAAGACCAGTCTGGGCGTCCTTTGATCTCTTCTATTGCATCGCTGAATTCGGTAGCGCGCTTTTCGTGAAGCTCCGAGTACAATGCGACATACTTGGCCGCGATTTCTTTGGTCTCGCGCGCAACCTCATCCGGACTCTCATAGAATTCCGGCGTGAGAATTAGATGCTCTAAAGTTTCAGCATCAAATGGATCGCCAATACCGTGTCTTTGCAACACCGGCCACTGTTCGTCCAATGTGACTCGAGCTTTTTGCATTATCGCGAGGGCGCCATATTCGATCCGCTCTCGCATCTGTCGAACAGCTTTACGATTCTTCTTGAAGGACTGGCCTTCACCCGCGAGGATGCGAACACAATCGTCAGAAGCCGCGTTCTGAATGCCAGTGAGTGACTGCCGATATTCTTCGACCGCGTCTGCGCCCGGCAGTCGATTCGCTTGCACTGTTGCAGCTAAGGGCAACAACAATCGCATTTCCTCCTCAGCCAACTTCTTAAAGCGAGCAGCGATCGCACCTTCTTCGATATCGACCTCTTCACCGATCAGTTGTTCGAGGTGCTGAACAGCCGTTGTTAAAGTCTTCAGCCCTACTGACTCGCGCGGCGAGAACGAGGCGCTGCGGAATGCGGGAGCAGTTGCAAACGCGGCACGCGCTTGAGGCTCTTGATAATTCCGTAAACGCCGGCCTTGATGAGTAACTTCAATTGCACCCGCGCGAAGAAGCACGGCCAGTACTAGCTTTACGATGTCCTGATCCCAACCATAGCCAACGCCGGAAAAATGCTGTTCGAGAATCTTGCCGGTAACCTTGTTCCCATAAGCATGCTCTCGATTGATGTAATCGAGGATTTCTTTAGCGACCTCTGCGCCCGGATTAGCGACAAACTGGCTACCCTCTCTTATGACCAGGCTGAGTCCCTTATCACCGTCATAGAAGATTGGTGACAAAGCATTGAGGTTGGCCGCTTTCAAAATCTCATCGACTTCTTTGCCCGTAACGGGACGGGAACCAAGTTCCAGCTTTGGATAAAGATCTGGAAAGACTACATCGAATAAACCTTTGAAAATCTCTCCTGCGTTCCTCCCCAACGCCGTGGCATCGCGCGAAACACCGCGAAAGAGTCCGGTCCCTTTTTCAAGTGCCTCGATCATTTTGTCTCTCAGACGCGCCTGAATGCGGGAGACCTCTTGCTTTTCATTTGAGAGAGAGGCGGCTTCCTCAGGACTGATGCGGTTTTGGGCACGAGCCTGCTCATACTTCGCGATGATTTGTTTGGAAGCAAACAACCCGGCTTCTAAGTCGTCGACATCGGGCGTTAAGGCGAATACCCAATAGACCTCGTGCTGATTCTTTGGCTGCCGGCTTTCAGTTCGGATCTCATCAAGCTTAGCTTGAAACGCGTTTGCGTCGTCAGACGTGAAAAGCCAGAGTGGGATTTCACCATCACCAACAGAAACTCCGTCAACGTTTATGCCGACGCGGAACGTTCTGAGGTTCTTATGCCGGTATGTTTTCAGATTAGGCTCGTCAAAAATTCCCGCAAGAGTTTCGCGGGTGATCTCATTACGATCTTTCGGCCGCGCCTCGAAACTGCGCCGTTCGGTTTCCCAATTCTTCTCTTGCGCGGTCTGAAGCTTCCAGCCCTCTTCGGTATTGCGTACAAATTTGCCTTTTTCAAGTTGCTCAATCGCGCGTCGAACTTCCGCAAGCGGGGCAGGTTGGCCTACGGCATCGACAAGACACGCGGCGATGTTGGATTCGGTTCGCGGCACGTCTCGTACAAACTCAAGCAGGGTAACTGTCTTTGCGACACGGGCGGCCATGCCGTGATCGTCCGAATCAACGCGAAACTGTTCGGTGATTTCGCTTATGTCCCTCTGCTTTTCCGAAGAAAGGTTTCCTTCAACCAATTCGAAGATCTTATCGAGCGTGACCAAAGTTCCGATTGGCTTATGCTGAAGATCGGTGCGTTCAGACACCAACATTTCGTAGGCTTGCTTAATGATGGTGCGGTTGCTGCCGCCAAAATGTTTCGGGGCGCCGGGTTGCAGGCGAATGCCGGACATGATGTCGATTGACATCTCGATGTAATGCGGAAGGTAAGGATAAAACTGAATGAAGTCTTCTTCGTTGATATCGGTTCGCTTCTGCGTTTTCTCCAAACGACATGCTGCATTGAGCGAGCCTTGAGAGTCTCCAAACATCTTCTTAAGCATTGGCTCGGCGTCAGCTCGTTTAGCCAACACTCGCTTGGTCGCGACTTCGCGAATGTCGGCAGGCGCTAGATCGACTCGGTGACGGAATCGATCCTGAAGTTTGGCGATCTGTACTCGCTTGCCACCAATCGCATCGACAACTTCATCGAGCTTCTCCTGAGAGGTGACGACCACCCAGACCGGAGCGATAGCTTTCTTTGCTTTCAGATAGTTTTTGCTGACTTCACCAAACTGCTCGACTAAAGCGCGAAGGTCTTCAATTTTGTTGGCGCTGTGCGCGACGTATCGCCCGACCTCGTCAATGATGAACGCGATTGCTTTGCCGGGTCTTCTTCTGGAGGTTAGTTCAAACGTGCGTTCGACAACTGTCTCGACTGTGATTGTTGTGTTTCGTTGGCCCAAAGATTTGGCCCAGGAATCGGCCGCGGGGAAGACCTTCGGGTCCATGCGATTGAGGATCGCCGAAGCATAATTGAGTTTCATTGCGCCTTTACGAGCCATGCGCCATTCAAGACCATTAACCTCCTTGCAGAGAGCAACAAATTGATCCAGCTTCTTCTGGCCCTCAAGCTCGATCTCCAATTCGGCAACATCATAATCCGTCGCGTAGTCGAGGTGACTTAAGAGCGCGCGGTAAATGATCTCGGCGATCTTCTCTTCGGCTCGACGCACTTCCGAGCCTTTGGAAACGTCAAACATCACAACTTCGGTAGGTATTTTGACGTTGATCAGATCGAGAAATTCAGCGATGCGTTTGTCTTCAACCTGGTCTTTAAAGAGTTGGCTCGCAGGTTTGCCTAAAAGACTCGGATTGCTTAGCGCGTACCCGAGATTCTTCGCGAATGACGATTTGCCAGAACCGAAAAATCCTGAAATCCAAATACCGACGCCCTCAGTGGGCTCAGCTGGAGCTTCAGCCATCGCGCCGAAGAGCTCTCGGTAATGGTCCTTAATTCTGTCAGTGGCGACGTACTCCTCGATTTCGGAGTACACAGAGTGCTCGTCTGTTTGATTGACTTGAATGACCTCTTCGATTTGCTTGGTGAGGTCGCGCGCGAGAATGTCGCCAATTGTCTTCATTTGCGATTTGGGATTAGCTGTAGATTTTAACCCTGTAGCTACTCGGCGAAACTCGTTCCTGGCAGCCCATGAATCGGAGTCCTGACTCTCCTTCGACTGTCCCCGGATAGAAAAGAATCATTGGCACCTTGGTACGTCCGTGCATTTCCTCTAGTAACTTTGACATTTGATAGACCGCCGGAGCCATCGAGGCTGCCCTCGAGAGAAATACTACGTGCTTGGCGGGATCTAAGCCTTTCATTCGGTCCGCTAAAAGATTCGGAAGCGGACGCCAGTCTTCATCTGAGAGATAGGTCGTCACTTGCTCTTGAGCCGCCTCGAACCCGCGTTCCCGCTCAAGCTGGACCACAGCATCTATTCCTTCGCACTTGTCTATCGCATCCCATAGCAATTCCGCAAGCGCAATTGAAACGACTTCTTTGCCGTGCGAAAGCAAGCGAGCACTCAGCAGACGGGCTTGACGGCGCATTTCCCATTCTTCACCAGGGTCATAGCGCAGGATCGCGAAAGGCAGATCCTGATGCACGGTTATTCGAATAGGCTTCGCGATTAGATCTCGTTCGAGAAGATCAAATCGCTCTTTCAGAGATAACACTGGCGTAGTCCTCGAGTGATTCGCTCGGAAAGCTGATTCGAATAACAGGCCCGGCAGCATGATATTCAAGAAGCCGGCGCTGATGAGCCTCCATGAATAATCTTTCAACTCCCTGGGTCGATAAAAAGAATAAACGCCATTCCGGGTGTTGGATCAATCGTTCGCCGGAAGGCTGGCTCTGATGCAGATAGAATGCGATATAGGCGAATGCGCCTATCGGAAGATGCATTGGCGCCAGCCGTTTGTTGACCTTGCCTTGAAGAACACCGAAGTCGCGTAATGTCGCAAGAAGGCCCTGAGCCACGCGGCGAGTCGTGTAAGCCTGCCACCGCGCAGACGTTTTTCCTTCGCGCACCCAGCGTGTCAGAGCCGCCTCAATCTCGTTTGGATGGATTTCAACTTTTCCCCGGGAATAATATTCCCAAAGCAGCTCAGTGACGACATCATGCAGAAGCCGATCCGACTGGGCCGAATGAAAATAGAAAATGCGATCGAGCGCGGCCTTGGGAAGCCGATTCTCCACCACACGACTTAGAGCTTTCGTGGTCGCCTTGTCTCCCAAATACCGTTGGCGGAAGATTGCCAGGATATCTTTGATTCTTGATCGCGAGGCTTTCCCGAAAACATTTTCGCGTTGCAGACGTTGCAGATTTTCTGTCACCGATTGCGATTCACACCAGTTAGCAAAGAGCGTCAAGGTATCCGGCAGTAAAGCCCCGGCTTTGATTATTCGACTCGAATAAGTTTTGCTGCTTCGAGGCATTAAAGAGTCCTCAGCTTTCTCTTGCGCGGGACGGACGGCCTCGCCGTATTGGAGAATGCTGGAAGAGGCAAAGAATTCGTCCGCAAACATAGTAGTTGAGCACAAAGGACGAAGGGTAACCTGAAGAACTCGATTAGCCTAGTGAATGTCGGATTGCGCGTGAGATTATAGCCCGCTAAACGATTGGTAATAAAGAATCGCTCTCTATCCGAGTTATCTCTCTACTGATTTAGACAAGGCTTTTGAAATGCAAATCCTATCGCTCCTCCTCATATGCTACTCGCCATCTTACTGCGAATAAGTCTGGTAAACTTCCGTGCCGAGGCTAAAATATACAGCACCCTTAATCTTGTCTATGGACCAGCTTTTGCTGCCCTATCTTCAGGCCACTAAGGAGTCGGACAGCCAACGCTGCCTCGACGAGCTGATCTTGTTCCACGTAGCTCCGATTGTGAGAAAGGTGCTACGCCAGAAATTAGGCTTCCATGTAGATCAGTTCGGAACCAATCGCCACAATCAGGATGCCGAAGATCTTTACCAAGAAGTCCTTACCAAAGCCATTCAAGCTCTTGTCGAATTGAAAAGTTCATCCGCGTCTGAGATTGAGCATTTCCCGCAATACGTTTCCCGCACGGCAGCGAACACATGCGTAAACTACCTGCGCTCGAAGTCCCCGGCCCGAAGACGCCTTAAGGACAGAATCCGGCTTCTGCTCATTTATCAGCGTGACTTTGCATTCTGGGAAGACGACGGCCAATTTCTTTGTGGCTTTTCCGAGTGGCAGAGTCGTCCCAAGTCCGCGTTTTCGCGCGCCGACGACGAACAGATCGCGGAGATGTTGAGTCAACTTCTAACTGAGCGTTATCCAACACTTGCACCTACGCAGGTATCCCTCTTAAAAATGGTTCCCGAGTTGTTTAATTTGACTGAAGCCCCAATCGAAATAGATAGAGTAGTCAACATCTTGGCTATCGTACTTCGGCTGCAAGATCATGCGGTTGCATCGATCGGCGATAGTCAGGAAGCTGAGAAAGTAAGCCGTATCGCCGAGGCCGCAAGCGACAACCTCAGGGATGATCCACAGCGACTGTTTCGGAGCCTGTGGAATGCACTAAGAAGATTGCCGACTCATCAGCGCGACGCTTTCTGTTTCCGGTTTCATGATCAAAGTGGCGACGATCTGTTCAGCCTTCTGATTGCGACGCGCACCGCAACTCTGCCCGAAATCGCCGAGACTTTTGGTCGTTCAGAGCACGAAATAATAAGGCTTCGCTCATTGATGCCAATGGATGGTGCGACTGCGGCCTCCGAATTGAACACATCGAGGACCGAGGTGCACCGATGGCGGTTTAGGGCACTCAAGCGACTTAGGAAGGAGTTAATAGAACCGCCGGATAAGTCAAAATAAAGTCTCGTCGAGGTGGAATTATTGACTAATCCTCGCGTCTTTATAGATAGAAAATAGGCGGACGAAGACTTTTTGGAAATGACTGAGCACGTAACGACAGCACAAATGGAACAGTTCTGCGTCGGCGCTTTGCCGAAGGCGGAGTTGGCTTCCATTTCGGAGCACCTGACTCATTGCCCGGTCTGTCACGAGTTGTTCGCCGATACCCTTAAACGACAACAAGGGTCAGGGCGGATCAGTTTTACATTGGCGCCGGAGTTCTGGCTTAGGCATGAGCATGTCGACTTTGAACAACTCGTTGCGATCGCGGATAACCAGCTGGAGGAGACCGATCGCGAGATGATAGATGTTCATCTCGGCATCTGTCCGAGCTGTCAGGAAGACGTGCGCAGTTTTCTGGCTTTTAAGGAACAAATCGAGCCGGAGCTGCGAGTTCGTTACGGCCCTCGTACTCTGGCACCGCGCGGGCGGGCGTTACCTTGGATCTGGTCACAATCGATCATTAGGAATCCTGTTTACGCTGTGGCGGCAGTGCTACTGATTGCCGTTTTACTGGCGTTTGCGGTGATAGTATTCATACATAGAAACGGCGTGCTTGAAGCATCGAAGAATCCGACACCTCAAGTGTCGCCGAAGCCGATTCTTATTGGCGGCGGAACAGAGGCGGTCGCGTCGCCAGCTATTACACCGGCAATAGCATCGAATAGTCCGACACCGTCCCTAGTACCAACTCCTAAGAAGTCTCGTGAGAACACAGCGCCACAGGCCGAAACAATCGTTGCGCTAAGCGATGGTCGAGGAACCATCACAATAGACAGAGATGGAAATATTGCCGGCCTCGATGATCTACCGCCAGACACTAAACGCGAGGTCGCCTCTGCGTTGATTGCCGAAAGAATCGAACCCGCTGCAATTCTGAATAATCTCGCGCCTGAGAACGTCACCCTGCGAGGCAACGGAAAGAAAGGGGCTCCCTTTAGACTAATAGCGCCTGGAAGAAGCGTGATTATCGAAGACCGCCCGACCTTCACATGGGAAGGATTATCTGGCGCAAGCTCGTACCGGGTTTACGTGCTTGACACCAAAGGACGCACGGTTGTTAAGAGCGAAGACCTGCCATCATCAGTGACCCAATGGACCAGCCCGCCGCTTGCACGGGGAAACATCTACTCTTGGGTTGTGATAGCTATCGTTGATGGAAAAGAAATCGTCTCCCCTGGCGCGGCGGCTCCTGCCATGAAATTCCAAGTTCTGTCGGCGAATGATCTTCAGAGACTAGATCAACTGAAACGCACTCGCTCACATCTTGTCCTGGGTGTCTTCTACGCGAAGGTTGGTCTACTAGCGGAAGCCGAACGGGAGCTTAAAGAACTATATCGCCTGAATCCTGATTCAGGAGTAGCAAAGAGATTGCTGAGTAGTATACGCTTACGCGAGTCCCGCTGATGTGCGGGCAGACATGTTTTATCACTCTCCGATATCAGTCTTACGGTTTGCTTCCCAACATCGAGCAAACGAAACTATTCCAATTGCATGCCCATACCCGTTAACCACATCGCCGCCGCTGAAAGAGTTCAGCAGGATGCCGCTAGCTCACCAGAGGCCCAAGTTAGACTGATAGCAGGTCCTGGCACGGGAAAATCATCAGCGATTGAGAAACGCGTCTGTTGGCTCCTTGATCAAGGCATCGCGACCCATGAGATTTATGCTGTTTCCTTTACTCGCGCATCAGCCCGCGATCTTCAAGAACGAATCATAGAATATTGCGGCGCTCACAATCATGGCGCTGCCGGACAAGTCCGAGTTAGTACTTTACACTCCCTCACTTTGCGAATTCTTCGAGCTGCCGGATTACTAGCGCGATACGCTGTTGATCCACTTGTTCTCGATCCGTGGGAATTAGAGAATATCTTTGACGCGGAGTTTGGTGTTGCCAGTGGTATTCGGTCAAAGCCCCGCAGAGAAGCAATTAGGTATTACCACGAAGCTCATTGGAGCACGGGAGTATGGAATCCACCGAACTATTTGCCTCCGAATCCGCCGATCACTGATATTGAATCGAACCAATTCCTTACGTTTCAACCTCCGAGAACTCAGTTGTACTCATGCGTTTTGCCGGGAGAAATCATTAGGCAATGCGTTCAGGAAATAAATGCGGGAACTATTGATCCGGTGCCTTTACTGAATATTCAGCATTTGATTGTAGATGAGTTTCAAGATCTAAACCCGATGGATCTGGATCTGATCCGTTCATTGATACAGAGGGGCGTGATCACTTTTGTTGCTGGCGATGATGATCAAAGTGTCTACTCTTTCAGGTTCGCTTCACCGTCCGGCATTCAAAACTTTCCACAGCAATATCCCGGAGCAGCAACGCCAACCCTACGGGATTGCTTTCGCTGCATGCCAGAAATATTGGCAGCTGGTAGTGGTTTGATAGATGCCTTTCCTTCTCCTAACAGAGTGCCTAAAGTCTCGACTTCGCTCTATCAGCACAGCGATCCGCCCGCGCCTGGAGTGGTTCACCGCTGGAGATTTGCGAGCGGGTTACAGGAGTCAGCTGCTATTGCAGCATCGTGCCTCGCATTGATGGCAGCAGGCGTTAGGGCGAGGGATATATTAATTCTACTGAATAACCAACGTGCACTAGGAAGAGAAATTGTGCTCAACCTTCAAGGTGCAGAAATACCATATGAACCACCCCGAATAGATAGTTTTCTCGATGCTCCCGCCGGACGACTTGTGTTGGCCGTTCTGAGGATCGTCTGCAATCGAAATGATTACGTAGCACACAGGACCCTACTGGGTATCCGTTCTCGTGTTGGAGTTGGAACATGTCACAGCATTGCCGAAGCCGTGACTGAAAACAATATGAATTTCCGCGATTTGTTTTATCGGCCACTTCCCCAACAGGTTTTTAGCAGACGATGCATAACTGCAATCGACCATACGAGGCGGGTTTGCGCAGACGTTTTGGCATGGCAAGAAATGGATACCCTAGCGATGCGCCGAGCCGAATTGACGGCGGTTCTCACGCATGCAATTGGAGTGGATGAGGCCCGGCTCTGGGAAGCTTTCGCCGATCAGTTTCCTAATGATATGACATTGGAAGAGGCGAGGGACTTTATGTGGGCCGATAACGATGAGCAGCAAGCCCTTATCATGGAACGTGTCTACTCACGACTCGGTCAACCTGTTCCCGAAGCCCACCTTCTTCCGCAACGCGTCAGGATCATGACGATGCACGGAGCGAAGGGCCTTTCCGCGCGCGTCGTTTTTATTCCTGGGCTTGAGGACGAACTGATTCCAGGACCAAGGCGAGCTCCATATCCAGGACTTGTTCTGGAGGCTGCTCGCTTACTGTATGTATCAATTACTCGCGCTCGCGCAGCGTGCATAATGAGTTACGCTCAAACACGATTTGTTAACGGACGAAATCAGCGGCAGGGACCCTGTCGTTTTAATGCTAGCTTGACTGGCATGTTTGTACCACGGGTAGACGGCCTCACTAATGACGAAACCGAGCAGATTATTCAGAATTGCAACCAGATCTAGGAACGAGAATTATCAGTTGTTCAGATCAAAACTAATCCGCGCCAAGCAATACGAAACTACTCCAATAAAAGGGATGGCTATATCGGTCGTCCTTCATCAACCGAAGGGCTGCTTCCCGTAGGAAGTGTGCCTTTTGATATTGGGCGCGAGACTTTGCCATGTTCTCATAAAAGTTCGACATCAATTCAGACGTGCTTGACGAGTTAACCCCCCACTGGCTTACAAGCATCGAACGCGTCCCCGCGACGAAAAATGCCCATGACATTCCCATGACTCCCTCGCCGGCAGCAATCCTCCCGTTCGCAGTTTCACAAGCCGAAAGCACGACGAGATCTGCGTTCAGTTTCATGTCCATGATCTCACGCGCTTCCAGTAAGCCATCGTTTTCTGAGTCGCCTTCGGTCTTAGTCAGTAGCAAATGCGAATATAGAGGGTTGCGATTGTCTAGTACTCCGTGAGTTGCAAGATGAATCAGGGAAAAACTTGGTGCCAGAGCTTTGAACGTTTTCTCACTGGCGTCTCGCCCTATGAAGACTTTCTGTGTTTCGACACGCGCCGTCTTCGCAATCGAACCAACCTCGTTCTCGGCTTCTGGTAGTGGACACAAATCCGCCTGACGCTGTTCATCTTTACCAATTACTGGATTGCCGAACGCAATCAATGAACTGGCTTTTCGCCGTCCGTTCTCCTTCCCACTCATCTCCTGAAGTACATTCAAGGACGGAACGTAATAGATTGCATGATCCTCAAGCAGGAAGCGATTGCTGGATAACATCAAAGCCTGGAAAGGCAGATTCCAAAGGAAGCCGTCTGGGATGATGCAGAGCGTATCGACACCTTTCAAATGATCCGCGGCTGGTGCTACCAATAAGCTGTAGAGGTCGCGCGCGTCGTCGGTATAGTCAGGATGTTGATTAGAGAGGCGGTCATGAAACCGATCAACCTTTTGAGCTAGGTCTTTCGGCGTCACCGTCAAAGGATAGAAATTCAATCCTAGTTTGTCAGTAGACTTGCCTCTCTTTAATACGAACAGATACACACGGTCCTTGCTGACTACGTACTCCAAATAGGCGCAGTCGCCATCAAGCGCCAGGCTTTCAATCCCCAAGCGATCCAGCGTATCGGTATTGCCGCTTCGAATTCTCAAGTTGGGATGGGAAACGTAAAGCGAATCCTGAAACGATTGGAACTCGAGACGTGCGGCATCCAGTTGCGTGTAAAGAGAATTCAACGATGAAGAGCCGGCAGTCTCTTGGTTCCTAATAGTGTCGTTGATCTCAGCGATCTTTCGGTTGAGACGTTGCGCTTCCGCTTTCTCGGCCGGCGTCAATACTTTTGCCAGATCCGGCTTCGCGCCTCTAAGCACATCGAGCAGGACGCGCCCTTTAGCGCGTTCGGCGTAGACCAGCGCCTCGAAAGGCTTACCTTGCTGGATCAGCAGATCGACGAGCGCGTCATAAGCCGCTACTTTATTTTCAAAGAAGAGTTGCAGTTCCTCTTCTTGACCCGCGACCAGGTCGCGCAGAGTCTCGATCTGTTCGACCGCCTCTTTCAGTGTCGTGATCGCCAACTCGAACTTCTTCTGCGCCGCATATGATTCACCCAGAGTAGTTCTGGCAAGGGATGTGAGCTTTGCTAAATGAGTCGCTTGGCCCATTGCGATGGCGCTTTCAGCGAGTGCACTTGCCTCGCCATAACCTCCCATTTCGTAATGGGTCTGGGCCATCCGCCACAGGAGTTCAGTTTGACGAGTCTTGTCATTCATTCTTTTGGCGATTGTCAGCCCATTGTTTAGCGCATCAGTTGCGCCGGAGAAGTCTCGCCTTGCAGTTAGAACAACTCCTATTCCTTCCCAGCCAGCGATCTGGAAATCTGCAATCGCGATCGCTTCGGCAGTCTGCAAACTCAATTTGAAACATCGCAGCGCTTCATCATAATTGCCCTTTCGCTCTTCGACTACGCCAAGATTCAGCAGCAATCTGGCTTGTTCTTTCTGGTTTTTCTCGGACTCACAGATCTTGAGACCCTCGTTGAACTGTGCCTTTGCCTGTTCGTAGTCTTCCTGTTCCACGTACACGACACCGATGTCATTGCGAAAGCTCAGTAGCAGATTGCTATATGATCGCGCTTTCGCAATCTCTAATCCCTTGCTGAGGTACGAAAGCGCCTTCGCGTAGTCGCCGAAGTCTGGATAGACTCTTCCAATCGCTCCGTAAGCACCGGCGACGTAGTAATCGTAGTACGAGCTCTCGCGACTTAACCGCTGGTATAGAGCCAGAGATTCTTGCAGTTTCTCCAGAGCCGCTGGATGATTGCCGTCGCGCGAATCGATCTCACCGAGAGTGAGCAAGGCTCGCGCCCGACTTGGCGAATCCGCGGAAATATCCTTCGCTGAGTTAGTCTTGACATTGTTCGTAGAGGTTATGCTTTGCTTGGAATAGTCTCTGGCTTTTGCGTAGTCTTCCTGAATCAAGTAGAGCGCGCCTAAGTCCGCAAGAATGTTCGCCAGACCTGCGGTTTGGCCGGTGTGTTCGAAGTACGATCGACTCTTTTCATACGAGTCAATCGCGTCTCGGAACTTATTCAGTCCAGAGTAGGTTCTTCCGATGCTGTAATATGTCGCAGCTAATAATTTGGGATCATGCAACTGTGCAGCAACTTGGATCGCGATGTTATATATGTCTATCGAGCGCTCAGGTGATTGGCTGTAATATGCGGCGACTGCTTGCTTATTCACTTCAGTCCACAGATCACTGTTGATCAGCTGCGGATGGGATTTGATTAAAGACTGAATTGCTGGTTGATTTGTTTCTTTGCTGCAAAGCGCAGAGACGAGATCTGCCTCGCTCTGAATTGACGACTCACGATCTTGGCCGGTTGCGATCAGAGGAAAAATGGAGAGGAGGAGTAATGAGCAAAGTATGAATTTCATGACGGTCACAACATAGCTCTGCCAAGGCTTCGGCACAGAGCGAATGTGAACACCTACTCGCTCTGCACCGAAGCTTCGAGAGCCTGGTTCCCTGCGCTCATAGAACGCTGATAAGCGCGTAGAAAATCGAAGTCCAGTCAGGTGGTGGTGGAGGCGGCGCCGGTGTGGTTGATTTAGTAGTTCCTTGCGGACCGCCGTCATCTGCAAGCGCTACTGTCGGGATTGCCAGCCCCAATGCAGCGACAAGCGACAGATTTATCAGCATCACTTTCAGTTTCTTCATAGTTAATCTCCATTGGTTATCGCCGCGATAAAGCTACGGCTTGGCGTTAAGGGTTTACTCAATTCAGCGGGAAGGCTTCGACCGAACTGGCAAGCCGGGGTGCCATTTCTATGTCACATTCTTCCTACTTGAGCAGGAACTCTTTTATAAAGAGTATTGTCGCGTACAGTCGGTAATCTCGATTGTCTTTCTGGACAAAGCCGTGGCCCTCATTCCGAGCCAGGATGTACCAGACAGGAATCCGATCTTTGGTTGCGGCCACTAATGCTGACGCTTCCGCAACAGGCACTCTGGGATCGTTTTGACCCTGCGTAATAAGTAATGGCTTCTTGAACTTTTGCGCGTTGTTAACGGGAGCGGTGCGCTCCATGAATTCTCGGATCTTTGGATCGCGCTCGTCGCCGAACTCGGAACGTTGAATGTCTCGACGCCATTCTTCGGTAAGATCAGCGCAAGTAGCGAGATTAGTTATGCCGCTGTCAGAAATCGCCGCTCTGATCCGATCGCTGTAGGTATACGCCACCGAGAGAGCGAGATACCCGCCGTAGCTTGATCCCGCAACCAGCACACGGTCCGCATCGAGGTCTGGTTGCGTCTTAATCCAATCCAATAACGCGCCGATGTCCTTAATTGCGTCTGCCCGCCGCAAACCGTTGTCGAGACTCAAAAACGTCTTGCCATATCCCGACGAGCCGCGAACATTTGGGTAAATTTTCGCGACTCCGAGATTGTTCAAGAGGTAATTGCTTTCGTATCCGAAGCCGGGACGATATTGTTCCTCTGGCCCACCATGAATCTCTATTATTACTGGACGCTTTCCTTTGAAGCTGGCCGGTGGGCGAAAAAGGAAACCTGAGATGATTCTCTTGTCGAAAGTCTGCCAGCGGACTAACTCCGGCAACGAGAACGCCTGAGTGTCAACACCATTCGTTACGCTCTTGGCCCAAAGCTCAGCTTTCCCTGTTGCGATATTCACTGAGTAGACGTCATTCGGCGTACGTGGCGACTTGAAATTGAAAGCGACATCCGTTGAATCTTTGTTCCATTTCAAATCGGAAATTATTCCTATTGGGATTTGTGGCGTCGCTTGCTCCTTGCCTCTGAGAAGGTCAAAGAGATGTAAGCGCGAGACACCATCCTCGTTTGTAGTGAACGCCACGAGCCTCCCGTTTGGTGCGAGTTGGAATTCGTCGACATCCCAATTACCACCAGATGCGATGTAACCAAATTTACCGGAAGCTATGTCGATGTAGGCCAAACGTCTGAAGTCGGAATCATGATCCGTGATTACATACAATCTCTTTCCGTCCTTGCTGAACTGCGGGAAGTCGTATAGCTCCGGCTTTTCTGTTTTAGGCGAGACAATAGTTTTCCTTCCGGTTTCTGGATCGATCAACCACAAGGAGCTAGCGGTGTTGGAGCTGAAATCGCAGAAGACGATCCGTTTGTCGTCTGGTGACCAATCGTAAGCCTTAAAATAGCCACTCGAAGACTGCGCCAGAGGATGATCTGTCTTCGGATCGAAAGGATTCAGCAAGCGAAGATTGACGCCTTTTCCACCAGAAGGACTTGAACTGTAGACGATCTTGTCGCCAGCGTTAGACCAAACAGGCTCGGTACTCCTTGTCTTGCCGTCCGACAGGAGCGTCGATTTATGTGCAACGAGGTCGAAGAGATAGAGATTGAAGGATTCATCACCGTTCACGTCTCTTGTGTAAGCCAGATACTTACCTTGCGGTTGGATGTAAATGTCATAAATTCCGCCTGCTGGAATATAGATCGATGAAACCTCCGGCATCGCGCCCGGGCTACCGACGCGCGAGATCCATGTCGCAGTCGACAGACCCTTCAACCAAATCTCTCGCTTCTCAGGGTTCCATCCTGCGAGCGGTAGACCGTACATACCTAAGTATGGCTGAACCTCGCGAGCCAGAGATGTCGGGACTGGTGGAACGCCGACAGATTCAATATTCTCGCTTTTCGATATGAACTGACTTTGCGCTGACGCGACTGTAGCCACTAGAGCAAATAAAAAGAGCGCAACATGTCGCGCGCGAAAGCACGATAAGTTTTCACCGACTCGGTTGCTATGGAGTCTCGGTTTCATTTAACTACTTTTCGAAAACACTTGGTCTCTCACAAAAACAACTCCACGAATTTCAATTTGTATCTTGATAGACGCGAGAATTTGCCGGAAATTCTATCACGTCAAAAAAATATTTGCGGGGAGCGAGCAAATCGAAGAAATTCTTAAGTATTCTTCTCTAGGGTGGAATTTCTGTCCAGTTCTCGCGTCATTTAAGGATAAATGACCCCGGCGGGTCCTTCTTACCAAATGGACCTTGGAGAAGACTCCGTGGCTTCGCAGTTCTCTCTGTTCAATGGCGGGATCATCGGCGAATCGCCGGCGATCCGTGCTTTGCTTGGTCAAATCGGCGTCGCGGCGAATTGTGATTTCACAGTCCTTATATCCGGCGAGTCCGGGACCGGTAAGGAGCTGGTGGCCCAGGCCATACATCGAGACGGTGCCCGCGCAGCAAAGCCCTTTGTTTCAGTTAACTGCGGTGCTCTGACGGAAACCTTGCTCGAATCAGAGTTGTTTGGCTACGAACGCGGCGCCTTCACTGGTGCAAACGAGAAGCGAAAAGGCCTCTTCGAAGCGGCAAACACAGGAACGATCTTCCTCGATGAAATCGGTGAGATGTCGTTGGCCTGTCAGGTCAAGCTTCTCCGAGTACTGCAAGAGGGAGCTGTCAGACCAGTGGGTGCCGTGTCAGAAACTCGCGTCGATGTGCGAGTGATTGCAGCGACCAATCGAAACCTGCCTCAAGAGATGGCTGCCGGGCGTTTCCGTAAGGATCTTTTTTATCGAATTACCGTCCTGACAGTAGAGACTCCGCCGTTGCGCGGGCATCCGTCTGATATCCCAATGCTTATTCATCATTTCATGCGCGAGGCTGAGGATAAGATCAAATGCCCGCGCAAACACAGTATTCAACGGGAGGCTGTCGAAGCCCTTCGTGACTACGGATGGCCTGGTAACGTTCGAGAGCTTCGACATGTAATTGAAAGACTGGTGGCTACCACGACGAATGGCGAGATAACAATTGATGCAGTATTGGGATCGATGTCTTCGGCAGCTTTGGTTGCGACGCAAGCCGAGGTGCCGGTCTTGCTCTATGAAAATGATTCACTCGAGACATTCCTCGATCGAAGTTTTCTAGCGCTTTATGACCAGCTGCTGGCAAAGACAGGAAATCATTCTGAAGCTGCTCGTTTGCTTGGCGTTGGCAGGACAACGCTTTATGAGCGCTTAAAACGAGTACGTCGGCGGATTCTTGGCAAGGTCGCCTCTGACAACTCTCCCCGCGATGAGACTTTGATGTCCAATCAATGAAAGTACAAATATGAAATATTCTTCGCCAACTGATCGGTTGACTACTATATGCCAGATACGGCATACTCACAGAGGGGAAAGCGATCTAGAGCCCAAGGGACTGCTTTGGGTCGGCTCTTCCCGAGGGGATTTGAGATCGTTTCCCGAAGAAGTCAAAGACATAATTGGTTATGCGCTATTTCAAGCTCAACTGGGACGCAAGGCTCCATCAGCAAAACCACTAGCCGGCTTTGGCGGCGCTAGAGTTCTTGAAATCATCGATGACTTTCAAAAGGATACGTACCGTGCGGTTTATACGGTGAAGTTTGCGGATGGTTTACGTGCTGCATGTGTTCCAGAAGAAATCGAAGAAGGGCATTGCAACTCCCAAAGCTGAGATCGATTTGATTAAGGCGAGGCTAAAGTTTGCTGAGCAGGATTACAAAGCGCGATCCAAACGGGTGAAGGCGAAGAAATGAGATCAAGAGTTAGGGCTATCAAAACTACGAAACGTAGAGCGAGCCGCGAGAAGGCAGAGCCTAGCAGCGGCAATGTCTTTGCCGATCTTGGTCTTCCTGACGCGGAAGAGCGATTGCTGAAAGCAAAACTCGCCAGCAAGATTGCTGAGTTGATCGAGTTAAAGGGATGGACTCAAACGCAAACTGCCGAGAGGGTCGGTCTCGATCAGCCCAAAGTGTCCCATCTATTACGCGGGCGACTCTCGGGTTTTTCGGCGGACAGGCTATTCGCAATACTCAACCGGCTTGGCCACAGCGTTGAGGTTCGAATATCAGCAAAAGAGCGATTACCAGAGAAAGCTCATACGCGCGTTCTGATTGCCTAATCGCAACCTAATAAGGCAGGCCTTTCGCGCCTGTGTCCTATGGCGCAGCGTCTTCCTAGCAGAGAGTTTGCTCAATATTTCAAAACCGAATCCGCATCCCTTGGCCGACTTCTCTCGAGATCTCGCGCCCGACCTGAGCGATAACGGCCGCAGCTTGACGTAGTTTGGCTGCGTCTAATCCAGCGTTGCGGATCTGGCCGGCTGCATCCACTTGGCTTACATAGACAGCCCGGTTGGCATCCAGTTCTTTGTGATAGTTCTGCTCCACACCGCCACGCGCTTCCGCAGCTCCGCGTCGATAACCTCCGATTGCCTCACCAGCGCCAGCATTAACTCCGGCGATCTGTTGGCCCGCTTGTCTGTCGATGGCCACGTTCATCTCTTTCTGATACTGCTGAGACGAATAGACGACGCGGTTAGCAGTGGTCTCTTGATTCTGCACCATATCCCTACTGAACTCCTCGGTTGCATTGTTGGCAGTCCGATTGCGCTTAGTGATCGCGTCATATTTCGGAATTTCTACCAGCCCTCTGACTACTGGAACTTCCGGCGGAATCATGGAGTTTACCAAACTCACGCCCTGATCGGTCTTTGCCGCTGAGGTGTTGCCGGCATTCATATACAGGTCGCGCTTGGCTCCCGACACTATGTTACTGACTTCCCTCGAAGCACCAATGTTGGTCTCGCGGATGCTTCTTGAGACTTCGGATCCGGTCGCGGATTTCTGAAATCCCGCCGCTGCAGAAATGATCATGCGCTGCGTCGTGGCCGCGCCAGTTGTGGCTGCGACCTGACCTGTCAGCGCTGCTTGTATGGAAGCAAGTTGAGCGCTTCGTTGGCCCTGGGCTCTCAGATTTCCGCCTTCCTGCTGTCCTGCTGAACGAGTGACATCTGCCTGGTAACCCGCATTGTATTGCGTCGCTTCCGCCTGCCGGTTGATTGACGCGGCAGCTTCAGCGCTGTACTTCTCGATGCCCGTGCCAACCATCGCCCCCATCCAACTTGAGACTACAGTGGCGACCGACTCATAAATGCGACCAGATAAGAGATACAAAGAAATGAAAGGCGTGCCATAAAGACAAAGCGCGCCGAGGCCCATGGCGAACGCAGCGAGAGCGATGGTGTACTGCGGTTGCGCGAGCGGGTCTGTGATTGCCCGCATTGTCTGATAGTCCCATATATATAAAGGAGAACTGTCGCCCACGGCCATCGCTACGTTGCCCCACATGTAGGCGACGATTCGGATGATCTTTGAAACGGAAGGCCATAAGAGCGTCAAGGCGATCACCCCGTAGAAGAATGGATAAGTCGTCTTGCTCGCAATCTGCTTATCCACGATGCAGGCAAGCATAAAAGGCATTGCGAGCTTCAACGCGAGGGTGAGGGCCGCACCAAGAATCACCAGGATGAGATCGCCAAACTCCATCAAGGCCCTTTCAAAGGTCAGCCACGTCATCATCGTCGAAATATTCCATTGCGAGACGTCTGCTTTCTGATCGAAGTTTTGAATCGTGCTGTCCGTATCGACGAGTATTCCCAGTACCGACTCGCTACCGAGCGCAACAGGTTCGACCGCCGTCTCGCGTCCGTCCACCTTGACGGTGAACATGTTCTGTTGAAACTTCGCGTAAGAATCATTGAAGCTGTCGCGCTGTGCGAGGTAGAGGTTTTGCAGCACCGAGCGTTGGCCTGATTCGTTGCCATTGGCGATCTCGTAGCCAAGGGCGCTCATGCCATTGATAATCGCCAGACTCGTTCCCGACAACATGAAGAACAAGGCCAACCGGCCAAACCACCAATAAAGGTTCGGACCTTCGCCATTGTCTTCGCGCATTATCCGAAGCATCGCAAAGCCAGCTAGACAGTTGCCAAAAACCCAGGCCAGTAGCTCAAACCAACCAATCAGCTTTGAGACAATCTCGTTGTTGATGTAAGGCAGCAAAGAACCCGCCCGCTGGGATAGCGCGGCGATATTGTCTGAAAGGGAACGCACCGGCGAGGGCGCCGGACTCGGCGATGGAGACTGCGCGTATGCCAGAATAGGCGCGAGCAAGACCCCGGTAAGAATGAATAGCGAGAAGATACGTTTGACTTTCATAGATGACTCAATTCTGCTTTAGCTGCGCCCTCATCGGATGACGATCTAACAGCGCGCCTATGGATTCGGCGATGGAGACGCAGCAGGCACTCCGCCCCTTTGAATGGCGTCGAAGATGTTGTCTTTGACGATGTTCAGGTTGTCCCATGCTTCGTCAGTAGCCCTGACTCGGTTGGCAATGCGTACTCGCTCCTCCATTGTCAGGTTATAGAGCTTCACTCGGTCCTCAATCTGGGTGGAAAGGTTTGTGATTTGCGCGTCCAGGTCGGCAATCATTTTTTCGCAGGAGGCAATTTCCAGTTTCAAATCGGAGATGCAATGAGCGCACTGCTCGGCTTGCGGCTTTGCGAGTTCGGCGTCAAGCTTGTCCTTCGCTTGCTTCATTTCCTGTGCCGCGCCCGCTTGCCTGGCTTCCGCAGTTTGCAGATCGTGATAGAGCCGCGCCAACGTCGCGTCAAACATGGCGATGCGATTCATCGTGGCGATCTTGTCCTGTTCCTGACGCCCGATCGAGTTACGCAGGTAATCTTCGAAATCACGCAGATCGGCTTGGGGATCAAAGATGCCGTTCATCAATCGCGTCTTGATTGACTTGATCATGTTGAGACGTGAAATGACCATAGTCTCGATCGCTCGCTTGAGCGCGAACACATCGCGCACGGTTTGCCCTATCTGAGCCATGGTCCGAGTCAGATTGTCGTTATGAAGCACGAGCTTTTCGGCTTGCCCTAAAACTCCTCTCATCGTGCTAAGTTGCTCGGCGAGTTTGTTGATTTCTTCGGAATATTGCCTGACTCTCTCAAGCCAGCGATTGGCTTCTTCAATCTGTCGCTCAATCTGTAGTGAATACTGAGCTGGATCGAAGACCGTCCACTGCGCTTGCGCAGTTGAAGGTGAGAGGATGGCGCCGATTAGAATTCCGAGCAGTGCATTCTTGAGTAGGTTCTTCATTAAAGTGCTTCCTTTCACTTCACCTCTTTGCGGACTGGTTCATGCCGCAACTTCCAGAACAGTTTCGTCGATCTCTCTAAGACCGATTGAAGTCAGACCGCGCGGGTATCGATCAGCAAGCCACGCATGAATCTGCATGTCTGACCAGTTCGGATAATAAGCAAGGACACGGTTGCGGGCGTTTCTTTCGTCGGCATTAGTAGTGAGAGTCCAAAGCATCAAAGGACTCAATTCGTGTTGCACAACTTCGACAACTTGATCGGGACCGCTGCCAATGACCATTACGAACTGTGAGAATCGGCCCGGCGCAGTCTTGATGTGACTAATTGCTTCAGCACCGTTTGGAGACAGCTTGGCGTGCGCCACGATCTTCGAGTAGTCGCCCAGTTGCTTACCAATAAATAGGACGTTGCCGGTCTTCGAAAGGGAGGCTACGTCTTCAATATCTTCGAACGCGTGCGTAGCGAGAATGGTTATTGAGTTTTCCTTTGGCCCCTTGCGACCCGCGTGCTCGAGTACTTTGAAGATGAAAGGATACTCCTCCTTAATTTCCCACATTTCATCGAATAGGTTGGCCGTAGGAGCGCGTGTCCCGTCGGCGCGCTTCCGCCCGATGGACCGCGCGACGTGAGCCGCGATGCGATAAGCCAGTGACAGCTTGATGTCGTGGGGAAAATCGCGGAGCGACCCCAACTCGAAAACGTCGAACGGCGATCTGTTCTCGTAATCAGGATGCGTCGGAGCATCCAGCCATGGATGCCCGATGTAGTTACTCAATGCGAGTACCAGAGTCTCCCTTCTCTCGCGCACCATTTCGGAATCAAAGGGATACGTTCGGAGCTGGGCGACGAAGTGAGAAAGAACCGGTTCAAACAGAGGTCGGCCTGGTCCGTTCTGCGAGACAATGTTCTCGTAAACCTGAGAGACGACCGCGCTGATAATATCTTCAGCAGTCTTATCCTCATCACTTACCCGCGCCAACATTTTTAGATCACCAACGACCAGCGCCTTCTGTATGTCGTCGGGCATCTCACCGTCCTTCAAATCCGCGTAAGACCAAATGTTGATTGCGCGCACCTCATCAGGCTGAGGGCGGATGTAACGGCCTCCGAGAACGCAGACGAGAGGTAGCAGGGTTTCCCCGATATCGATTGCGTTAACGCTGGCATCGCGCAGGCTCGCCAGAATGTCGCAGGCGAACTGGGCCATGAGAATTGATTTGCCACCACGGGGCGCGGCGATGATCTGAATGAGCGGCGAGGGAATCTGGTTGCGGTCAAACAGGTCTATCCCAATCAAGCGACCCGTTACGGTTGAAAGCAGCGTGTGTGGTCTAGCGGCACCCGTCCATGAATCCTCGGTCGGCGTAAGCGCCACCACGGAATTGGAAACCTCCGTAAGTTCTCGTCCAGTCAGCTTGGGACTCAACTCACCGGCAATTGCTAGTGGATAGAGAGCACGCAATGCTCCCGGCTCTTCGCGATCCGCATTTGCGCCAGGAATCTGTCGAATCGCGGAAACAATCTTCTCGCATTGCTCATCAAGCGCCTCTACTGATTGTTTCAAGTCTGCGAGGTTTTGGGCGCGCTCGCCGTAAAGAATCACGTAAAAGCGTGTGGGTAGCAGCGACTCGCGGGCACCGGCAACTTCCTCACGAACCGCGCGCAGGCTTCTCAACGCAGCCGCGCCTTCGGGATTATCACGTTTGCTGAAGGTGCGTTTGACTTGCCTGATGCGGCGGTCGAGTCGCTTTGTCTCTCTGCGCTGCTCGGGAAACAAATACTCAGTGACTATCGTGTGCCGAGTATTGAAATCTCTACGTCCAACCAGAGTTCGTAAGGCATCGGCGGTGACGAATTCATTCGGAGGAATAAACATGGAAACGATCGCGACCGGATAGTCCCCATGCATCAAGTAGTTCAGCTCGCCTTCGATCGCTTCGCCGCACAAGTAATCACGTAAATCCCTTCCGATTCTTTCAGGCAGGACAGGAGCGGAGCTGGCGTTCTGGCAATGACTAAAGAACACGGCGTCCCAGATTTCCTGCCGGGTGAACCGTCGCAAGATTACGGGCGAAGAATTCTCAACCTGACCCCAGACTCTGTTTGCTTGACTGTAATTGAGCTTTTCATCTTGTAGCGTTCGCCGGATAACTGAATCGTGTGCCGTTCGCGAATAGATGTTCGGCATTTGTCTCAGCGCGGGGATGAAACCGCTTGCTTTGATCTCGTTGACGAAGGCCTGCTTGAGGTCGCTAAACGCGGCGAGCGTGGAGTTGCCTCGCTTCTTCGGCGGCACTCGTATCCACGCCGTCAATACACTTCGTCGATAGGGAAGACTATTGGCTACACTGCGGGCGCAATCGAGATTAGAGGCTTGCAGCAAGCTCGCCAGCGCATGTGTTCCCTCAGACGCGCGTGAATCGATGACCCTGGTGATGGCTTGCCCCGCGTCGGGGATTGTGGAGTACCTAAACTGGACAATGGTACCGGCAGGTCTCTCAAACGCGAGCATTCGCGCCAGATCGTCATAGCGAATATCGACGAGCCGGTCATCGGCGAACATTGTGGCTGGCATCCCCACGTGATAAGCAACCGTAAGCGCGCCATCCTTGTGTCGCAGCGCATCTTTGTAGACGCCAACGACTGACGCATCGCGCCTGCGGCCCTCCGGTCGGCGAAGCTTCGCAGTCTGCTTCTGAAGCTCGTCTCCGGTTGCTAATTCGTCGAAGCCAATAGTTCGTTCCATCGTTCGCAAGCCTCCTGAATGCGAGTGTTGTGGTCGAGCAATCGCGCGGTCGCGTGAACCGTGGATCGCTTTGCAGACAAGTCGTAAGAACTTGCTTCCTCGCCGGTTGTCTGAACCAACCAGCACCGATTGAATGGTCGCTTCCGTCCATTCGGAATGGAGCGGTAATGACGATGAGCTTGAAAGACCGCTCTAAGCTTGTGTTGTAGCCAATGGGGTCTCTTGCCAATGCGAATGTAGTTAAAGAACGCAATGCTTCCCGCAGTTGCGATCAACCACGTCCACATCTGCAATGGCACGTAGAGCACGGTAATTACGAACGGAACTGGCGCTAAATATCCGGCGCATGAAATCAAGAGCACCGTGAACCAATCGCTGTCTGCGACGCCGAAACGCACTACCGGCAAATAAATGTTGGGTCTTATAGGACGCGCCCGCATCCTCATTTCCTCCATACTTGAAAATGGTTGACCGCGACCTTCGGAATCAGAACGTGTTGTCCAAAGGGACGCTGTCGCCCTGGCTGAACGCGTAGACCGCCGCACACACGCCGCCGAAGGCGAAGCACGCTGCGCCGGTTATGAATTTCCATGTCGAAAGTGACTCGCGCAGACCGGACGTAATTATCCCAACCGCAATGAAAATGATCCCGGCAATGATCATCGCGGCGGCCAGAAAGAACGTGATCGAGCGCAGGCTATTGCCAAGCTGAGAACTGTTCCCGTTGAAGAACGAACCAGTTGGCGTCTGTGCCGACGCCGAGACCACGCCAAGTCCCAACATCAAGACCGCAGCGATGGGACCATTCAGCGCTTTCATAGTTAATGCAAGCGCCATCAGCCTGCGTCCAATCCGGACTGATCGCGAGTTATGTAGCGCAGGAAGCATTGTTATCTCACTGAAGTTGTTCATCTCACTTCTCCTCAAATTCCTCTCGTTAAGTTCTCTTCGCTCGCCCGATTGTTCAGGGTTGCGAAACCGTTGACGTTCGCGCTCCGCCTTCAATCGGCGTGCCATCACGTTGGCCCATCGCTTGCTCTGGCGCGTCGCCATGCGTCAGAGGTTGCTTCAATCCATTCTCATCCTGCTTCTGTTGACCACCTCAGCAATGGCCCAACTTCGGAGAGAAGCTGGGCCATCTCTCCAGGAGCGTTCACAGCAGTGGGAGCCGCTGATCGTTGAGAGCGCAAACCGCTATGGGATTGACGCTCGCATTCTTAGAGTCGTGTGCTTTCTTGAATCGCGATTTAGACCCGGTGCGATTAGTCCGAAAGGCGCGCGTGGACCCATGCAGTTCATGCCCGAGACAGCCGTAGCATACAGCCTGCAGAATCCTCACGATCCGAAAGCTGCGATCGACGCGGCAGCTCATTATTTGCGGGATTTATTAACGAGATTTGCTGGACGGGTCGATCTCGCCCTCGCTGCATATAACGCCGGCGAGGGAACAGTGGAATCGTTCCAAAGCGGCAGGCGTCTGGTACTCCCCAGCGGCAAGATCATAAATCCCCGCAGACTGATCACCGGAGGTATCCCGCCCTACCAGGAAACACGTGCGTATGTGAGGTCGGCAATCGCGCTGTTCGCGAATGAGCAAACCGGCAATCATTGGCGCGTCGGTCCTATCTCACGAGCAAGAAGGTTTGACTCAACTCTGAGTGACAAGGATAGAGGCTTGAGGAAAGAGAATTCTGACGGGTCACAGTCCAAAAAACTTATTTCAAGCTTCATCGAGATCCCGTGAAGGTGTTCGTATGGTACGTACACCTAGGTGTCACGTTTGACAGACAGGTCACCCCGCTGACGGCTCAGAGCTTTGATGAAAATGAGCGGAATAGAATTTGTAAAGCGACCGCACTCGAACGTGATTGACGCAATCGAAATTACGAACAGCCGAGGAGACATTCAATGAGCGCAGATGTTTTGGACTTGCAGCTTCCGCTCGACAGTCAGCGTCGTGAAGCTGAAGAGAACCTTTCGGTTTTGAGCGATACCGAATCAGCAGCATCGGTAATCTGTTACCGAGACCCAGCCGACGTACGAATGATCCGGCGACAGTCATGGTTAATTGTTCTTTCATTCATTATTGCCGGAACTGCCGTGATTGGCGTTGTCTATAAATCCATTCAGAAGCCGGATCGGATCGTCGTGGACCTGTCTTCCGGTCGCGCGGTCATGATTAACGATCGCGAGTTTGGCGCTACCGAAGCGGTCAAGCTTGAAAAGGACAAACTGCAAATAGCCGACATGGATTACGTCGTCAAAGCATTCCTTGACTATCTCTACCGTGTGGACCAAAGGTCGCGCTCCAAGGATATTGAGGCGGCGCTGAGATTAATGGTGCCGGGCCAGGCCAAGAAATTTGCCCAATACCTGACGGATCAGAAGGTTCTCCAGACCCAACGTGAACAGCAATGGAACGCGAACTGGAAACCTGAATACCTCGAACATGCGCCGGGCAAGCCATTGACCGTCAAAGTCTATGGAACTCAAGAGATTGACATGGTGATCAAGAACGAGAGTAAGCACGCCATTAAGCACATCCTGCTTACTGTCGAATTGCTGCCGGATGCGCCAGAAAACGGCACGTTCCGGCTGGATCGGAATCTGCGGTCGGGCTTTCGGATCAACTCGGTCGACTACAAGGAACTCAGCTCGGCGGATTCGGAGACAGCGGTAGTCTCTCAAACCCAAGGATAAGTGAGGACAGACAAATGAAGATCATGCTTACCATACTTGCACTCCTGTGCGCTTCGGTGGTTGCACCGGCGCAACAGTCTACGGCTCCGGCAAGTAAACCAGTTGTGACGCACCACTGTTGTGGGCGTCGGTTGCCGAAGCGCATCACTACTTCACCGGCGCCAACACCGCCATCGGTGAAGGAGCCCTCACCTGATTTCTTTGTTGGTGAAGCCAAAGTTGAAGTCGCCAAGGATCAGACCGTAGTCAGATTGGCGATGGCCCAGCACGGCAGCGTTCTGATCGAGCTGCCCGCCAACGATGGGCCACGCTACATCATTCCGGGCGATCCCGAGATGGCGACCGTTGATGAAAAGGCGCTGGAACGAAATAAGCGCGCGATCGTCGTTCGGCCAGGCTCACTGTTCGTTTCGCAGCCGCCCAATCGAAAGGCGCACAGTCCGGCTGCTACCGTGACGGTACAGATGAGGAGCGGGCTGGTAGTCACGTTCCTGTTTTACCCAGTAGAAGATCTCGCGTTGAACGTTCATCGCTGTGTGCTTTCATACAACCGCGATGAAGTAGTGGCGCGACGACGCGCGGCGGGGCTGCCGGTTAACCTCGACGCTACAACCACGAGCATGCCAGAAAGGAGGGATGATACTCGGCAGCCAGCAGCGCCAGCGTCAATTTCAGTTGAGACCAGCGAAGAAAGTAAACCGCCGGAAAAGAAATCCAGTGAATCACCGTCGATTACGATCCGGCTGGAAAACTCTCAAACTAAGGCGGAAGTAACTAACACGCCGCGTCCGATTCCCGCGACCGCGGATTCCACACCAGTTACGCCTGAGAAGGCAAGCAAGACAGACGAGCGGATCACTTACAGTGCTCGTGACGCATTATCGCGAGCGATTAAGAAGCCTGGACAGTTCAAAGCTTGGACCAAACCAATTCACGGCTTGGCTCTTTCTACAGTTCAGAAATCGGACCCGAAAGACGACTTCCGAGTGGTAATAGTCGCAATCAGAAATACAACCGCCGATCCGGTAAAGCTGACCTCCGATAGCCCTGATCTGTTCGTTGAAATGCTTGACGATCAAGGGAAGCCCATCAACATCGAGCCGATCAAGAAGCTTCACACCGAAGAAAGCGATGCAGCGGGCGCAATCCCTGCGGCTGGCATTAGCTACTACGCCATTGCTTATAACCCGCCGGTTCTCGGTATTCACCAACAAGTGAAACTGGTGGTCAGTCAAACCAGCGCGGCTGACGAACCCGCATCAATCACTCTCGCGAATAATAAACACTAAAGGGAGTTCACATGAATCAGAATAATGGAAACCATCACACTGTCGGCGTCCTTGATCTCGTTGAGGATGAGACTAAGCAGAGTCAGACAACCGATGCCTTTTATGATTCGAACGATCCGGTCCTCAAACCGGCCAAGGAAATCGATCCGACCAAGAAGAAGAGCTGGAAGCGCAAGTTGGTTGGCTGGTCGTTTGTCCTGCTCTTGATTACCAGCGGTGCGGTTGTTTTGTATCTCGTTCTCAGAGTCAATCGCGTTAACGTCAGAGTCCAGGCTGATTCTCGCTCGAATACTCAAGCCGACAAACCTAAAGGCGAATCAAACAATTCAGAGAATGGACTAACCGCCGAGGCCATAAACATCGCGCGCGTTGCCAGCGGTGAGGATACAGCCAGGGTGAATACGATGACTGCCGCGCCGTCGCCGGGTTCATCAGCTACTCCGTCTCCTTCGCCTGGCACAAACGTTGCCCGAGATCTCAGCTTCACCGGTAATTCGCCGGCATACGCACAATTCAATGACACGGGTTCGACAAATGCAGGCTCGAATTCTCAGTCTAACGTGACCACCCAATTGAAGAATGAAGCCGGCTCGGTTTCTGAAGTGCAATCGCACGCCAATACAACCCAGACTTTCGTCGTCGAGGACGCGCCGATTAAGCTGCTTTTTACAGCAGCACAAAACACACCTAATCAATCACGATTCGGAAAGAAAATGGCAACCACAGCAGTCGTCAAGACTCCTCCGGCAGTCTTGCCGCCCTTCGGCACCATGTTGCCGGTCCGCACTCAAGGAGTGATCTTCACGCTAAGGAATGATTCTTACGCGCGGCTTGAGTTAACCAGAGATTCAGTAGGCGAAGGATGGACGTTGCCAAAAGGTACGCTCCTAATCGGTCGCACCACTGGTGGTGAGTATGACCGCGCCTTTGTGAAGGTCATCGGCTACATCGATCCTCGCGACAACAAGTTAGTAAAGATGACCGGAGAGGTTCTGGGCAGCGATGGCGCCACGGGAATTCCGGGCAAGCCCGTCGGCGCAGACCGCAATCGACTCAAGGAGACGCTACGAAAGATCGCCTCAAGCGGTATGCAAGTCGCCGGGACTATGGCTGGCGCGTTGGGGCGCGGAACGGTGGTAATTGATAGCGCAGGCTACGGCGGTTTCGATCCTTTTAGCGACGAGCGCCGACGCACGGCCGGCAGTGGCAACGATAAGAAGACATTCATCAAGGTAGCAGCGGGCCAAGCGGCATATGTGATGGTTGCTGATCTGCCAAAGAGTGTTCAGGCAATCGATGCTCCCGGCTCGGACGAGTTGGCCCAGGCTGCGCTTTCTCTTTCTGATCGCGAAGTCATGGAATTGATTCTGTTTGGGTCGCCGGACGAGATTCGCGCAGCCATGCCCTTGATGACCGACGAACAAAAACGGCTTGCCGCTAAGACTATTGCTCCGGAGAACAAAGAGAAATGATCCCCTCGCACCCGCATCGGCAGGTTATCGATCCACGGCGTCTGGTGCGCGAACATGGGCGCGATGCGCTCGCGGAGCTTGTGGCTTGCGAATCCGGTTACATCTTTCAGTTACGGCCGCTGAAGGATCTCTGCCAGTCGTTACGGTCAGGGATGCCGCTGCTGGCGGAAGGCGAGCGCGGAGGGGGCAAGACCGAGATGGTCGACGCGCTCGCCTACTCCTGCAATCGACCCTATTTCGAGTTGCAAGGCATGGACGATCTCAAGTTGAAAGACATTCTGTTTGAGTGGGACGAGCAAGGTCAGAATAACTTCGTCGCTCAGGCCGTCACCAGCAGACAGTTCGATCTCGAAGAAGCCAGACGGCAGCAGTGGCGCAAGGAGTTTCTGAATCTGGGCGAGATCCTAAAGGCCTATGACTACCTGTCCACAACGGGCGTCGTGCCGATTGTTAAGCTCGATGAGTTTGAAAAATTGCCCCAGGTGTGCCAAGCCTTTTTCTACCAGTTGTTCACCGATGGTCATGCGTCAGTTCCCCGACTTTCTGAAAGTCAGGGACACATCGGCGTGGGCAAGGATGACGAGAAGCCAATTGTAATTCTTACTTCCAACAACCAACATATCGTCCACGCCCCGCTGCGATCGCGCTGTGTTTACACGAAAGTCAGATTACCGACTGATCTTGAGGAAACAAGAATCCTTCATTCGCGAGTCCCGCAAGCTCCGCCGCATCTGCTGGCTCAAGTCATTAAAGTCGTTAGATACATTCGGGTGATGATGCCCACCGTCAGAGACAAGCCTGGACTACGAGAGTCGATTGCTCTCCTTCGCGCTTTTCTCAGTGAAGATATTGATCGGTTGCTGGCAGAGGTCATTGACGATCACCTGGGCTTCATCGCCCGCAACGCAGACGACCTTGCCAATCTTGAGCTTGGGCTACTGCGGCTTGAGAAGGCCGCGCACACTGGGGACGCACTGATAGAACAGATGGTCGAGTCGGTCTTTTGTGAGGACCCCGATCGACTTCGGGAGGCGGCATGAGAATTCGAGAGCGGGGCAACATCTGGCCGGTTATCTCAGTGGGCGCCGGTGCCTTCTTTGTACTCGTCGTCATCCCGCTGATCCTGCATCGTCAGAACAGTGGTCGTATGGCCACCGTCGATCCTCAAGTCACCATCGGTGATGCCGTAAGCGATACAACCGCCGCGAGCAATTCACCCGCTTACCGTTGGCCTGACAGTGAAGTACCGCGCACCGCAGAACGGTTGAGGGACGCAACCGCTGTCGCGATCGCGGCGACGACATATGTGACTGAAGCTGCCATCAACGGCCGCAGACCACGTGACGCCGGTCAAGTTCTTCTTGGGATCGCGCAGCGACAATTAATTCCAACTGAATGGCTCACTCAACAGCCGGGCGTGTTGCAGATGCCGCATGCAACCGTCCATTTGCGTTATTCGCCAAACACCGTGAGCGTCGAAATTGTCTCGGTGCCGAATGAAAGGAGAGATGGTCCGGCAATACTCATCCGTATTCCCGATTCTGAAAACACAACTGTAGGTGCGCGCTATTTCGAGTCGATGCAACTCGACGGCATCATCTATCCGAACCCGTTTGCGCCCATACCGGAGATCATCGCCTCCGGTTGGCAGCCGCGTCTCTTCAAGCAAACACAAATTCCCGACGACGAGCGGGCCCAACTCGAACAGTGGGCCAAGAGCATAACTCAGAAGTAAAGAACAGGAGCCAAACGCTATGAGCTTTCGCGCCAGAGTAGAGAGAATCGATGCCGATTACTTCATTCCGCGCCCGGCTGACGAGCCGGACCTGGATTCATTTCACGCGGCCACCAGATTTCTGAAGGACTTGTCCCGCAGTGGCACCCTGATACTCAGTAGTTCGATTGCGGCCTACTTGTTTTTCCGCTCCGGCCAGATGCTCAATCTCGACTTCAAATGGATGACCTTCGTGCTGATTGGCGCGGTCTTCGTAGGCTTCGTCGGTCTGTTCGAGTCGATCTCTTTGGCCTATCCCTACTACAGCATCAACCAGAGACTCACGCATGGCTCCGCCCGGTGGGCCAGCATCGCCGATCTCAAATCAAAAGGTCTGGCGCATCCGTCTAATGAACCGCTGCCCTATGGGGCAGTGAGGATTGGCAGACTCAGTTCGGCTATCGCTCTGCGGCAATACGATCTCGTTCTGGGGTTAGAGCAATTGTTAGTTCACACCGGACTTTTCGGTCCATCAAATTCCGGTAAGTCAGCCACCTTCTACATGAACATTCTCCGTGATTGGTCGCGAAGCGGTTCGGCGCTGGTGATGGACATTAAAGGCGAGCTCTACGCTCACACCGCGCGCTATTACGATCATGTTTACCGGATCGATTTGGAGAATCCCAATCTCTCCGATCTGTGGAATCCACTTCCACGTTGTTTGAATAATGGCGAACTGGCGCATTCGCTGGCTTCCATCGTGGTTGGATACGAACCCGAAAACATGAAGGTCAACGACAGCACTCATTATTGGATCTCCGGCGAGACGGCTTTGATGAAAGCACTCTGCTTACATCTGCCGACAATAGCGCTTAATCCGACGCTCCCGATGATCAAGGAATATCTCTCGCGAAATGATCTCAAGAAGATCGGCGAAGACATGCGCTCGTCTGACGATCAGGAAGCACAGATCGAATGGGGTAACTTTATCAAGGTCGATGCCGAGAAGACGCAAGGCGGAGTAATCACCGGCTTAAATAACAAACTGGCGCCGCTGCGTTCGCCGAATGCCATGCGGATACTGAAGAGCGCTACGCCGGAAGAGATCGTTCGCGGGGTGCGGGAGATCAATCTTGCCGAGCTGCGCCAGCCGAGAACCGCGATTTACATTGTTGTGAATGAAACTCAGGCCAGCGAGTATCGCATCCTGCTGGAATTGCTCTTTGGCCTGGCAGCGATTGAGATGCAGGTCTCGACGCAGAAGGACGCGACGCCCGTTTTGATGGCCCTTGACGAAGCGGGCAATATCGCTCCGCCAAAGCTGCAAGACAAGCTGAAGATCGGCAGATTTCGAAACACGCCCTACTTGCTGGGCTTCCAGGACGTTCCTCAAATCAAGCGAAAGTTTCAGGAGAATGGCGGCAAAGCTGTATTAGCCGGAATGAAAAATCAAATCTTTCTTCCCGGAATCGATCCTGAAACGGGCGCTTATGCTTCTTTGATGCTGGGCTCGACGACTGTGCTTTCGCGCACTGAAGTTGATGCTACGGGGACAAAGAACGACGCCGAGCGCGTTTCGGAAAGCCGACGAGATCTTAAACAAGCTCCTGAGCTGCGACGCATGGTCAAGTATCGTCAGGGCATTGCCATCATTGATACTGCCGATCCGATCCTCTTCCGTTTTCTGCCGCGCGCAGACACGGGCGACATAGCGATCCCTCCTGAGCGACCGCTTACGGACTCATCATCCTTGGCTGAAGCTGTCGACGCGATGAAGACCTTGAAGAATAACGAGACGTCCCATTCAGAGACTCCGCCGCAGACCGCCGCAGACTCAATTGCCAATACTGACCAGAGTCCGCCAGAGGACAGCAGGAGACAAACCGGAAACAAATCAAGGAAGCGAATTAAGGCTGATCATCTCAACCTCGATAACCCATCTAAGGAATAAGCCGTTATGCGTGGCGTAGAGGGCAAGACAGGCAAAAATCGGTTCGGATTCTCTTATGCACTTCTGGCGCTCGCCGTGGTGATATACCTGGGGGTTTGGGCCTATTCGTCCTATGCCGCCGAGTGGCGGGCCAAAGCAGATGTACCGAAGATCGATCCCATACTCAAGATCATCAAAGGCCTGAGACAGTATCAGAAAATGAAAGCGACTTTTCCGCCCAGCTTCAATGAAGTCGAGGCGAGCGTTTGGAAACATCCTAATCCTCCGGCCTTCGGTCTTTCCGGGCGTTCATTTGTCGTCGGGAATTACTACTATCTTTACACCTTCATCAGCCCTACCCGTTGCACACTCTGGGCGATTCCTGTCGGCCCGCATGTTGAAGAAGCAAACTCTTACTTTCTGGTACTGACTACTGACGACCGCGAGAAATGGAAAGGCCCATCGCTGGATCTAAAAGAAGCCTCTGCGATTTCCGGTGCTCCTACCTATACCCAGCTCGCGATGCTGGGAATGATCAAGCAGGACCCACTTCTGCAAAAGAAGAGATAACTCCCATGGGAGTTTTCTTTCATATCCTTTCAACTGGCGGCGGCGCGGGCGCCAGCCGCATCACCCGCTACATCGCTGAACGAGACAAGGATCTCGCGCGCGAAGGTCCAGGCTCGCGCCGATTATTCAGCGCAGACCAGGAAGACCTTTCGTACCACCGCGCCGATCGCATTCTCGATCCCGAAGGTCATCCTGAGAAAGATGACGTCATCCATTTCTCGGTGATGATCGAAGAGGAGGAATTCAACAAACTTGGCGCTACGGAAAAAGAAAAACAGGCGAGATTTCGCGAAGCTGCTCGGGAAGCGATGAAAGGAATGGCCGCCGAGCTCAATGTCGAAGAACTGATCTGGGTGGGCGGCATCCATCGTAACTCTCAAAATCCACACGTTCACATCGTAATGAATAAAGCCGCAACTGAACGCGGGACAGGCAAGCCTAAGTGGATAAATCGAATCCCGAAACGTCTCCTTCCTCATAGAGAAATGGAGAACGGACAGGAAGTTGTCGTCAACGGCCCGTTGGGCCTGAGATTCGTTGAAGCTTTGGAGAAGCAGCAAACACTTTATCTCAAGTCCAAGGAGAAGAAACCGGAACTGACTCCGGCCGAGAAATGGGAGCAGCTTGCTCGAAAATATCAAAAGAGCCAAGAACGTCACGAGCGAGGAGCATCCCTCGAAAGAGCCGGTCGGCCAAATAGTCGTGCGACATCTACATCACTCGATCGCGGCCAAATTGGTGCCAGTTGGGGTGTCAGACAACACCTTTCTGACGATCGTTCCAGCGACTTTCGGATCGCTCTGGGAAAGCGGCTTGAGCTGGAAATGAGACTGGCATTCGCCGAAGTATGGCATGAACGCGCACTACGACATGGCGACACGTATCGCTTCGAAGTAGTCGACCAATCAACCGGCGAGGAGCGAAAGATCTCTGACCTTGATGTTCGCCGGCGCGCGGCGGCTCGTGCCTCGCGGTTCAACCAGAATCACGACAGCCGTAATGAGGCGATTGACGTAGACCTTTCTCAGCACAGCGAAACGCTACACCAGCTCGCCGAGGCCCGTGAAACAAAGATTGCCGCAATCGGAAAGGATATAGGCTCGCTGCGAGGTGTTCTATCAAAGGTGGAGCAGCGAATTGTCCGAGCGCACGAAATGCCTGCCGAAGAGTTGACGCCGCTAATATCTCGCGACACGTTGTCGGAACTGCAACAACAGGCATTAAAGCTAAGCCTCCCTGAGCGAGCGTCGGAACTCGAAGGACTGAGGCTCGCGCTGGCCCGTGAGCACAATGCCCCAACCAGAACGGACAGGGAAGCGGCAACTTTGGCCGCTCAACTCAATGTTTCGCGGGCTGACGTGATGGCAAAGGATGTTAGGTTGGAACGATTTGAAGCGTCCGTTCACTTGACGCGGTACGAAGTTGCGGGCGATCGCTGGTCTCTCGCTGAACTTGATAAGCAGATCGCTCGCCGAACCGAAGACACGAAAATAATTCCCGAACGCGCTGCCAGGCTCGATCTTCGATCATTGGCGAGAATCAACTACTCAACGGTAGGAAGAGAGGCCGCAGCAGCCGAGGTTGAGCATCTGAAATATGTCCGAGGCGAAGTTGTTCGACAGATTGAAGAGCGTCGCGCTCCATTGCTAGCAGACCGTGAAGTCGCACGCGAGATGCTCGACCTAGTGGAGAATGCCTACGTTTCAGAGCTGGGTTCACGACAACAAGAAGGACGAACGATGCCTGAGCCAAGGTATGAGAAGTTTCATGTTAATGCCCTGGAATCGAGCGCGGAAACTCTGCGCGATCCCACGCTTCTGCGCGAAGTCCATGAATGGGAGAAAGCCGCTTCGAAGACTGATGCCGCGATCAATTGGGAAGGCAGAGCAGTCGCCCGAGAGATAACGTCCACAGTGGCGGTCAACGAAACGAAAGAACGCCTTCAACATTTCCTCGAGAGCCAGAGAGTCGCGTCACTTCATTTGGGTAATCACCGCACCGGCACCCTGCGGGAGGTTGAAGCGAGAACCTTGACTGATCACCTGGTTCGAGCATTAGAAACACGAGATCAGCGAGATCATCGGCAAGCGGTCAAGCTCGCTGCGCGAGAGCACCACGGTCGACTCGTTAGTGATTTCGAAAAGGCTCAGGACTATCACGAAGCCGCTCGGGAACTAGCCGCTGAGTCGACGGGTCGAGTACCGCTCTTTACCGACAAGGAAAAGATCAGTTTAGAAATTTATGCTGAGCGGCAGAATGATCCGGCTGAAAGGGACAGATTTCTTCAACTCGCTCTCAGTGAAAGTCACAGTCAGGAACAAGATGTCGCGGCTTCTCGATCTCGGTAGGCTTGAAAGCGAACTACCCTACTCATTTCCTCGCCCATTCGCGGGTTTTCCTGTTCTCGCGGGACAGGGGCTGCGCTCAAGCAAGAATTAATGTCTTCTGACAACCAGATTTCGTCTGCGTAGTGGACGATTGAGAGTAGTCCAGCGCTTCAGCGCTGGGTATGCAATCCCAACAAGAACCAAAGCCTTTACCGGGCGACGGAGTCAGAACCGAGAGCGTCTATCTGAACAAATGCAGAGCCTCCCACACAGTCGAATCCTCAATCCATGTTTTTATCATCTCCACGATTGCCGAAAGCGATGTTGCCATCGGGTCACTTGTTTCGTCATCTAGTAGAAACAATGAACCGTCATTTCGCACAGTCAGAATTCTTGTTTGGCTCGGGAAAGTCCCTCTGGACAGAGATCGAGATGGTCGTAAGAGAAGGTAAAACCAGAACGAATTTGGTGATCCTCTAGGAATCCTTCCTCCGCCTGTTTCTAGTTCAGTTCGCCGGCTTGGCACCACTCCGTCAATATATATTCGAAACGAGAAGAAATTGTCCTTATCGTCACCGATTTCCCAGTGTACGAGCGGCTGGTCCAATTTGATTCCATCGTGAGCAAGCAGTCGAATGCGAAACGTGTCAATGTCAGGATCCGACTCCTTATTAACATAAATTCCGGCAGTGGCGAACGCGGCAAACAGTGAACTTAATTTTTCGTGAAGACACTTATAGGTCTTGGCGATGATCGGGAAGCTTGACTCAATAATTCGAGAGTCCTCGGCTCGTGCTAACGTAGATATCGACAAACCACGCCTCCTGCCTTCTTCGATTCCAGACATGTTGATTGTATCCGGAACATCTGAGAGGGTATTCGGGAAGAGCTGGTTGATTAAAGTAATCATTTCACGCGCATTTGTTGGGCTGACACTCTGTTCAGAGCAGGAAGCTGTTAATGCACGAATTGACAGAATGGTTCGTTCGGACAATCGGGAGTCGTAATTCACCCATCGTGGATCTACGGCGCGACTCCAATCTTTGTCAGGCCGTTTGCGAATCATCCACATAAACAACTGCGCCAAGTTATGCACGTCTAACCAAGGGGGTATCTTGTCCATCCGATACATTGCAACGTCAGGGCTGAAGCGAACATTTCCAACTGTCTCATTAGTGTCGGAGAGCCTCGGCTCGCTTTCGACGTGAGCCAAGCCAAAATCAATAAGCACCGGTTCTCTTGAATCAGAACCACCCGTTACGATGATGTTCGATGATTTGATGTCCCGATGAACAACTCCACGGTCGTGCAGCCCGCCGAGACCGTCTGCCAATTTGCCTAGAATAGTCAATGCTTGTTCTACCAGTTGTTCTGGATCGTCAATGAGTTCTGTGCGTCGGTGCTTCCAAAATGCCGGGAAGGGGTTTCCGAATTCACTGATATACCAAGGCTGACTCCGCTCTTCGGAGTGAGCGAGTATTTTTAGAATGTTAGGGTGACGATACTCCGAGAGAATCGTTATCTCGCGTGAAAAGCGATCCAGAGCCTTCTCCTCTGTTTCTTCTGTGTAACGAAAGGCACCCTTAGAGCGATCGCCTCGCTCAACGACAAGGATGGTTGCTTGGCCGCCTTCTTGTACCGGGCGGTTTGTTTCTCTCCAATCCTTGATCCCAAGGCTGCGAAAGTACTCCTGTGCAGCCCCTAGTTTTTCGGCTTGTTCCTCGTTTGCGCCCATTGGGCTACTTATTCTCAGAAGCGGTTGGCTCAGGAGGTTTGTCCTCCGTTAACCGCCGCAGTAGAAGTAATTCCGACTCTTTGGGATCTATCCTCAATGGTTCATCCGATTTCAAAAGCTTGAGCAATGCCCGCCGAAGGTACGCGCGGGTATTCCCTGTTGTGACCTGAAGTGTTCCGCGTTTATCGAGACGCTTCTGCGCATCAGGGTTGCCATGGACAACCGCTGATCGCCAATCATATGAGTGTCTCATGTCTTGATAGATAGCTTCTCTTTCATTCGTACTTTCTCCGAGATAAGCGGCGATGCGTAGCGATACCCGGAATTTCACTTCCTGTGTTGAATCTGGGGAGAAGAGCGACTCGAAACCAATCCAATAATCAATCAGCTTGTCAGCATCATGACGACGGTCAGCAGCGCCGAACCAGCGCGTGAAAGACAGGTCGAGTTCCGTCGCTACAGTGGTCTGTTGAAGTCTGTTCCAAACGGCCACGATTTCTGAGCCCAACTGCTCATCTATACCGAGGTGTTTGATTCCAATCGAGGGGGGCTTTGGTGTTTCTGGAAATGATATGTCGCGACGCCGCTCCAAAAATCCGCGCCGAGTGTGCTGAGTAAAAAGAAGGTGTGTCGGATGATCCGTCACAAGACGCAGGACACCAAGAATTTTCTTAGTAATCTCGACGTGTTCGTAGAATGTTCCGATTCGATTTACGAGGTTGTCCATTGAATAGTATCCAGCCGGACGACAATACGTAATTTCGATTGCGCATTGAGCGCGCATATAGTCATCTAAAGTTGGACGCTCACCCAAAGAATAATGCCAGTGATTCATCCAGCGTTCGACCTCACTGACCGTGATCTTTCGTATGCGACGATCAGGCGCTAAATCAATAGTCTCCCCAATTATTTTCATGTTTGCGATCGGAGTCAGATAAGTCTCCGTCTCAATACAAGGTGCCTTCAGATCGGCCAAAGTCTCTTCGAATGCCGCGTCGAAAATTTCGGCATCGAACAGGACTTGGGAATTCTTCAGCCAACACTTCTCCATGTACGGCTCTATAAGAACTTGCCACAGCACGTCAGCGAGATGAAACAAGCTTATCTCCCAACCTGAGTCTTCTACTGAAACCACAAGTCTGCTGCTGAGGCCTGGATTGTTCTTTAAGAGAACCAGGACGTAGCCGGTCGAAACGGATTTTTTGACGGCCTGGAAGAAATCAAGCTTGAAGCGCGCAATATTGAGCCGAGGGTCTCCCTGAATCGTGCTCCAACGCGGGCCTATAATTTCATCATCTTCTAGTTGTGGTCGCAAGTACCCAGCGGTGTAAATCGTGAGCCCAGCTATGGACGAAAGCGTTTCCTGAACGCAGAACTGGAATGCAGTCTTTAATAGCCGAATTTCCTCCTCGGGGATTTCAACCTCAGCCAACTCACACCTCGGGTTCTAACGGCAATCTATCCGCTTCAAATCTCCTGGTCAAGCGAGCGAATTATTTTGATTGCGCACGCGTCTTCGAAGAGCAATTGGTCTTTTCGGCGATTCCGGGCAAAGAGTCGCGCTCTGATTTGGCTATGAATCGTTTTTCGGAATGAGGAAAGCCACTGACAGACTCTTTGAGTGTTCGCAGCGCCGATTCTGCGATCTAAAAGAGGCACGGAGTGGTTCCTGATTCCGCATCAACCCGCGCTAGCAGTTCGGCGCTGTCGTTCTCAGGATGATTAACGGCGCTGCTCACGGGATGATTCTTCATTTTCGATGCTGGAAATGGCGCGAGCATTTTCTTCAACACGGCGCGATCGGTTCTCGGATCAAGCCAGTCATCCTGAAATTCATGAGGGAGAACGGCCGGCATTCGATCGTGAAGTTCTCCGACCAATTCGTTTGCGGCCGTCGTAATGATTGCGCATGAGGTGACCACATCGCCGCGACTGCTCCAGGTGTCCCAGATACCCGCGAACGCGAAGGGCATTTCGTCATCCAACTGAAAATAGAAAGGCCGCTTCTCTCTCCCGGTGCGCTTCCATTCAAAAAAGCCGTCTGCGGGAATCAAGCATCGACGCAATCGAAACGACTCGCTGAAGCTTGGTTTTTCTTCGAGAGTTTCAGCCCGAGCGTTAATGAATCCTTTTCCGTCTGTGCTCCAGGATGGAATCAGTCCCCACGTAAGTAACCGAGTTTCGAGACCGCTTCCGAAATCGCCGAAGCTCAAGACACTCTGACTTGGCGCAATGTTGTATCTCGGTTCAAACGGCAGATCTAGTGTGGCCAGTCCCTTGAGTCTAATCCTGTCTCTCGAATGAAGCGTAAACCTGCCGCACATATCAGCACAATACTGTATGGACTACTCGCCTACAAACTAACAGCGTCAGGTGACTCTATGGACAGGCGGATTAGCTTATGGGCAGGGAGCAGTTCGTCCAAAAGGTCATAAACGTTCGTGTTGAAGTAAACTTCTCCCATTCTAAAAACCGAAAGGCCAGCCTTGCAGCCGGCCTCTCAAGGTTGGGCGGAAGCGTTCAGCCTCCAGCGATTCAGTGTCCTCACCCCACTAAATCTAACCCGTGTGACGACATTCTTATTTAGTGTTGGCCTTGCCGTCAAGAGTGATAGAATCCGGGCGCCGGAGGAATGCCATGAAAATAATCCTTGCCGCCTTGGTCATTATTGGTAGTGCTTACGCTCACCCAACCACAGTCAGGTTAGCAACCAAGCCACCTGCTCCACAGTGTGATGAGACTCTGTGGAAGCACGTTTACGCTGGCACATTCGGGACCGCAAAAAATCGGCTTCAAGTGATTGACCCTTGCAAGACCGTTACCGGAACAATCGTGTTCGCTGGACCCGAGCCGGATGCCGATTTTCACATTCGGTTAAAACTAGATTCGGGACAGGCGAGTTTATTGAACGCGAAAAACAAAGCGCCACTTCCCGGTGGACAAGGTGGATTCTTAGTTGTTGAACCGATATGCCAGAAAGACCCTACTCAAGCTGACACCGTGAACGAAGGTGTCTGCGATGGCTTCAGACAAAAGCTTGCGGCGATGGCGACAATCAAAGCCAACGTGAAAAAGAAAGTGGGAACTCACGTTGAATTGACCGGCGCTTTCATCAAAGACGCGCAACACGGCTGGAACGAAATACACCCTGTTACTTCGATTGTCATTAAGTGAGTTCTAGTTTCTCAACCGCAATTACCGCTATCCTGCCTTTGAACTCTCCGCCAGTCCGTCTGACAGTCGCGATGCCGTCTTCCACTTTTTCGACAACCACGTCTTGACCATCAGGTAGCTTCGCTTCTTTGCCAATTAGGTTTTCCATTACTCAACTCTATCAGGCGAATCAAGTAAGGACTTTTATCAAGGATGGTTCCACTGAGGCGTCAATTTCCAAGATGTGAAAGAGGAAGTTAAGTCTTGCCGGAAGTTCAAAGCAATCGTCGCCCTGAAGGTTCGGTGGCGTGGTAATCGATAACACTCAGTTCAGAACCGGAAGTTAAGGCCGGTATTGAAGGTATGCGCCTTTGTTTCCCACCCGTAGACAACCTGGAAGGGCGGGTTTGCCGGCACCGGGTTGGCCGTAAAGGACAGGTTGCCCAGGTCATAATAAAGATACTCGGCCTTCCAACTCCAGTGCTTGTTAATTCCGACTTCAACTCCGCCGCCGACAGTCCATCCTGTTTTCGTCTTGCTTGACGACGCCGGGTATTGGAAAAACAATATTGAAGTCGGCACGCCGGGCCGGAAGTCTGCGTTGGCTGAATAATTCACGTGGCCATAAGCCAGGCCGCCCGTTCCGTAGAGCAACACCCGGTCGAAGGCTACGCCGAGGCGCGGGCGCAGCGTACCGAACCATTTCGTGTCTTGACGCGTGGTCAGGAACCCGTTACCAGGAAACGCAGTGCCGTTGTTCTTGATGATGGGTGTGACCAGAGCCGTCCCACTCATTCTGGACCACGAAATGTCCGCTTCGACACCGACGACGAATCGTCCCGTTTGCCAGTTGTAGCCGCCTTGAGCCCCGCTGCTGAACCCCCTCGGATGCGTACGTAGAGTTGTGGCCGCCAGGTCGATAAACTGTGTGGCATTGGGTAGCGGAGTGAAAGTCGTGTCGGCTCTGCCCCAGCCCCAGCCGATGTGGCCCCCGATATAGCCGCCTGCCCAATTGTACGAAGAAACCGAGGGGGCCGGACTGTTTGGCCGGGTCGGAACATTGGCGGTAGCGGTCGCAGCGGACTCAGAGCGCGAGACCAGCGCATCGCTTCTGTCAGCGTTCGGAGAGGTGGTGCGGTCGTTCTTCGCTTGCCCGAACGCAAAGACTGGAACCGCCACACCGAGCACCATTACTATCAGCGCTCTTACAACTAACAGCGCAGACAGACTATTCCGCATTACTTTGATAACCTCCGCCATGCGCAAGCTCTGCTATGAAGCGTTTTCCTGTGGTTCTTCAGCAATTGGTATCAACTCCCAGGCGTCTCAGTCAGGGTGCCGGCGCGGGCACAACTGTAATGACAGCTTGATTGCTAAATGCGCCTCGCAAGCGAATGCGAATCTTCGCATCATGTGGCCCACCCCCGCCCGTCGAGAATCGATCAGGGAGTTTCACCACCAACTGTGTCAGCCAGTCGAAGCCCGGAACGGTTGTGACCGATTCGACAGTCAGCGGGACAACCGTACCCGAAATGTCGGCTTCAGCCGTAACGGCTGACGCATCTTCGCCCGGCCTCAACTGGGCGTGCAGAGCAAAGAGAATGATCCGCGTGCGGAAATCGGCGGTGAAATTCGGATTCCCGACCAGCGAAAACGGATCTATCACGAAGGTCACAGACTCGAACGCGATGGCCCGGTCTGAACCCTGGATAGTCAGTAGGACAGGCGCCAGGTTATCAATGACCGTGACCGCGATGGTGTCGGTCCGGGAGAGCGGCCCGCCCACACCATTGTGACCTAGATCGTTTGTAGTTATCTCAATGACGCCCGAGCCGAAAGCCAGGTTACTCATTCCATTCAGCGCCGCGTTGATATTTGCGATGCTGCCGGTAAAGGTCATCAATGGGTCGTTTGTGCCGTCACCCACAGTGAATGACAACCCACTGGTTGTACTCAATGTTAGCGTGCCGTCTGTAGCTCCTAAGGTAACCTGCACTGGATCACCGCCCGCATCCACATCGGAGATAAAGATCAAATTGCCGTTGGCTGCGGAGAAGACCAGAGTTCCGTTGAGCGTCGCGGTCTGACTGCCGGGAACATGGTTGACGGGCGCTTGGTTAATCCCAATGACGGTCGCCGGCGTGCTCGCGCTGTTGTTGCCGGGTGTCGGGTCGCTTGTCGTTGACGATGCGGAGGCGGTGTTGATGAGCGTCGTGTTATTCACGACATTCGCGCCGACCTTTAAGACGAGCGTGAAGGTGGCCGAGGAGCCGGAGGCGAGTGTGGCGATCGTGCAGTTCACCGAGCCGCTCGCGCCAACGGCGGGATTCGTGCAATTGAATGCCGGGCCGGTGTTCTGCGCCTCGGAGACGAACGTCGTGCCCGCAGGGAGCGTGTCGCTGAGCGTGACGCTCTGCGCATCGCTCGGACCGTTGTTCGTTACGCTGATGTTGTAGGTAATGTTGTTGCCGGCGGTGATCGTTGCCGGACCGCTCTTCGTGACGGAGAGATCGGCCGAGGCACTCACCGTCGCCGAACTTGACTGGCTGTTGTTGCCGGGTGTCGGGTCGCTCGTCGTTGACGATGCGGAGGCAGTGTTCGTCAGCGTCGTGCCGTTGGCGACGTTCGCGCCGACTTTGTAGATCAGCGTGAATGTGGCCGAGGAGCCGGAGGCGAGCGTCCCGATCGTGCAGTTCACCGAGCCGCTCGCGCCGACAGCGGGATTCGTGCAATTGAATGCCGGGCCGGTGTTCTGCGCCTCGGAGACGAACGTCGTGCCGGCGGGAAGCGTATCGCTGAGCGTGACGCTCTGCGCATCGCTCGGACCGTTGTTCGTTACGCTGATGTTGTAGGTGATGTTGTTGCCCGCCGTGATCGTCGCCGGGCCACTCTTGGTGACGGCGAGATCGGCCGAGGCGCTCACGGTTTGACCACCTGCCAACGTGCCGCTGCTGGTCAGGAAGTTCACGTCGCCACTGTAGTCGGCGGTGATCGTGTGCATGCCCGGCGTCAGCGCTGTCGTCGAGAAGGTAGCCACGCCGCTACCGTTCAATGCCTGCGGTGAACCGAGGTTCGTGCCGCCGTCTTTGAACTGCCGCTTTGACCAGAGCTCGACGGATTTGGCGTCGCTGAAACCGCAGTCGTTGTCGCCGCCTTCGCGATCGTGAAGCTCTGCGGAACACTAGCCGCCGGGTTGTAATTCGCATCGCCGCCCTGCGACGCCGTGATCGTGCAAGACCCGGCCCCCGTGAGGTGAACCGTCCCCGGCGACGGACTGGTCACCGTGCAATTACCACTTGCACTCAAGCTCACCGGCAAACCAGACGAAGCCGTTGCGTTCACGTTGAAATCAGGATCGCCAAACGTCTTGGGCGGGATCGCCCCAAACGTGATCGTCTGGTTCGCTTTCGCGATACTGAAACTCTGCGCCACATTCGGCGCCGGATTGTAATTCACATCGCCGCCCTGTGACGCCGTAATCGTGCACGACCCCGCGCCCGTCAAATGCACCGTTCCCGGTGACGGACTGGTCACCGTGCACTGGCCACTCGCACTGAAGCTTACCGGTAGACCCGAAGACGCTGTGGCGCTCACCATGAAATCAGGATCGCCAAATGTCTTGGGCGCCAGTGCATTGAACGTGATCGTTTGGTTGAGCTTTAGGACAGTTAGCACGACGTCGTTATTGTTCGTGCCGCCGGCGTAAGTGATTTGAAACGGCCGAGCGCCCGCCGAGAAAGTGCCGCCTTCAGGCAGGCCGTTGAAGGTATTCACCACGCCTTCAATGCTATCGTTATTGATGATCGTAAAAGTTTGGCCGCCGC
>WNGE01001664.1_pt1 | contig 60227 bp, 47 predicted proteins | sample 5400651 | NCBI WGS metagenome assembly WNGE01 (sample SAMN13153370, study PRJNA577476) | soil metagenome | isolation source: 60 cm soil or saprolite under grassland replicate 2 | place: USA:California | collected 2016-06-15 | reverse complement strand
GCTAGACACGAGGGCATCTCGCGATATCCGGAAGCCTACCGCAATTATTGTTGGTCGGTTCAATCGATCGCCGATCTCAAACTGGCGCCGTTTCATTTCCTCGCCACGGAAAGCAAAGTCCATGTCGATCAGAACCACGAGTGGCACATGAACACTCTAGCGCAGCTCGCTGCGAAGGGCGATCCAACGATAGTCGCGACGCCGTACAAACTCGTCGACGTCACGGATCCTGCTTCGTCACAAGAAGCCGCTAATTGGTGGCTAGCACTGACCAGCCAGGGCGGGGAAGGGATGGTCGTCAAACCGCTGCCTTTCATAGCCAAAGGGCAACGTGGACTCAGTCAGCCCGCGGTGAAGTGTCGCGGAGCCGAGTATCTGCGGATCATCTACGGACCGGAATATAGTCAACCGGAAAATCTAGAACGATTGCGCTCACGCAGTCTTTTCCGCAAACGCTCACTAGCTCTTCGGGAATTCGCTCTCGGAATTGAAGCATTGGAACGTTTCGTGCGCGGTGAGCCGCTGCGGCGAGTTCACGAATGCGTATTCGGGGTTTTGGCGTTGGAAAGCGAGCCAATCGACCCACGACTCTGAGCGTCGAAAACGATAATCTTGTGCGAAGATTTCGGGCCTAGCTTTTGCGGTGGTTCTATCTCTTTCTGATGAAGAGCTGGCGCATCAAATTCTCCCATTGTGAAAATTTTACTTCCAGCTCTTCGAGCGAATACTTTTCGTCGAGGTAGGTTTTTTTGAACTTCTGCTCCACGGTGCCAATATCCTGGCGCGGCGACCAGAGGCCGCCCTTCATGATGAGTTGTTGTCCTTCCTTAGAATGAATAAAGTCGATGAAAAGCAGCGCAGCGTGAGGGTTTGGCGCTTTTGCCGATAATCCGGAGGAGCCGACGGTTGCAACCACCGGTTCCAGGGGGCGCCATTCGATGGGCGCGCCCTTTTGTTTTGCAACGGTCACATCGGCGTCGAAGATCGTCGGCGACAAGGGAACTTCGCCCGACGCCACCAAACCGGATAAGGCGGCTCCGGACATATCCTGAACTTTTAATTCCTGTTCGGCCATTTTGTCGAGGAACTCGCGGCCCATCGTGTTCAGTGTGTTGCCGATCCATCTCACGCCCGTGGATGTGCTGACGATCGACATTTTGCCTTTCCATTTGGGATCGAGCAGTTCCTTAAGCATTCGCGGCGCTTCGTTCGGCCCGATCACGTTGGTGTTGAATCCAAGGCTATTGTAAGTCTCCCGGTCGCCGAGATAATAGAGCCCGTTTTTCCCTTTTGATTTGACGTCGTCGGGATAGTAACGCGCTTCAGGGGAATAATATTCCTGGAACATTGCGTCGCGTTTCATGAGACCCATCCCTTCGGCGGTTGTCTCGATGACGTCGGCCAGATTGCGCGACGATTTGAATTCTTCCATCGCTCTGCGGATAACGTTTTTGGAATCATTGCGCCATTCGGAAACTTTGATGAAGGGATATTTTTTCTCGAACTCTTTTACGAACGTGCGAAACCACGTGTGTGAGTCGTAGAGAGTCAGCTGGCCTTCCTTCTTTGCTCCTTCGGTTAGGATTTTTTCCCGGTCGGCGCCTTGATACAGGGCCAATTGCGCCGGCGACATCGGCGCGTTGGCGGCAAGCGCGATCGCCGTTTTAAGGAGAGTCAACAATAGGATCGCAATGCTTGGACCCGCTCGATGGCTGCGCTTAGTAAACATTGTCTCCCTCCTTGGATCTCCGAATCATCTCGTTATGACCTAACGTTTTCGAATGAACAGCTGCCGCAACAAAGTTTCCCACTGGGCGATTTTTGCTTCGATCTCTTCCGACGAATACTTTTCGTCCATATAGTTCTTCTTGAATTTTTGCTGCAAAGAGCCAACATCGTCGCGCGGCGACCACAATCCGCCCTTCATGATGAGTTGCTGGCCTTCCTTGGAAAGCAGAAAGTCGATGAAAAGAAGCGCTGTATGCGGGTTCGACGCTTTGGCTAACAGGGCCGCTGAGCCGACGGTCGTGACCACGGGCTCGAGAGGACGCCATTCCACCGGCGCGCCTTTCTGCTTGGCCAAGGTGACGTTGGCATCGAAGATTGTCGGCGATAGAGGAATCTCGCCGGAGACGACCAAATTGATCAAAGCCGCGGGAGCCATATCCTGAACGCTCACATCCTGGTCGGCCAGCTTATCCAAAAACTCGCGTCCGAGAGACTCCAGAATATTGCCGATCCAACGCGCTCCGGTGGTGGTGCTGGTGATCGCCATCTTGCCCTTCCATTTGGGATCCAGGAGGTCTTTCAGGCTTCGTGGCGCAATCGCCGGCGGGATCAGTTTCGTATTGAAACCCAAGCTGTTGTAGGTTTCCCGGTTCGGCAGATAGAAGAAGCCGCTTTTACCTTTGGGCTTGAGTTCGTTCGGATAGTAGCGTGCTTCCGGAGAATAGTACTCCTGGAACAAACCTTCGCGTTTCATAACGCCCATGCCGTCGGCGGTAGTTTCAACGACGTCCGCCAGTATGCGGCCCGCTTTCACTTCCTCGAGGACTTTGCGGATGACGTTTTTGGAGTCGTTGCGCCATTCGGAAGCTCTGACGAACGGATACTTTTTTTCGAACTCTTTTACGAAGGTTTTAAACCAGGTGTGCGATGTGTACAGCGTAAATTGGCCCTCACGTTTCGCGCCCTCGATGAGAATCTTTTCCCGATCAGTGCCTTGGTATAGAGCCAATTGAGCAGAGGAAGTCGGCGCACTTGCAGGAAGCGCGTTTGTCGCGGTGAATATTAGGATCGCGATGCTGAATGTGAGGCAGCTCTTAGGAAGAATTCGCGATGTAAACATGGTCGACTCTCCACTATGAATTTTTCCGACAACCGGATGCTATGAAGAGCGCGAGTTACTGTCAAATGAAAACTGATTGGATCGAATTTGCACTGCCGAAGTGACGTAACCCGCTTGACATCTTGACCCTTCGATGAGGTATGTTGTCACTGCAGTTGGGCGATCGAATGTAAGTCGCAAAGATCCGAGGAGGACAAAATGAAAAAACCATTTATGTTTGTCGGAGCGGCGACGATCGGTCTTTGTCTCTACGCACTTGCGTGGTCAGCGGAACTATCTCCCGATAACCAAACTAAGCTGCTGAAGAACGTCGATGCCTACGCGTCACGTATGTCGGATGTCGCGTTGAAAATTTGGTCAGCGCCAGAACTCGGTTATCAAGAAACCAAGACTTCGGCGCTGCTCCAGGATGAGCTCAAGAGCTCCGGTTTCAAGGTCGAGGCCGGCGTTGCGGGCATACCCACGGCGTTTGTCGCGCGGGCGGGGACGAGCGACGGCCCGGTGATCGCCATCCTTGCTGAGATCGACGCGTTGCCGGGCATGTCGCAAGCGGCACTGCCGGAACGCAAGCCGATCGCAGATCAGCTCGCAGGTCATGCTTGCGGTCATCATTTATTCGGCTCCGGTTCGGTGGCCGCGGCCATCGCGATAAAAAATTGGCTGCAAGAGAGTGGGACGAAGGGCCAGATCCGCGTCTATGGGACGCCGGCGGAGGAAGGAGGAGGCGGCAAGGTCTACATGGTGCGGGCCGGACTTTTCAAGGATGTGGATGTGACTCTATATTGGCATCCCGGCGACGCGAACAACGCTTCGCAGGATCGTAATCTCGCTAACACCAGCGCCAAGTTCCGCTTCCGCGGCCAAGCCGCTCACGCGGCGGTCGCGCCGGACCGTGGCCGTTCCGCGCTCGATGGCGTGGAGGCGATGAACTTCATGGTGAATTATATGCGCGAGCATGTTCCCCAGGACGCGCGCATTCACTACGTAATCACCAACGGCGGCGCCGCCCCGAATATCGTGCCCGAGTTCGCTGAATCTTATTATTACGTGCGTCATCCGGACCCGCGCGTGGTCGCCGATATATTCGAGCGCGTTAAGAAGGCAGCCGAGGGTGCAGCGCTGGGCACGGGAACGACTTTCGATTACGAAATCATCAACGGCGTTTACAGTGCGTTGCCCAACGATGTGCTCGGGCGCCTCATGGACGCCAATCTGCGCCGCGTCGGCGCGCCCACGTGGACGGCGGAGGAGACGGCTTTCGCGGAGAAGCTTCAGAAGACTCTTCCAGGTAAGAATCTGCCGGCGCTGACGACCGCGCGGGAGATCCGCAGATATCAATTCAACGGCCAGAAGTATTCATCGACGGATTCGGGCGATGTGAGCTGGGTGACGCCGCTGGCAACACTCAATACGGCAACTTGGGTTCCCGGAACATCAGCACACACCTGGCAGGCCGTGGCCGCGGGCGGCATGAGCATCGGCGTCAAGGGCGCTGTTGTCGCCGCCAAGACGCTCGCCCTCACGGTCGGGCAACTGTACACGAGTCCCGAACTAATTGCGGCAGCCAAGGCAGAGTTCGACAAGAGCCGCGGTCCCGGTTTCGTCTATAAACCGCTCATCGGTGACCAGCTGCCGCCGTTGGATTATCGGAAGGCATCAAACGCGGCGATGGCTGATCCGGGATAAGTCAGCGCATTCGGCAAAGAATGTTTCGCGCTTCGCTGACAGACACTCGGGTCAATTGTGACAATCATAACGATAGATATCGTGTTGGTCCTGCTACAAATTGCTTGCCCGATCCGACGACGCTCACACCCGCAGCCTGGCTTTATTCTCTTCCAACCACTTCGCGAGCTTGGCGATACCTTCTTCTAGATAAATTTTCGGTGCCCAACCGAGGTCCTTTTTTGCCAGAGAAATATCCAGCGGGCTGCGCATCCGGTGTGGGGCCACTTCCGCGGCGTTGGGGTGTTGGCCAATTTCGAATTTCAGATCCGGCAGCGCTTTCTGAATCGCGCGTGTTAGATCTTCGCTGACGTAGGTTTTGTCGAGGCCGATGTTGTAGGCGCGGCTGAGTGGTTTATCGGCAAACAATGCGCGACCGACTGCCTCGACGACATCGTCAATATAAATTAAATCGTCGAGCGGGCGAGTAAGGAAGGGCCGGCACGGTTGACCGAGGATGCCCTTCTTCAATTCTAGCGGGATACTGCGATAAAGACCGGGGCCATAAACTGAAGAATATCTGAGGGCGACGAAGTCTACGCCGTGTTTCTCCTTGTAGAAGTCGCCCATCCATTCTGAGACTGTTTTCGCCGCGCGATAGAAGTAAGTGGGATAGATGGCTACTGCGTCGTCTTCTTTGACCAAACTGCCATCTGGTTTTTTCAGCTGGCCGTAAATCGACGCTGAGCTGGAATAGACCACACGTTGAATTTTTAATTCCTTGGCTGCTTCGAGAATATTCGTCATTGCATGATAGCAATAATTTAATACCGTGGGCGATTCATCGCGCGGAGGATGAGCGGCATGAAAGATATGCGTCGGCTTTTCTTTTTCGCATAGTGCGCGGAATGTTGCGGCGTCGGTGACGTTCATGATGTGACTCGGCGCTTTGATTCCCAGCAGCGACAAATCCGGTGAGCGCGGCACGACATCGATTGGGACTACTTGATGGCCGAGGGATTCCATTAGCAGTGTCGTGTGGGAGCCTATGAAGCCGTTGGCGCCGGTAATCAGTATGCTTGCCATTAGTTAGTTAGACCTCCAAGAGGGTGATGACTTGCTCATAACCGCGCAGCGTTGACGCATTGGCGGATTTCTTCCTCCGTGAGCGCTCTTCTCTTGACCTCCAACTCATGTTGGATGCGCGCCCAAAGTTGAGGAAGGGTTTCTTCCGAGACGATCAATCCGATCTCTCTAAGGCGCATCTTGAGAGTGTGAATGCCGGATTTCAGATCGAGATGGCTCCGTCTTTCATTGCCAACCAGATCCGGTCTCACCGGCGCAAATAGCAGGGGATCGGCCTGCATCAGAAAACTGTGGGTCTCGCTTGCGTCGGTGAAAGCGTAATCTCCCACCAGTGGTTTGTCCTTGGGAGTCGGCCAGCTTGACATCCCCTCGAACAACTTCGATAGGCCTGTCAATTTGCTCGAGTCGACACCGGTCGCAACGCCATAGAGAGCTTCCAAAGCGACGACCACTTCTGCCATCGTGGCATTGCCGGCTCTGGCCCCCACGCCGTTGATGGTGACGTCTACTTGCGACGCTCCAGCCTCAACGCCGGCCAAAGCGTTGGCGGTGGCCAAGCCCAGGTCGTTGTGCGTGTGCATGCCGATGGTCAGATTCGGCGCTGCCTTTTTGACTTCGGAAATCACGTAGCGACAAGCGGCGGGCCCCATGCTACCGGCGGCATCGACAAAGTTAAGGGCGTAGACCGCAACTCTTTCACAGGTCCGGGCGAGCTTGCGCAGAAAGTCGATCGACGCCATGGAAAAAAAATTGGCGATCGGACGGGGCTTCATGCCACGCTTTTTAATCGCGCCTGCCATCTGTTCAACGTACTCCAGCAGCGTCTGTTCGGTGTCCGGCGCGGCCGACGGCGCCGCAGATTCGATGGCGGCGACACCTTTTCTGGAGGCGGCGTAGATAGGTTGCCATTCCGGCAAAGGAAAGATCGTGTAGGAAATGATCTCGACGCCGTGATTGCGGGCCAAATCCATTTGCGATTCTGATGCGACGCCATACAGCTGTAGCTTAGCTTTTAGTCTCAATTTACCGAGCTGGTCGAGAACTCTAACAGCTTGGTCTTTGTCATCTCCGGTTTTGGGCGCGAGAAACTGAATCACTGCAACGCCGGCGTCATCGAGAGCAGCCGCCAAGGCGACGTATTCCTTTTCTCCGAAGTAGGCCTGGGACGCTTCCCGAAGAGTGACGTCGCAGATCTCGACGCGCTCAGGCAAGCTCATCGCCCCACGCACCTCCGATGCAAAATTGAGCGGGCCGACAAACCATTTACCGGATTGATAGGCCGGGGCGACTCTAATCCTGTCCAACGCCGCCTGGAGGGCTTCCAAACGCGGATTCGGAATCATTGTTTTTTCCATCGCACACACTCCAATTTTTTATTTTTCGGCCACGTCCGCCTCTGCAACGTTGATATAGTCTTTCGCGGAAGGTTTCCAAACCAGGCGCCGCTTGGCCGCATAGATATCAATGGGATTGTACAAGGGCACGATCGGAGCGTCGTCGAGCAGAATCTTGATGGCGGCTTGAAGGATCGGCTCGCGCTTCTCCAAATCAAAGATCTGCCGCTGCTGTTGGAGCAAGCGATCGAATTTGGGATTGGAGTAAGAGAGTCTCTTGGAAACTCCGCTCTCAAAATATTCATTGAAGAAGTCGTCCGGGTCGACCACGGTTCCACGACCTCGGAAGCAGATCGGACATTTCCCGGACCTGTGCAGGTCGTTGAAAATTCCCCATTCGGGGGTGTGAAAGCGCGTTTTGATGCCGACTTTGGCCAGCTGTCCGGCTATCGCTTGGGCAACTTCGCGGTCCTTGGTGTACCGACCCGTTGATGTGTAAAAGTCGATCTCGAATCCATTGCCAAAGCCGGCTGCCGCCAAGAGTTCCTTCGCCTTCTGGGGATTGTAGCTATAAGGCTTGAAAGAAGGATCTTCACCGAAGCCATGCGGCCCTAACATACCGTCCAGGCGATAGGCTTTGCCGTCTAAGACGTATTTGACGAGAGCATCTTTGTCGATCGCAAAGTGAATCGCCTGGCGCACCAGCTTGTTGTCGAGCGGCTTATGCGCCGGGTCCAGCAACAGAAAAATGATTCTTGCGCTTCTGACTTCTTCGAGTCGAACCGTAGAATTTGCCTTTAAGCGATCGGTTTCATGCGGTGGGACATTGGCGATCAGATCCGCCTGGCCGGATTCGAGCAGCGCCATTCGAGCCGCGTCTTCGGCAACAGGTTTCCAAATGATGCGGTCGATCTTGGGTGCGCCGCGCCAGTATTGAGGGTTCTTTTCGGCCACGACTCTTTCGCCACGCACCCATTCGACAAACTTGAAAGGTCCAGTGCCGACCGGCTTCTTGCCAAACGTGGCTTCATCGCCCGACTCTTTGGCCGCCGTTTCGCTGAGGATGTACGTGTTATCGAGATACTCCAGTAGCGAGACCACGGGTTTCGTCGTTGTGATGGTCACGGTGTACGGGTCGGGTGCCTGCATGGATTGAATGATCCTGGCCAAATTGACTTGCCGGCTGAGCTTAGGGTCCATTGACCGCTTGAGGCTATAGATGACATCGGCGGCCGTCATCTCCGCGCCACTGTGAAATTTCACGTTTCGATGCAGTTTGAAAGTCCATCCTTTTTCACTACCGGACCAGGACTCGGCCAGGACGCCCACGTATTTTCTCTTTGCAAAATCGTACTCGGCGAGCGGCTCCAAGAAATGACGCCATACCGCGTAATTCGCGGTGGTATTGTGCCAGTAAGGATTTAGCGACTCTAAATCGACCCCATGCCCGACAAAGATTGTTTTCTGTTTTGTTTGCGCGCCCAGTCGAGTCGAGGGCGCGAATGCAAAGGAGAGAGCCACGAAAGAGGCGAGGATCGCGCCGACATTTGAATGGATTCTCATGGCTCTTACTCCTCGTTGGGCGTGCACGCGTGACCTGATAGGCCGTCAATGAAATTGCGGACGACATCGCTCATGAATCATCTTATCGTAGAATCAGGCTTCACCGCTTCGAATAAAGCCCGTCGATAAAACCGCTTTCATCCAGTTTGCGAACGAAACGATTGTCGATGATGTCTTCGATCTTTGAGCGAATGACTTTTGCATTGAGCGTTGCCATGATGCGTTGGATATTTCGCAAACCTTCGGCCGCGACATAGGGTTTTTTCTCGAGGCCAATGAGCAAGTCCTGATAACCATCTTCCAGAATTGCTGGATCGCTAAGCTTCATATACCGCATCATGGTTTGGATAACCGCGCTGCGGTTAGTTGGCGCGGCGATATAAGCTTGCGCTTCTAACAAGGCTTTCAGCACGGCCTCGACAACATAGGGAAAGTCCCGCAGAAAATTGCCATTGACGGCGATGGCGGTGTTCGTAAAGGGAATCTTGGCGTGGCGCAGTTCCACGAGCACGTGCATTCCTTTGAGCTTCGTCCCGCGGCTTAGAAAGGGATCGAGGAGAGTTGCGTCGATATTCCCCGACTCGACGGCCTGGACTAGGACGGGTTGGTTGCCGATGGCATTGATGCGGATTTGATCGCGATTGGCGTCCAGGCCCAAATGCTCGAGGGTGAGATAGGCGGCCATCCAAGTCGTGCCGCCAATGGTCGTGACGCCGAGGCGTTTACCGCGCAGATCCTTTGCTTCTTTGATCTCCGGACGCACGACCAGGTCGTAGGAAAGCCGGTTGCTTGAACTGGCGATGATTTTAAGATCTTGGCCGCTTGAAACGGCTGACAATATCGGCGAACCGCCGCTGGCGGCAAACTGCACTTCCCCGGTCGCGAGAGCCGTCATTTGTAAAGGGCTGGTGCGCAAATAGATGGCTTCCATTTCTACGCCGTGTTTGGCGAAAAGCCCGCGTTCTTGAGCGATCCAAAGTATGGTCGAGCGCGCGCTCACTGCGGATTGACTGATGCGGACTTTGGTCGCGGCGGGTTTGCTAGGTTTCGTCGATGTTTGCGCCGCGTAAATCGGTGAATACTTACAAAGCACGATTAAAAATAGCAGATAGAAGCCAACGTGCTTTGTCATAAGGCGGCGAATCTTAGATGCTCGCGAGCAAGCGGCCGAAGCCGGTGCCGACTTTAATATTTAGCGGTTTCAACGAGCCCCAGATGTTGACGCTGTTGGAGCTGACCACCGGCTTGCCGATCTGTTGCTCGAGTTCATCGATAATCCCCATGGTGGCCATGGTGCCGGACTGAATGTAGACCGCGTCGACTTCGGCATGTTTGCGCGAGGCCTCGAGCGCGTTGTGAAAAATTTGCGCAGGGGTGACACCGAGTTTTTCGTAGGAGCTCAGCTGGCGTCCGCCAATACCTTCCAGCGCGGCGATCTCGATGCCTTCTGAGTTAAGAAAGTTTCTGAGATTGTCCGACATATGGACTGACTCCTTACGCCAGGAGGAAATCACCAGAATTGTCTTGGCGCCGAGAGCGTGAAACGCATCCGCCAGCGCCTGTGAGCTGGTCGTCACCGGGACTTTAGACGCTGCGCGGAGACGCTCGAGAATTTTTCTGTGCCCTTCGTTGCCATGGTGCAGGTGGACCGGCGCTCCGTTTTTCATGATAAAATCGACGCTCGCCAGGCTGAGCCGCTCGACGGCGCGCTCTAGCTGCTGCAGGGAGGCTTCGACTTCCTCCTTGCGCGCGGAGTCGACGACTTCGAGGTGCGTAATCACCAGGACGACGTCTTTGGGCGCGGCCTGATAGAAGTCGTAAATTTCGATGTCGCTGTTCACCCGTGGATGAATCCAACCGATTCGAGCCCGCCATTTATCCAGCATACTCGCGTCCTGGGAGGCTCAGCGCTTGCGGATGAAGAGCTTGCGCATCAGTGCTTCCCATTCATCAATTTTCTTTTCGAATTCTTCGGGCGTGTACTTGCTTTCGATGTAGAACTTTTTGAATTTTTGCTCGAGGGAACCGATGTCACTGCGCGGCGAGCTCAGGCCGCCCTTCATGGCGGCTTGTTGGCCATCTTTGGAGTGCAGGTAATCGAGGAAGAGCAAAGCGGCATGAGGATGGGGCGCGTTGGTTACCATTCCTGAAATACCGACGCCGGCGATGACGGGGTCAAGCGGCCGCCAGTCGACAGGGGCGCCTTTCTGCTTGTGAGTAAAAATGTTGGAGTTGAAAATCGTCGGGGACAACGGCACCTCGCCCGACGCCACAAGGCCTGATAACGCAGCGCCCGACATGTTCTGCACGCTGATCTCCTGGGCACTGAGCTTATCCAAAAACTCACGCCCCATCGTATCTATCAGGGCGCCGACCCACTGGACGCCTGTGGTCGTTCCGGCGATGGCCATCTTCCCTTTCCATTTGGGATCGAGATAGTCCTTAACGCTCTTTGGCGCTTCCGCTGCGGGAATGATTTTTGTGTTAAACCCCAAGCTGATGTAAATCTCTCGATTGTTCCACGCGTAGACCCCGCGCTTTCCCTTGACCTTCGCGTCATCTTCGTAGGCGTTGAGTTCCGGCGATGCATGTTCTTGGAGGATATTGCTCCTCATCAGAATGGTTACGTACTCGGGACTGGTTTCGACGACGTCGGCGAGAAATTTGCTGGCCGCGACTTCTTCCGACAAACGTTTCAACAGCGCTTTCGAATCGCTGCGCCATACGTTGGCTTTAATGAATGGATATTTTTTCTCGAACTCTTGAGATACCGGGCCGGCCACCCAGGTATTCGACGTGTAGAATGTAACCTGGCCCTCTTTTTTCGCGCCTTCGAGAAGTATCTTCTCACGATCAGCGCCCTGGTAAAGCGCGAGATCGGCGACGGACAGGGATTTGGCCTGAGCCCCGTAGGATTCGCCTGCAGTCGGCAAAAGCATTGCGGCGATAAGCGCGAACCGAAGCACAGAGTTGCTAATTTTTTTTACCAGCATCGGCAATTTCTCCTCACCCACTGTATCTCAAATTTTCATCAACAGCGGCCGCAGTTTGGAAATATCACTAACCGCTTCCAAATTTCTGATAAAATCGAACAGCTTGTTAACGCGATCATCGCCCAGCACGGGAACCATGAGCTCTCGCGCCTTTTCTTCGACTTCCGCCGGCGACATGGGATTCTCCGGCCGTCCGCGGACGTTGATGACGTGCTCGCGCAACGCTTGGCCGCTCGCAGTGGTCAGCTCCACCAGCGCTTGATAGCGCGGCCCGGTTTTGTCCATCTCCAAGTCAACTTCTAAGTGAACGCGCGCTTTGATCGCTTGAACGTCCGGGCTTTGCATGCGCTCGTAATCATGCGCCGCTTCGAAGCTCAGTCGCCCGTCGATTAGAGTAACGGCCAGGATGTACTGTACATTGACATCCGGCATGTGACGATTGTTGACGGTTTGAGCCGCCCGCTCGGGCAAACGGACAGTGATTTTTTCGACGTCCGACGATTTAATTCTGTGCCGCGCAATCAATCGATGGAGGGCTTCCACCGCCTCTTGCATGGGCGCGCCGACCGGAAATTTCTTGATCAGTCCCGTCGTGAGTTCGTAGCGTGCCCCCAGTTCGCTAGTGAGATAGCTAGGCTCAGCCGGGGGATAGTCGCGTAAAAAATTTCGATCCCCTTCAAAAACGTCGCGATTACCGGTGAAGCCGGCGCGCACGAGTAGCGCGGCCATGACGCCGTTGCGGCCGGTGATCCCACCGTAGTCGAAGGCCTTTTCGATGTGTTCATCGTCCGCTATCCAAGCGTTCGAGCCCGAGGCTTGCTGGGCCGCGTAGGAAAAAAGATAGCAGTTTCGCAGTGCGTCAAATCGAAGGATACTACCGGCGGCAACAGCAGCGCCAAACGTGCCGGCGAAAGTGGTCGACTTGGTCGCCAACGCCTTGTGAAAGCGGCAGCTGATCTCATAACCGATCACGACGGCATTGAGCAGATCCTTGCCGGAACTCTTTTGCCGTTCGGCAATGGCCCACGCCGCTGGTAGGACCGCGCAGCCCGGATGCAATCGATCGTTGGAATCGTCGCTTTCATCTGCGTGAGCGGAGATGCCGTTGGCAAACGCCGCGAGAGTCGCCGTCGTCAGCAGATCGGTACCCATCACAAGCACCTCGGGCTTGCCGCCCTCTGACCGGGCGAATTCGATACCCATTCGACCGGGGGTGAGCTGCGAGCCGTAAACAATCGCGGCCAAAGTATCCAAGATATGGTTCTTTGCTCTCTGAGCGACCTCGCCGGGCAGCGAAGCGTCACGAGCGGCCAACATGTAGTCAACCAGCTGGTCGATGATTTTTTTGGCCATTGTGTTAAGCCATCTGCTTTCGAAAGCCTAGCAGGCTGCTAAAAAAACTCCGTCGGAGTCCTTCGACGGTGCTCAGGACGAACGGAGGGGTTTTGATATCATTGGGGATTTTCCGTTCATGCTGAGGCCCTCGAAGCATTCCGAACCTTTTTTCAGCAACCTGCTAGGATTGCCGTCTAAGAAAAAGTTTGCGCAGGACGGCGTCCCACTCGCCGATTTTCTTTTCCAGCTCTTCGATCGTGTATTTCGATTCCAGATAAGTCTTTTTAAACTTCATTTCGTGAGAGGCCAAGTCGCTTCTGGGAGAGCTCACTCCTTCTTTCATCGCGATCTGCTGACCTTCCTTGGAGTGAAGGTAGTCGAGGAAAAGCAGCGCCGCATGCGGATGCGGCAGCCTTCGGAACATCGCCGAGTAACCGACGTTGGTCATGACCGGCTCCATGGGCCGCCAGTCCACCGGGGCGCCTTGCCGCTTTGCCCGCATGATGTTGGAATCCGAAATCGTCGGCGTGACGGGAACTTCACCCGCAGCGACGAGTCCCCTCATCGCCGGCCCGGCGACATTGTGGATCCGCACATCTTGGCGCGCGAGCCTTTCGAGGTAATCCATCCCTACCATATCCAGAACCGCTCCTACCCAACGGGCTCCGGTGGAGTGGCCGGAGATGCCGATGTTGCCCTTGAGCTTTGGCTCCAAGAGGTCTTTGAGGACTTTGGGAGCCTCGTTCTGGGGAATCATCTTGGTATTGAATCCCAAGCTGAAATAAATCTCGCGGTTTGCCCAGTAGATCACTCCCGAGTTTCCCTTGACCTTGGTTTCTTCCCCATAGGCGGCGAGCTCGGGCGAGTAAAAATCCTGAAGAAGATTTTCCCGTTGCAGAACTCCCAGCGATTCGGGGCTGCTTTCCATCACGTCAGCCAGATAGCGCGAGGCCCGATTTTCTTCCAAAACTCGCCTGAGCTGCATCGGGGATTCGGCGGTCCAGGACGAAACTTTGATGAAAGGATATTTCTTCTCGAATGACTGCGAGACGACTCCGGCAACTACACTGTTGGAAGTATAGAGGGCCAGTTGGCCTTCCTTCTTACCTCCTTCGATCAGGATTTTTTCCCTGTCGGATCCTTTATAGAGCGCCATGTCCGCCACGGTTGCTGCTTTACTGGCTCCCCACAGAACGGCGGGGACAAACAGAAAGCCTAAGAGCCAAAAGCTCGAGGCAAAATATCCAGCCCCTCTCAGCGACGGCATTTGCTCCTCCTGCTGATTTCGGCGAAAAATGGTTGCTAGTCGAAATAGCCGGACTTGTAGGCCCAGAGCCACAGGTAAGCGATCTTCTCGTTGTAGAGCTCCGCATAGCCGACGTGGCCATAACGCGGGATCAAAGCCACATGCGCGCCGCGCGTGGTGGCGGCGTACTTCGCGCCCATAAACATTTCGCGCTTGTCCTCCAGGCGACCTCCTTTCACCCAATGGCCCTTGTCATTTTCGCCGGCGACGAGAAGCACGCGGATCGTCTTCAACCAATTCGGATCAGGTTCCTGTAAATGATCGAAATATTCTTCACGCGGCAATCCGGTGCGTTTGGGATACTCTTCGAGAATTCCGACAGCGGCGTTGTGTTGGTTGTCGCACAGGCTCGTTTTCATCTGCGAACGCAGCGGACTCACGAGGCGAATGTAATCCTCCGCCCCGCCCCACGGCGTGAGGTCCGGAGGATCTATGTAGCCTGACTCACGAAATGAATCCGGCGAGCGTTTGGATACATGATCGATCGGTTTTTCAGTGTATTTTTCAGCGCCGGTCTGGTTTCTCCATTCGAGACGCCAGCCGTCCGGCCCGCCGCTGCCGAAGCCAACGATGCCGATGACTTTGGTTTTCTTGGAAAATCGGGTGAGATGAGCGGCCATCGGACCGCCGGTGGAATGGCCAAAACCGATAATCTCGCGGCCGGCAAAATGCTCATCGGTCAGTAGTCCCGCTCCTTGAAGAATGACATTGAAAGTGCACTTTAGGTTGCGATCGAGAATCTCTTCTTGCGCTAGATTGCGGTCTTTTAGGTAAATCGGATTTCGCTCCGCGACGGGCAGTTTCCAAACACCACCCGCCGGATAGTGTCCCGGATAGGTAAGCGCCAAAACCTTAAATCCTTGTGCCGCGAGCACACGGGCCAAGCCGGGTCTGCCGTCGGCCGTCAGATCCATGATCTTTTCGCTGCCGGCGCCGCCATGAAAGAAAACAAAAGCCCGGTTTGGATCAATTTCTTTCTCCGGCGTGAATAGCGTGCCGTGCATATCCCAATCGTAGCCGTTGCGCTGATAACGAACCCACGCGTCAGCCGTACTAAACTTGCCGTCGGTATATGGTGGCGAGATCGCCAGCCATTCGTCCCAGCTGAGTCTTAGAAGCAGTTCGCGCGAATTAAGTCCGTCCAGATATTTTTCGCTTATTCCTGTGCTCGACATTCAAGGCTTCTCCTTTACCTGCTGACGTAGTGATCGAGATAATATTTAGCGATCTCGCCCTTGGTGCAGAACCACACGTCTTTGAAGCTCTTAGCGTAGCGGATGCATTCTTCGAAAATGCCGATAATGTTCGGGCGGCCACCGATATGGGCGTGGACGAGCGCATCGATGAGCTTCGGTGACCCAGCCTCTCCTTCGGCGTAGAGATAGTCGAAAGCGGTCTTAAAGCTATCGAAGTAAACGCGCGCGGGATTTTTCGGATTAAAGATCAGCGAAAGGTCGTTGGCGTAATCCAGCCGCGGCATGATGACAAGCGGTTTGCCACTAATCATCCGGTGCTCCGGAATATCCGGGCCCGGCAAGTCGCCAGTCCAATAGATGCCCTCGTCAACGAAGTTTTCAAAGGTATGCTCATTGATTCTATGTCCCGGACTGACCCAACCCACGGGACGCCGACCAGTGACCGAAGCCAGACTGTCCAAAGTTCGTTTGATCAGTTCTTTTTCCCTTTGTTCATCTAAGGAAGTGAGATCGATGTCATTGACCCAGCCATGGCCGACGATCTCATGGCCGCCGGCATGTAACTCTCTTACAGCGTCAGGGAAAACTTCCGCGATGCGACCATTGGTGTCGATGGTGCCTTTGACCCCGTTGCGCGCAAAAACATCCATGATGCGCCAGATGCCGGCCTTGCCGCCGTACTCGCCGTAGGCGAGCGAAGCATAGTCGGGTTTGTCATCGCTGCGGCGGTATTGCGAGGACTTGTTGAAAGCTTCGAAGGCGACAAAAAAGCTGACGGCAATCTTTGCATCATTGGGCCACTTGATCGGTTTGGGCTTCATACATTGAACCCTTTCTATGCCTTCGGCGCGCCGAAGATGTTGCGGAATAGTTCGTAGTTTTTATTAAAATCGTCACCCGCGCCAATCTCGTCGATCATGTAGTTTAACTTGTCGATGCCTTGAGCTGTGGTCGATACGCCGCGTCGCGTCGGGACCCTGCCAAAAGAAGCAATGATCTTTTGCCCTTCCTCGGACAACATGAAATCGACAAACAGTTTAGCCGCGTTAGGATGAGCCGCCTTGGCGCCGACGCCGATCGGTTGAAACTTGGTAAACACCGGATCCTGCGCGATCCAGTCAACAGGCGCGCCTTTGCGTCTGACGTCTTCGACATTGTGCAGGTAAGTATTGAGCACCAACGGAAATTCTCCGGCGGCAAGAAGACTGGTAAGAATGGTCAGACCGGAATAGAGCTTGAATTCCTGAGCGCCGAGTTTTTTCATATACGCCAAGCCCTTCTCTTCGCCCATGCGCCTGAGCTTCCAGGAGAACCACTCCGGCTTGGTGTGATCCATACCGATCTTGCCTTTCCACTTTGGATTCAACAGATCCTCATCGCTCTTTGGCACTTCGTTGCGTTTCAACATGCGCGTGTTGAAGCCGATGATGTTCGGCATCATGTAAACCGCTGCCCAATAACCGTCTGGATCAAAGAACGGTCTCTGAATATTTTTTACTTCCGGTGAAACATACTTGGCGAGAAGGTTCTTCTTTTTGAGGAAGTAAGCTTGGGTTTCCGCGGATTGGACGACGTCGAACTCGTACTTGCCGGCCTGAGCCTCGGTCATGATTTTTGTCAGCAATCGTTCGCCGACGGCGCGAAACATGGAAGGCTGGATGAAAGGATACTTGGCCTTAAACGCGTCGTTGAGTTTCTGCGCCTGATCAACCGTCATCGATGTGTAAACGACGACCGAGCTTTCTTTCTTGGCGCCTTGAACCAGCGCTTCATCGACCGCCTGAAGTTGAGCGGCGGTGAGGAATTGAAAAATCACCGCCAAGAGAAAAAATCTGCCAATCATGAGCATTGCTCGCACCCCGCGAGGGAAACGAACCGAATACTATCAAGCAGCGGTTAAGAGGGTCAACCGATGATCAAACCAAAAAACGAATCGGCGCGGTCACTGCCATCGCTTCTTGGTCGAATGAGATAATGGGGTCAGCAATACGCTGCTCACTGAGTTTAGCAAGCTGCGAAAAAGGTTCGGAATGCTTCGAGAGCCTCATGCTTCGGCAAGCTCAGCAGAACGGAAAATCATCAGTGATATCAAAACTCCCCCGCTCGTTCCTTAGATAAACTCAGGACAGGCTCTGAGCGCGGTCGAAGGACTCCGGGAGAGTTTTTCAAAAGCTTGCTATTCTAGTCTAATTCACCGGGCATTTCCCAGTGGAGAGGTGGGCTTCGAAGTCAGCTGGAAAAAGCTTGAGCGCGCTTTCGATCGGCGGGCCGGGCATGGCGATGAGGTTGCAAAACCCTTTGCCTTTGTTGAAGGCGAGCACCTTGGCGAATTGTTCTAGGATTGGCTGTCCGCCTTGGCCCGCCTGAACTTTTTTCAGCAAAGAAGTCAGTGTATTTGTTTCCATCCGGCACGCGGGACATTGGCCGCAAGACTCCATGGTGAAGAATTCCGAGATCTTTATCACTTCTTCAACGATGCAGGTGCCTTCGGCAACCAGACAAACGACACCGCAACCTAAACCGGAGCCGGCGTCGCGCATGGAGTTGTGATCGAGCGGCGTATCAATTTTTTCCGGGGACAAATATGCCGACGAAGGCGCTGCCGGCATGATCGCTTTGATTTTCTTGCCGCTCTTAAGGCCACCGCCGCATTCCTCGATCAAATAACGCAACGGCGTGCCGAACGGCAGCTCATAGACGCCGGGCCGGTTTAAGTCATCGTCGAGAGAAAAAATCATCGTGCCCGAACTCTCAGCCGTACCAAATTTGCGGTACCACTGAGCGCCGCGCAAGACGATCGGTGGGACGTTGGCGAGCGTTTCGACGTTATTTACGGATGTCGGTTTGCCGTACAATCCGACGGTCACCGGGAATGGCGGCTTTTGTCGCGGCCACGCTTTTCGCCCTTCGATGACTTCCAGGACCGCCGTGTCCTCTCCCGCGACGTAATTGTGCGGCGCAGGAACAATTTCAACGTCGAGAGCAAAATCGCTGCCGAGGATATTGTCTCCCCAGTAACCCGCTGCTTTTGCTTCGGCCAACGCAGTCGTTATAGTTTTGATTGCGACAGCGTAATTGGCATTGATATAGAGGTAGGCTTTGGTGGCGCCGATCGCGTAAGCCGCGAGCACTGTGCCTTCGATGACGAGATGAGGAAGATTTTCCAGGAGCACGCGGTCTTTTTTGCTGCCCGGTTCGTCTTCGCCGCCGTTCAGGATCAGGTAGCGCGGCTCTCCCGGCGCTTCCCGCGTGAACTGCCATTTTTTTCCAGTGGGAAAGCCCGCTCCACCACGGCCGCGAAGCCCAGCGTCGCTGACGACTTTGACTACGTCCTCGGGCGGCGTTCTAATTGCTTTGGCGAGCGCTTCATAACCTCCACGAGCACGGTATTCCTTAAGTCCCTCATGTCCTTGCGCGATGCCATGAGGGAAAAGGATGCCTTCCATTCCTTAGAAAACCCCCGTGTCGAGGAGTTGGTAGATGAGTTCTTTCAAGGAAGAGTCAATGGTATCCAAGCGTTGTACGTGGGGTCCACCCGCGAGATGATCCGTGATCTCGTCCAAATCTTCGACTTTTACTTTTGCGTACCAGTGTTTGTCCGGGTAAAGGACGACGTTGGGCCCTTCTTGGCAAGCGCCGAAGCACATATAGGGCTTCACTTCCACATCGGTTAGCCCTTTGGCCGCAACACGCTTTTCGAGCTCCGCCATTAGTTGTTCAGAGCCTCGGGATTTGCAATCGATGTTCTGACAGACAAGACAGGTTCGACTCACACAGTTCTCCTTGAGTTTAATTACTAACCTATCAGCGGCGATGCAACAGGCTGACTTTTCATCAGACTAATTCAGTTGCACCTGCGTGACCCAGTCTTTGCCCTTGATGATCTCAGCCAATGTTTTCTCATCATCGTCGGTGGGGAGAACTTCGGTCAGATGTTTCTTGTAGCCTTCCGATGTCAGCAATTCTCCCGTGACGCTGTAGGTCTTGTCGACGTATTCACCGATGGAGCGGTTAAACTTCAAGTCCGGCGCGTAAATTTTCGGCTGGTCTTTGGGTATCAGCTGATTGAGTTGGCCGATCAGTTTGGCGCTTTCAGTGAGGTAATGATCGCGAGCCAAATCGTTGAGCTTGTCTTTTTCCGCAGGAACAGTCGCTTCATGCTCGTCATATCGCCCTTTCAAGCCCCAGGTGTAAGCCCAGTGAGCGGAAGAAGAATGGTCCGTTCCGAATAGATCGTACGCGGTCGACAACCATTTGTTGAAGTATTTCTGCACAATCGGGATAGGAATCTTTCCCGCTCGCAGTATGCGGGTTAATCCGGTATGGCCGGTGAACATGTGAAAAAACTCTTCTTTGAGCATGGCAGTAACACTTTCCGCCAATGGCGCAAAGGCTGAGTGGGACAGCATGGTCAGCTGATATTTGCCGTCACGATCGACGAATTCCGTGTAAGTGAAAAAGTCGAGCCAATTCTTCACTGGCGCGTTGAACGAGCCGAGCAATCGATCCCCTCGGAAAGCGCGGCGTTCCAAAAGCTTTCGGGCCTCCAGTTTGCCGGAGTCGCCGAAATAATTGACCAGCAGGTAGCACATCTGCCAGCCATGGCGCATTTCCTCGCTGTTGACCCGGGTCAGCGCTTGCCGGTCGTACTCCGTGGGAGCGGTATCCAATAAATTTTTCTGCTGCTCAACGGAAGCGAATTCGGTGTCGCCCTGGTAGACGATCAAATTTAGCAAAGCGTCACGAATCGATTGATTAGGGATCTGGCTGACCCGCTGCCATTTCGCTTGCCCTTTGAAGTCGCCGAACTCGATTTCGGGAGTGTGTAGCTCGCCGAGCTTGGTTTCGAAGTTATAATCGCCGAGCAGGGCCGGGTCGTAGCCGATATCTTTTTGCCACTGGCGAAAATAGTCGATCCAGTCATCAAAAGTCGAAATTTTGAACATGGGAGTTCCTTTCGGATATCATTCGAACGATCGTTCGAATTAAAATATAACTCCCCGCTCCGCACAAATCAATCCCCCCATCGAGATTTGAGCTGAACTGCCCGACCTAGCGGTACATCTCCAAGAGTTCGACCATGCCCAGTTCACGCATTTGCTCGAACAAGTAGCGTTTTATCTCACCCACGGTATCCATCTCAAGAACGATCTCAGCCGCTGCTTTGGCCGCTTGGTAGGTGATTGATCGAATTGCCTTCTTGATCACTGGGATATAAAGGGAGCCCATGCTGAACTCCTCCAGGCCCATGCCCAAGAGCAATAGCGCGGAAAGCGGATCGCCGGCCATTTCACCGCACATGCCAACCCGCTTGCCTTCTTGTTTGCCGGCTTGGATAGTTGTGTTCAGGGCAGCGAGCACCGCGGGGTGCAACGGCTCATAGAGGCTCGCGACCCTTCGATTGCTCCGATCGACGGCCAAGATGTACTGGATCAGGTCATTGGTGCCGATGCTGAGAAAATCGACTTCGCGCAGAAATCGATCGGCGAGCTGAACCGCGGCCGGTACTTCGACCATAATGCCGAGCTCCATTTGCCGGTCATATGGCGAGCCTTCGCGCTCAAGCTCCTGCTTGGCTTCGGCCAGTATTTCTTTGACTTTCAAAATTTCTTCTAGGCTCGAGACCATCGGAATCAACAAACGAACGCGACCGAGATCGCCGGCGCGTAGAATCGCCCTCAGCTGTGTCTTGAAAATTTCTTCCACTTCCAGGGAAATGCGAATCGAGCGCCAGCCCAGAAATGGATTTGGCTCGGTCGGTACGCTGCGCATATAGCTAGGATACTTGTCGGCGCCGATGTCCAAAGTGCGGATCGTTACAGGCTTGCCAGCCATGCCTTCCACGACCCGGCTGTAAAGTGCGTATTGTTCTTCTTCGCTCGGAAAGTCTCGATGAGACAAAAACGGAATCTCGGTGCGATAGAGCCCGACTCCCTGCGCGCCGTGCAGGTGAGCGAACGCGACATCGCTCAGCAGACCAATATTCGCGTAAAGCGACACCCGGTGGCCGTCGATGGTTTCGGGTGGTAAAGTTTTTAGTCCGCCAAGCTCGCGATTAAGCTCTGCGTAATCTTGCTCCAGGCGGTTGTATTCCCGAATAACCTCCGAGTTTGGGTTGACATGCACATTGCCGGCATTGCCGTCGACGATCAACATATCGCCCTGGTGAACCGACTCCATTAAATCTTCGATAGCCACGACGCTCGGAATCTCAAACGACTTTGCCAGGATCGAGGCGTGTGAGGTGACTCCACCGATCGCCAGCGCGATGCCTTTAAATTTGTCTCCCTCAAGCATGCTCAGATCAGCCGGGGAGAGGTCGTGGGCCACCAACACCGCGTCATCCGGTATGTCATACTGCTGGCCGGGCGTGCCGGAAAGATTCTCGAGCAGTCTTTGCGCGGCGTCTTTGACGTCGGTGGTTCGTTCACGCAAGTAGTTGTCTTCAATTTTGGAGATCGTTGCTAAGTAATGCTCGAAGACGACCCGTACCGCGTACTCGGCGGTGTACCCTTCTTTGAGGATCTGAGTTTCAATTTGATCAATAATCGCCGGATCTTCCAGAATGAGTCGATAGACATCGAAGATGGCGTTCTCGTCTTTCGAGATCAGATGACTCATACGGGTTTTGACCACGTTAATTTGCTCAATGCCCCGCTCCACCGCGCCGCGAAATCGTTCCGTCTCCCGCTGCGGACTTCTGGCTTTTTTCTTTGGAATCGCGCTCAAATCCATGCGTGGCTGCAAGACAAAAGCTCTGCCTCGACCAAAACCGGGCGATGCTGCCAGACCCGTCAAACGTCCGCGCCAGTGTTGTTTGAGTTTCGATATTTTTTCCCGACGACCCCCTTCGTAGGATCGCAGCTTGCGCATGGCGTCGTTCATGCGCTTTTGAAAGTCTTTGCGTTCCTGTTCCTTGTTTTTGAGCGATTCAGCAAGACGGGCTTGAACAATGATGCTTGCTGCTTGTGCCGAGATTGTCGTCAACAGGCGGATTTCGTCGCGGGAGAATTCACGCCGGCGGGAAGTCTGGACGACGAGAACGCCGAGGGGCAATTTTCTATCAATGAGCGGTACACCGAGAAATGAATGAAAATGCTCTTCATGCGTTTCCGGGAAATACTTGTAGCGCGGGTGAGCAAGCGTATCTGCGACCATGACCGGTCTCATTCTCTCAATGACCAAACCGGTGAGGCCCTCGCCGGTGCCCATGGACACTTTGCCGACGGACTCGGGGTCCAGGCCCTTGGTCGCCCAAAGCGTTAAACGGTTCTTCTTTCGGTCGAGAATATAGATCGAACAAACTTCGGTCTGCATTCGTTCCGCCACGGTGGCGACGATGCTATCGAGGGTCTCCTGAATGTCGTGGGACTGACTGATAAGGGTACTGATATCGGCGAGGATATCGAGATGCGGCGGAATATTCGGACCGTTGTTTTTTCTTTTAGCCATAGCTGCAGAGGGAGACTAATCTGTATAAAACACAAATTGCGATTTTCCGCTAGCGAGGTGGCGAGACAAGTCAGTGGGGCGCGACTCGGGATCTCATGCGTCGCGCTTCGGAGGAAGAGCGAACCGGAGTGAATCGTCCCGGAATAGGCTCACCGCAGGGACATCGGTCGCCGTTGAGGTTGTATTCGAGAATATCATGCCATGAACGGCGGATGAGCCTGCACTGGCAGGCGGGGCAGTAAGTCGTTTGACCTTCGTCGTCATAAACATTGCCGACGTAGCAGTATTTGATACCGAATGACTGGGCGATTTGCCGAGCCCGTTTCAGCGTCGCGGCGGGCGTTCGCGGCTTATCTCTCATCTTGAAGTCCGGGTGAAACGCCGTGAAGTGAAGCGGAACCGAGTCGCCGAGGTTTTCCATCACCCACTCGCAGAGCCTTTTGGTTTCATCCTGGTCGTCATTTTCGTCCGGTATCATCAAATTGGTGATTTCAAACCAAATGTCCGTTTCGTGCTTGAGCCATTTGAGCGTGTCGAGCACCGGCGCAAGGTGCGCGAAGGTGAGCTTGTGGTAAAAACGTTCGGTGAAGGCTTTGAGATCGACGTTGGCGGCGTCGATGTAGCGATAAACTTCCGGACGCGCTTCGGGGGTGATGTAACCGGCGGTGACCATCACGCTTTTGATTCCCCGTTGCTGCGCCACACGTGAGATGTCGATGACGAACTCGCCCCAGATGACGGGATCGTTGTAAGTAAACGCGATGCTCGGGACCTTGTGGCGGATGGCCAGCTCGACGACCTGTTCAGGAGAGGCACTCAGGCTCTGTGCTTCATCGAGCTTGGCTTTGCTGATACTCCAATTCTGGCAAAAGCGACAACCCAGGTTGCAGCCGGCGGTGCCGAAACTGAGGATTTCACTGCCCGGCAGGAAATGGTTGAGCGGCTTTTTCTCGATCGGATCGATGGCGAAGCCGGTTGATGTACCATAACCAAAGGAATAAAGTTTGCCGCCGACGTTTTTCCGAATGTAACAGAAACCGGCCTGGCCCTCGCCCATTCGGCAATAACGCGGGCAGAGCGTGCAGAGAATCTTTCCGTCAGCTTCAGTATGCCACCAGAGGGCTTCTTTCATGAGGAAAATATCCCGCTTTTGCGGCCGAGTCGCAAGTGGCAAGAATCATGACCTGGAATCTGAAATTTCCCGTCATTATGCTATAGTTTAGCGCATGAGCCGAATTGTGGGAATAAAAGGCATGCGTCACATCGCGCTGAAGGTGCGTAGCGCGGAGCGCTCAAAAGAATTCTATCAAGATATTCTCGGTATGGATGTGGTTTGGCAGCCCGACCCGCAAAACATTTATCTCTCTACCGGCTGCGACAACATCGCTATCCACGAAGTCTCCGACAATTTCTTGAAAACCGCCGAAGAAAGACAACTTGACCATTTGGGCTTCGTCGTCGAAAGCATTGAGCGGGTGAAGGAACTCGACCAAGACTTTCGTGCGCGCGGCGTGACCATTGTTCATCCGTTCAAAGTTCATCGCGACGGCAGCGCGTCTTTTTACTGCGCCGATCCCGACGGTATCGTGATTCAAATGCTCTACGAGCCCACTCTGAGCGCGCAAGAAATCAGCTGAGAGGTGTCGGTATGCTTTACGATTCAGAACGGGGCGACTTTAGCATGATGTTTCTCGGCGATGTCATGCCGACGCGCCGGTTGGCGGTATTCGGCGAAGAGCGCTATTTGCAACTGCGAGAAGTCTGTGCCAGCACGGACGCCACTTTCGCCAACCTGGAAACCAGCGTGCATCGCTATCTCGAAGGCCACCAAAACATCAGCGGCGGGACCTATATGACGACCGAACCGCACTTGCTGGAAGACCTCAAATGGCTCGGCATCAATCTGGTTTCGACCGCCAACAACCATGCGTTCGATTATGGCGAAGAGGGAATCGCAGCCACCTGCCGTTATTTGGACGCCGCCGGCATCGCCCACGCCGGCACTGGCCGACACTTACGGGAAGCGCGCGCGCCCGCCTATCTGGACACCAAGCGCGGGCGAGTTGCGTTAATTGCCGCGACGGCGACCATGCCCGGTCACTCCGTCGCCGGCGAGCAGCGGCCGGATACGCCGGGACGTGCAGGCATCAATCCCTTGCGTCATAGTATGAGCCATATTATCGACGGCCGCGGCCTTGAAGAGCTACGGCGTTTGGGCGCCGCGTTAGGTTTCGATGCGGCGCGCACCAGGCGGCGGAATCTCGGTGATGCCCGGTCGCATGTCGGAGCCGACAGCGCCAGCGAATATACCTTCGGCAACATGCGTTTTGAAAAAGGCGGCGAGTTTGGCGTGCGCACGGTCGGAAACAAACGCGACGTCGAGGAAAATCTGCAGCAGATCAAAGAAGCGCGGCGCATGTCCGATTGGGTGGTGGTGAGCCTTCACTGCCACGAGCTCGGCGGCGAGAACTTATTGACTGCGGCGCATCGCAGCGAGATTGACGAACTGGCCGATTTTGCCGTCGACTTCGCCCATAGTTGCATCGACGCGGGCGCAGATATCTTTGTCGCCCACGGACCGCAGGAGCCATTCGGCGTCGAGATTTACAAGGGCCGACCGATTTTTTACAGCTTGGGCACGACGATCTTCGAACTGGAAACTCCGCAATTCCTCGCCGAAGAAGCTTATGCGCGCTACAGTCTCGGGGGCGATGCGGGACCGGCCGACTTCGCCGACGTGCGCTATCAGAACGACACCGTCGGTCATCCCGCCGATTCCAACTATTGGAAGCAAGTGGTCGCCAAATGCGAGTTCAAAGAGAAGAAGCTTGCGCGCATCGATCTCTATCCCTTGGATTTGGGATTCGCTAAACCGCGCTGGCAGCGCGGCAGGCCGCTGTTGGCAGAGGAGAAATTAGGACGAGAGATTATCGAGAAAGTGGCCGACTTGTCACGGCGACGGGGCACGGAGGTAAAGTGGCAGAACGGTCGCGGCCTTATCGTCATTGACTGATACCGTGACGTCGGAACACTTGATTGCTATTTTTTCTCAGCTTCGGATTGAGCACATCGTTGATGCCGTCGCCGAAAAGATTGACGCAGAGCACGAGCAGAGATATCGCCAATCCTGGAAAGATTGCCAGCCAAACCGAAGCGCCGATCCGTTCCTGAGCTTCGCTCAATAGCGATCCCCAACTGATCAGATTGGGATCGCCCAGACCGAGAAAACTCAGTCCCGCCTCCAAAAGAATTGCCCGCGCGACCAATATAGAAGCGACCACCACCGCTGGCGGAATCGCATTGGGAAGAATCTCGCGAAAAATAACTTTCGCGTGGCTGGCGCCGATAGCGCGGGCGGCCAGAACGAACTCCCGTTCACGAAAGCTTAAAAACTGCGCCCGCACAACTCTGGCGACTTCAGGCCAGCCAAGAAAGCCGATTACCAAAACGATCTTCATGATTCCGGTGCCGAGCATGGCGACTACCAACAAGGCGAGAAAAAATCGCGGTACGACCAGGACGTATTCCGTCGCGCGCATCAAAACGACATCGGTGCGGCCGCCGAAGTAACCGGACAGAGAGCCGATCAGGATACCAAGCGCCATTGACGCAGCGGTGGCGAGAAAACCAACCAGGAGCGGCACCCTGGTGCCATGGATCACTCGGCTCAAGGTGTCGCGACCGAGATCGTCTGTGCCCATCCAGTGATCGCCGCGCGGCGCGATTAGCGTTTCATCTCCGAGAGCGAAGGGATCGTACGGGGAGAACTGGTGAGCAAGCGCTGCGGCGAGGACGAAGCCGATGATTAAATATAAGCTCAACTCCGCCGCGCGATTTTTGCGAAACTGTTGCCAGAGTTGACGCCAAGACATGATATGACCTTACTTCTGGTATTTCACTCGCGGATCGAGCCAGACGTAGACCAAGTCGACGATCAGATTGACAATCACCACAAGCGCCGTGGTGATGAGAAAATTTCCCATCAAGACCGGATAGTCCCGTTTGACGATCGACTCATACATGAGCCGGCCGATGCCCGGCCAGCCGAAGACGGTTTCCACCAACACCGAGCCGGTAAAGAGAAAGCCGATGTCGACGCCGATGATCGTGACCACGGGCATCAACGCGTTGGGCACCATATGACGGGCGATCACGTCTTTTTCATCCAGACCTTTGGCGCGGGCGACGGTGACGAAGTCTTCATAGGCCACTTCCAACATGCTGCTGCGCATCATGCGCGCATTCACCGCCAAGTGGCGGACGGCTAGCGCGGCGAACGGTAGCGCGACATGCGCGGTACGGTCGAGGAGGAGAGAAAAACCCTCGAGGTCAACGCCCACCGTTTTAATCCCTTGTGAAGGGAGCCAGCCAAGCTCGATGGCGAAGGCCGCCATGAGCATTTGACCGAGCCAAAAGGCGGGCACGCAATAACCAAAGAGGGCAAAGACGCTGATGGTATGATCTGCCAGCGAGTAGGGCTTGCGCGCAGAAAGAATGCCCAACAGGATTCCAATGACGGCGGAGAAGATCAATGCTGGGACCATCAATTGCAGCGTCGCCGGGACTCGATCCAGGATTACGCTTAAGACCGGCTGGCGGTAATAAAAAGAAAAGCCTAAGTCGCCGGTCAGAATATTCTTGAGGTAAAGCAGCAGCTGGATGTAAAGCGGCTGATCGAGGCCGAAGACTTTGCGCATCTCGGCGATGTAGGACTCCGGGGCGGGAAACTCGCCGACTAAGGCCTGGATCGGATCGCCCGGTGCTAGGTGAATCAGGAAGAAGTTAAAGACAATGACGCAAACAAGCAGCGGAAGGGCATGCAACAATCGGCGCAGGACGAAGGCGGCAATAGACATAGCATTTCGCTTGCGCCCGGGATTTTAAATCCCAATATTCAAAACTCCAAACCTAGGATTACGGTGATCGGTCGATCAGTCCCGCTCGAAGGCCGGTCCGCCACCGGAATAGTCGGCAGATCGCGCATTAAGATGTCTTGAATCTCATAGTAGGCTTTGACCATGTCCGCTTTCTTAGTTGCTGCGACCGCCTGATCGAAGAGTTGATCGATTTTGGGGTTGCTGTAACGCGTAAAATTGGTGAACGGCTGGCCGGTGATGGATGTAGTCGTGTACAGCCGCGCAGTGCCGATGGCGGGATGACCGCGAGTGGTAAGCGGGCCGAACCATAGGTCAAAGTCGTACTTCTGAAAAATTTTCTCCAGCATGACCGAGCGTTCGAGGCGCTCGAGCTTGATATCGATACCCACCGCTTTTAGTTGCTCGCGCAAAATCTGCACCGGCCTTTCGGCGTTGTCGTTGCCCGCTTCGAAGCTGAGCTTCAGCGCGAAGCGCGTGCCCGAAGAGTTTTTCGGATGGCCGGCCTCGTCGAGCAGGGCGTTGGCCTTTTTCAGATCGAAGGGGTACCTGGGCACGTCGGCGTTGTAAGCCCATGGAATGCCCGGCGGGATCACGCTGTCGATGACTTTGCCGACGCCGCGCAATCCTTTTTCGACGACGAACTTCTTGTCGATGGCATGGGCGATGGCGATGCGCACTTCCTTCTTGGCCAAGATTGGATTGCCCTTTAAGTTAAAGTTCACGCCGATGAGTGACGGCGAGCCGATGTCTTTTATGACCGCATTACGCAGTTTCTTCAGCCGGTCGACATGTTGGTAGGGAAAGGAGTTGCTCGCGATGATCGCGTTGATCTCGCCGGTCTCAAAGGCGATGGCGCGCGTTGCCGGATTGGGAATGATGCGGTAGATAACGCTGTCCAAAAACGGTCGGCCTTTCTTGAAATAATTTTCATTGCGCACCAGCGTGATGTGGCTGCCTTTGTGCCATTCCTTAAACTTGAACGGTCCGCTGCCGACGGGCTGATCGTTGTTGCGCGGATTCTTGAACACGTCGGTGCCTTCATAGAGATGCTTGGGCATGATGCAGCCGTCGTGGGCAGTGAGCACTTCGAGAAAGGGCGAGTAAGCTTTCTTGAGGCTGATCTTGACCGTCGTTGGTCCCGGCGTCTCGATCGCCTTGATGCTGCGGTAGGCTTCGCGGCCGCGCGCGTTGTATTTGCCGACGAGGTTCTCGAAGCTGAACTTTACATCCGCTGACGTGAGCGACTGGCCGTCATGCCATTTGACGTTGTCGCGCAACTGAAAAGTATAGACCAGGCCGTCCGGAGAAATATCCCAGGACTGGGCGAGGTCGGGATGCGGATTCGATTCCTCATCCATGTGAATCAAGCCGTTATAAATATTCGACGTCACCATGGCGACGATCTGGCTGCTCTCGATGCCGCAATTCAAAGTCGATGGGTCGGCGGCCATTCCCAGGATCAGCGTGCCGCCCTTTCGCGGATTGCCTTTCACCGGACCCGCCGATGCGATTCCGTGCGCAAGACAGAGCAGGAGCGCGACGAATCCAGCAAACAAGAAGGTTCGCCGCTCTCTTCGGTCAGTCTCGTTCGCTGAGTTCTCGCTCATTGCAGGCCTGACTTTCATCTTTTCTCTCCGGCTTTTGTCTAGTCGACTGTCAGCTCGTCGCCATTCATGCATGTCATCAAAACAGCGATGTCCGGCATGTTCTCCAGTTGGTCAATCAGCTCGCCTAATTGCTCCGCGCGCGTACCGCTCAGCGTCATCGTCGCGCAGCTCATGTACTTGGCGTAAATCTCGCTTTTGGTTTTAAGCGTCGCGCGCTCGGTCACTTCAATCGTATGAACCGCGTCGTTTTTCAACTTTACTGTAATCCGATCCGGCGGTTCCAATTGTCCCGGTCACCGCTCGTTGGGCCGATGCCGTACTTTAGTCATGACAGCGCGCACGCGCGGGTCGTGGATTTTTTCGTCGGTGAATTGCTCTAGAGTGACTTTACCGTCAAGCAAAGCGATGGCGATAATGAACGGCATGCTGTTGGGCCCAGCGATCGCTTCCTGGGGATCGGTTCGGCTCAAAGAGCGGAAATGAAAATCGCTTTCGACACGTTCGACGTCGTCAGCCGTGAAGCCATGTTGTTGGCGTAGTGCCAAGAGCCCTTCGATCGGGCGGTGCGCCGGTGTGCAGGTGGGAAATCGCTTGATCGGCGGCAACTGCTCCATGTAGAAGAATTTCCCCAAATCTTTGTTCAGCGCGTTCCAGTCGCATTCGCCTTCGAGGCAGAGCGCGCTGGCAAAACCCATCGGCGCTTCGAGTATAGTCTGATCCGCGCTGAAGCCTCTTTGCGCCAGCACGGCGGCCGTGACGCCGTTGCGCGCGGCGTTACCGGTCTGGAGCGCCTTGGCCATGGTGCCGAAGTTGCGCCGTACGCCGCCCGCACCCGACGCCGCGATGCCGAATGCCGTTGCCATCTGCTGCGCATTTAATCCCAGCACTTTGCCTGCGGCAGCAGCAGCGGCAAGGCTACCGGTGGTGCCGCCGGCGAACCAGCCGCGCGAGGTCGGACCCCCTTGGTTTTTGCGCCGGCCGGCATCGAGCGCGGCATCGAGGCAAAAGCAGATATCCCGGCCGAGTATGTAAGCTTCCAATAGCGTCGCACCGGTAGCATTGTTGCCTTCGCCGATGGCGAGCGCCGCCGGCACGGTGTGGGTGCTGCCATGGATGTTATCGTCGAAGTCCAAAGCGAACGCGAGCGAGCCGTTGGCCCACGCGGCGAGGGCGGCGTCCGTGCGTAATTCACTGCCGATGACACCGGCTTTGGGCGCCGCGCCGCACTCACGCAAATATTCGTTCAGGATTCGCGCCACCGGTTGGCGTGCCGCGGCGAGGGTGACACCCAAGACATCGAGGATGAGAAGCTTGGATATTTCAACCGCCTTTGATGGAATATCGCCCAGGTGGGTGTCGACGACGAATTGTGCGAGAGTTTCGGTGGGGCCCATGATCAATGCTCGCCTTCCGTTTCTTTACCTCATACCGTGTCCGGCTGTCCACTTGACCCCAGGCTGTAACTTCGACTAACGTTTGCTTATCCACGAACATCATCGACCCGCGCAGACAAGCTGCGATGTGAAACCAAAAGGAGCAGGCGATGTACGATCTTTTAATCAAAGGCGGCAGGATTTACGACGGCTCGGGCATGCCGAGTTACAACGGCGATGTCGCCGTCACCGGCGGAAAGATCGTTGGCATCGGACGGTTGAACGGCGGCGCCAAACGTACGCTTAACGTCGACGGCTTGGCCGTTGCGCCGGGCTTTATCGATCCGCACACCCATCTCGATGCTCAGTTGCTTTGGGATCCGCTCGGCACCTCATCCTGTTTTCACGGCGTGACTTCCGCGATCATCGGTAACTGCGGCCTGAGCTTAGCCCCGGCAAAACCGGAGGATCGCGAGGCGGTGATCAAGAGCTTCGTGCGCGTCGAAGCGATCAGCCGGCGCGTGCTCGAAGAAGGCGTCAAATGGAAATGGACTACCACGGCCGAATATCTCGATGTGCTGGGGACGCGCCTCGGCATCAACGCTGCATCATTGGTTGGTCATATCGCCGTGCGTCATTACGTGATGGGTGAAGACGCCGTCGAACGCCAAGCGACGCCGGAAGAAATCACCAAGATGAAGAAGCTCGTGCGCCAGGGAATGGAGGCAGGCGCCGTGGGTTTCTCCACCAACCAGAATCCGCGTCACATTCGCGAAGATAAAAAGCCCGTGGCTAGCCGCCTCGCATCCGACGAGGAGTTAGGCTCGCTGTTAGATGTTTTGGGTGAGATGAATGCCGGCGTCGTGCAGCTGAGCGGCGGTGGCGCCGATTCGCGTGGGCGCATCGCCTATGCCGCGCAAATGGCGCGCCGGACGGGAAGGCCGGTGCTATGGCAAAGCATCAGCCATAGTTGGAGCCGGCCCAATCATTGGCAGGAGATGCTCGCCAATACCCAGCGGGTTTTCCAAGAAGAAGGGCTGCCGATTTTCGCCATGACTCAAGCCAAGCCGTTTCAAAATCGTTATACCTTGCGTGATGCACAGTGTTTCGATGAATTTCCCACCTGGAAATCTGCGATGTTTAATCCGGTGCCAGTGCGGAAGCAGATGTTCGCCGATCTCGAACTCCGAAACAAACTCCGCGCGGAGGCAATCGAAGATCAATCTCCGTCAGTTTTTCCCAGACGATGGGACGTCATCTTTGTCGACCATGCTAAGCTTGCCAAGAATAAGTCCTTCGAGCGCAAGTCAGTACAAGACATTGCCAGGGGGCAAGAGAAGGATGGTCTGGATTGTTTTTTAGATCTGTCGCTCGAAGAAGATCTCGACACTCGGTTCGTGCATACAAATACCCAAGGGGACCCGCAGGCCGTTTGCGAAATTCTTAAGCATCCAGCCGTGATGATCGGACAGTCTGATGCGGGCGCGCATATGGGCTACGATGCTCGGTTCGGCTACTCCACGGCATTTCTCGGTTGCTGGGTGCGTGATCACGGCATCATGAGTCTTGAGGAAGCCATTTCGAAATTAACTTTCCGTATCGCATCGATTTTCGGTCTGAATGATCGCGGCTTGCTCAGGTCCGGCCTCGCGGCCGACATCACCGTCTTCGATCCTACCACAGTGAACACACTGGAGCCCGAGTATGTGCAGGATTTGCCCGGCAACGAAACAAGAATGATTCAGAAGGCTGCCGGGGTGCCGCATACAGTGGTAAATGGCGAAGTCGTGATTGAAAATGGCGCGCCGACAGGCGCGTATCCCGGTAAAGTGCTGCGACCGGCGGCGTGGAAGAGTTAATTTACCGGGAGTGATGGGGTGCTGCAATCTTGGAATAATGGAGCGGTGGAGTACTGGAGTAATGGGTAATCGGAATTTAGCGCGGTCTTTAAAAGTCGTAAGGGCTATTGGTTGTATTGTTTTTTTAGTTTTCGTCGTTGACGTGAAGAGCGACATCCACGCTCAAGCGAACTTCTACAGCGGTAAAACGACTACTGTCATTGTTGGTTCGGCGCCAGGCGGGCTTTATGATCTCTGGGGGAGGCTCTTCGCCCGTACGATGGGAAAGTACATTCCCGGCAATCCCAACATGCTCGTGCAGAATATGCCGGGGGCCGGTTCGTTGGTTGCGGGCAACTATCTTTTCGGCGTCGCCAAGCCGGATGGGCTGACGATTGGCATGTTTCAGACACATTTGTATTTATTACAACTAGTCGGAAACGAAGAGGTCAAGTTCGATGTGCGCAAGTTCAACTGGCTCGGGTCGCAAGAAAAGGGCCAGATGATGCTCTACATCCGTGCCGATTCTCCGTACAAATCGGTAGATGACATCATTAAAGCCAAAGAGCCGCCAAAATGCGGCGGATCGGGGCCCTCGGATCAGACTGCGCTACTGACCCGGCTTTTGGAGGAAACCGTCGGTGCAAAATTCGTCAGAGTGTTAGGCTACAAAGGCGGTAGCGAAGTCGACGTCGCGATGGAGCGCGGTGAAGTAACTTGCCGCGCGACGAGAATTACGGTGCATTTCAGCCGGGAACCATTCCTGACTTGGGAGAAAAAAGGTTTCGATCGCCATCTGATGCAGGCCGGAACAAAGCGAGACTCTCGGCTGGGCGACGTGCCGACGATCTTCGAACTGATGGACAAATACAAAACTTCTGAAGTTGGACGGCGTTTGGCGCGGGTCATTTTGGCGGGAGATGAGCTGGGCCGGCCAATGGTCGCTCCCCCGGGTGTTCCCGCGGATCGGGTAAAGATTTTGCGCGATGCCTACAACAAATCCTTGAGAGATCCCGATCTGGTCGCCGAGGTCAATAGATCCAAACTGGATATGGAATCCTCAACCGGCGAGGAGATCCAAAGTCTGTACAAAGAACTCATGACTCAACCCCGTGAGGTCATCGAGCGAGTAAAAAAAATTGATGAGAATTGACGTCAAGAAAATCTAAGTTACAGGCTTTCTAAAAATTGGCGGAAACTCCGCCGCGACCGCATGAACCCAATATTTTCGCCCGCCAGTAAAACAATCAAACCCTAAAGTTCAGATTCTGCCTGCTCACTTTGCTTTTTCAAAAAGCCGATTAAAATTGCCCGTCAGTCATTTCTCCCACCCCTGTCACAATTTCACGCACAGCTGAAATTGTTAGATTCGTTATAAGCTTCTGAGATATGGGCATTTTTTCCATGGGCACGCGGCTTGCCTATTCATCATAGGAGTATTCGTGAAAGGAGATAAATCATGAATCGCAAAATAAACGGTTTGATTTTTGGGAGTTTCATTCTTGGTTCGTTGGCGATTTCAACGGGTCCCGCAATGGCCAGGGATTACTGGCACTGGTCTGAGCGCGAACAGCGGTGGGATCGACGAGCTGAGTTGCGAAGCGAGTATAGAGACTTAGAACAAGCGAGACGTCAACTAGAATATGACCTTCGCCACGGGGCCAGTCGACGCAGAATCGCGCAGGATGAGGCGCGGATTAGAGACATTGAACTTGCCATTCGCGAAGATCGAAGACAGTTAAGCAGACGGTAAACCAACATGGCGAACGCCTGGCTGTATGTTCTACATGCGGCCAGAGCGGAAACGTGCTGGTCACAATGATCAAATTCACAAGAGGAGGGATTCATGAAACTTAATCGAACCAGATCGGTGGTACTGGGAGGGATGTTAGCCGGATCGTTGATTGCGGTCGTGCCTGTTCACGCTGACGAAGATAGTTGGTGGCGTGGTTGGTGGAATAGGGGCGAAATAAGACAGGATCGGCAAGAGGTCGAAAGTGATAAGAGAGAGCTCCGCCAAGACCGAAAGGAAATATTTAACGACAGACGCGAGCTACGACGCGACCTCCGCCAAGGGGCTAATCCCGACGAAATCGCTCGTGATCTCCAAGAGCTGCGCGATGATCGAGGCGAGCTCCGTAGGGATCGACAAGAACTGAAACAAGATCGGCGAGAGCTTCAACGCGACCGACGCTAACAAAAATAATAACCAGGGCCCGGCCGTCATTTTCGGCGGTCGGGCCCGTCTTTTGGAACTCGTCAAACTTCAACAATAATCAAACCGAGTCTAAATCCACAATTCCGTCTGCCTTCGGTTCCACAAAAAATCTAAATCTTCTCACCTTCGGGGAAATTTGATTATAGCAACGCAGTCTTAACGCGATCCGGCGTGAACGGGATTGTCCGAAGACGAATACCGGTCGCATCAAAGATGGCATTTGCAATTGCTGGAGGAATCGCGCTTGTGGTGGCTTCTCCAGCGCCGACCGCAGGTTGATCGGGGCGATTGATCAGTTCGATGACGACTTCGGGAATGTCGGGGAATCTCAGGATCGGATAGAGGGTCCAGTCCAGGCTGGTTACCATCGAGCGGTCGAATTTCACTTCTTCTTTCAGCGTACGGCTGGTTGCCTGAATGACGTTGCCCTCGATCTGATTTTTCAAGCCGTCCGGATTGATGATGAGCCCGCAATCATGGGCGACGAAGACACGCTGCACTCGAACCTCGCCATTCTCGCGATTCACTTCAACGTCGGCAACCGCCGCGACGTAGGCTTCGGTTCGGTCATATTGCACGAATGCCACGCCGTGACCGCTCTTCAAACTCGCCCCCTGCGGCGACTTATGATTCGACCAATCGGCGCGCTTGGCTACCGCTTCTAGCACCGCGCGGGCGCGCGTGTCGCTCAAGTGGCGCAGGCGAAACTCCACGGGATCGGCGCCCGTAGCGAAAGCCAGTTCATCCATAAACGATTCATTGGCAAAAGTATTCTGCGGTGAGCCGAGTCCGCGCAGGGCGGAGGCTCTGAGCGGGCTCGAGCTCAGCCAATGGACCATCACGCGGGTGTTCTTGAAGTTGTAGGTGTGGTTGGCATTGCGCTCGGCGCCCGACAAATTCGGCTTGCCGGCGGACATACCGATCAGCGAACCAGCCAGAAGACTTCCCGCGCTGCCGTTGGGGCGCCCGGAATGGGTCGGCGTCCAGCCGTGAAAGTCCCAGGCCGCGACGTTGCCTTGCGCGTCCAAAGCGCCGCGCACGTCTATGACCATAGCCGGACCGAGTGGCTCCCAGGCATGCTCGTCGGCGCGCATCCACTGAACGCGCACCGGCTTTCCCGCCGCTTGCGAGAGGAGAGCTGCATCGGCTGCGGCGTCATCGGCGGCATTGTGGCCGTAGCAGCCGGCGGCCTCGATGTAGACAACCCAACGTTGGCCGGAAACAATCCTACCAGCTGGGCGATGGTCGGGCGCAGCTGATGCGCTCCTTGGGTCGCCGACCAAATCGTCGCCTCATTATTCTTCACGTCGGCGACAGCGCAGGAAGGCCCCATGGACGCATGCAACTGGTAGGGCCACTGGTACGTTGATTTGAATGTCTTGGCTGCTCCGCCGAAGGCGCCGTCAACGTCTCCAATATTTGCCGGCGCCCTGTCGTCGCTGGGAATTTTTCGCAGCGTATCAGAAAGCTCATTCATGGGCGGCAGAGTGCGGGCTTCCTGCCAATTGACTTTGAGCTCGCGCGCGGCACGGATCGCTTGCTCTTCGCGCTCGCATACCACGCCGACAAAATTTCCCTTGGCGACGATTTTTACTAGCCCGGGAATTTCTTTGATCGAAGATTCGTCGACGTTCATCAGCTTGGCGCCGACGGACGAAGGCCGGATCACCCGGCCGTGAACCATTCCCGGCACGCGCAAATTTTGTAGGTAGACATGTTCTCCGCTGACTTTAGTCGGAATGTCGACGCGCGGCACCGGCTTGCCGACCATTTTGTAGTCGCTCGGGCTCTTCGGTTTGATTTTGCCGCTTATTTCGCGGTTGAATGAGAGTCCGCCAAGCAACTCGACATAGGTCACCTTGTTTTTTGCATCGCCGTTTGCGCTTATGACGCCTTGCGCGATCGTGAGCGCTTCGACCGGCACACCTAACCGGTTCGCCGCCAGTGACAAGAGCGTTGCCTTCGCTTCAGCCGCTGCTTGGCGCAACTGGCTGCCGCCCCGTTTGATCGTCTCGGTATTGGCAGTGTCGCCCTGGATCCAGATGATTTTCTCGAATGGGTAGTCGAGCTCATCGGCGACGATTTGCCGCAACGAGGTTGATACACCGGTGCCAAGCTCGACCTTACCGGTCATCACGGTAATCATTCCGTCTTTGTGAATGATCAACCATGAATCGAGCTGATTGGGTGGCAGGGGACCGCCAGAGGTACGTAATGCTGCTGAACTCGGCTGAGATTTTACATCGATTGGCCAGCCGAAGGCGACGACCAGCGCTCCCGTGGCCTTGAGGAATTGTCGACGACTGATTTCAATCTTCATCGAAGCCCCCAGCGAGAGCGTCTGATCATGTGGACCGGCGGTCAATGACCTCCGACCATTGCCAGAGGCATGACGCAAAATACTTTACCGTTTGGCTCGTTCGGCAAATGTCCAGTCGTAAACGACCTGCGGTTTAACGGTAATTTTTTCTTTCGCGCGAAAGGTGCCGACGGCGATCCATTCCTCGACCACGGAGTCCGGCACGGTCAGGTCGGGATTATATTGGTCACGGTAAAGCGAATAAAATTTTTCGGCAGCGGGGTGGTCGAGCTTGAGCAATTTTTCAAGCAGCCCGACGCCGATCTCCCGCTGGCTCTGCAGAAACATGATTGCCGCGCGCTGGCCGCGCAGCACCCGGGTGATTTCATCCGGTTCCTTGTCGATCTTTCTCTGCGTTGTACTAAGGCCAACGATCGGTATTTTTACGAACTCTGACATTTCTTTCACCGACAAGAGCGTCTTGAATCCCTTTTGTTCAGCTCGATACTCGAACGGGCTATTGACCACAGTCGCGTCAACAGAGCCGCCGACGAGCGCAGCGAAGCGCGCGTCCGGGCTGCCCGCGAGGGCTTGTAAGGTGACGTCTTTGTTCGGGTCTAGGCCATTGCGGCTAAGCAGTTGGTAAATTGCGAAATCAGCGGAGCTGCCGAAGGTGTTGATGGCAATCCTTTTACCTTTGAGCGCTTTGACACCGTCGATTTCGGGTCGTGAAATGATTGCATCGGCGATAAATGGGAGAATAGTGACGTAATCGAGCTCGTTCGCGAGCAGCGCGCTGAGCATCAGGTTAGTGCCCTGGAATTGAATGTAGCGAACCTTTAGTCCTTCTTTTTCAAAGAAACCTCTTTCAGACGCGATTCTGTCCGGCAATGCGGTCCAGGCGGTGCCGCCGGTCCAGCCGATATTGAGAACTTTCGGTTCGGCGGTGGCGATCGCGCCGCCCTGACCGACGACCAACAGGACCAATAAGACGAATGTGACAAATCGATTTCTCAATTCATTCACCCTCGCCTGCTTTAGCTTGCCGCCGCAGCTCTCTCTGTCATGACGGTTTTGAGGTGCTTGGAGAGAAATTCTACGGTTCGCGCCCATGATGTGGCGTCTGCCTCTGACCTGTAGCCGTCCCAACCATTTCTGTTGAAGCCGTGCGGCGCACCGGCATAGAAAAAGAACTCATGCTGTTTGCCCAACCGAGTCAGCTCCGCGTCGAGTTTGCGCATCTCATCCGGCGGCGGATTTTTATCGAGCTCACCGAAGTGGCCCTGGATCGGGCACGAAACATTCGCCGCCAGTTCCGACGGCGCGGGCCGATCGCCCCATTTTGAGTAGACGCCGCCACCGTAAAAATCGACGGCGGCCTTGAACGATGGGTCGGCAGCGGCCATAAGAAACGCGATGCGGCCGCCCATGCAAAAACCGATGATGCCTAATCTGGAAGTGTCGACGGTCGCGCAGCCGCGCAAGAATTTTACCGCGGCGTTGATGTCATTGATCACGTGCGTGTCGTTTCGAGTGCGCTTGATATCGGCGACCTGCTCGGGAGTCTTGGGCTCTCCTTCCCGGTGGTAGAGTTCGGGAGCGATGCCCACATAGCCCGCTTGTGCAACGCGTCTAGTCATTTCCTGTGTAAAGGCGCCGACACCATCCTGATTCTGAATCACGACCATGGCGGGGAATGGGCCCGGACCGTCAGGTTGGCTCAAATAAAGCCGCATCGGGCTATTATCGACTGTGACGGTTTCCCAAGAATTTTTCATAGACGACCTCCGATTTGCGAGGATGTGAATTGACCTCTCCCATATTCCCTTGACTCAAAGCTGTCAACGGTAAAGCAGCCGGCTCGCGGCGGGAAAACGACAATGAGTTGGCGAATTTCTCGCTCGGGCTCAGCGGGATAATTTGATTGGCGCGCCAATGATGCTACAAATAACGCAAGAGCATGTCTAAGCCGAGCTAACGGGAGTCTCTGAATGTTTTTATCGGTCAAATTTTCACAGAGCCGGCGGGTCGGTCTGCTGGCCGCAGGATCAGCCGCGTTCATCATCGCAGCCGCAATCGAGATGCAAGCGGCCTCACCGAAGACCGCCGAGCCGCGGAACCCGACGGCAAAATCCGGCCCAACGGCAAAGACGAACGAAGCGGCAAAATCGCAGCAGCCAGAGAAGACCTTCGACATAGATTTCAAAGAATTCAAACTCAAGAACGGCCTGCGCGTGCTGCTTGCCGAAGATCATCGCGCGCCGACCTATTCGATTTGCGTCACGTACAACGTCGGCTCGCGCGACGAGCGGCCGGGGCGAACCGGTTTTGCCCATCTCTTCGAGCATATGTTGTTCCAGGGCTCAGAGAACGTCGGCAAAGGTGAGCATTTTATCCTGGTGCAAAATAACGGCGGCAGCGCCAACGGCACGACCAATATCGACCGCACTAATTATTTCGAAACTCTTCCGGCTAATCAGCTGGAGCTAGGAATTTTTCTCGAGGCCGACCGTATGCGGGCGCCGGCTATTACGCAAGCCAATTTCGACAATCAACGTCTGACCGTCCAGGAAGAGCGCCGCCAGAGCTACGACAACCGTCCCTACGGAAAAACCTATGAAGCGGTCATCGACTTGGCCTATGATAACTTTCCCTACAAACACTCGACGATCGGTTCGATGGAAGATTTGAACGCCGCCACTGTGCAAGACGCAGAGGCGTTTTTCCGAATCTACTATGCGCCGAACAACGCTGTCCTTTCGATGGTCGGAAACTTTAAGACCGATGTCGCGCTCGGATTCATAAAAAAACATTTCGAAAAGATTCCATCGCAAACGCCGCCCGCTGTGCCGGACATGAGCGAGCCGGAACAAAAAGCTGAGCGGCGCAAGGTCATTGAAGATGGCTTCGCGCAGACACCGCGCTTGGACATGGTCTACAAAATTCCGCCGGGAAATACTCCCGACTGGTATGCGCTCGACATTCTCGGTCACGTGTTGTCGAACGGCGTGTCCTCGCGGCTCTATCAAAAACTTGTCAAAGAGAAGGAGCTGGCGCTGAGCGCCGACGCCGACGCCAGCGAGCAGCGCGGTCCGGCGCTTTTTTGGTTCAGCATCATGGCGCGTCCGAATGCCGATCTCAGCGAGCTGGAAAAACTCCTCTACGAAGAAATTGCCCGGTTGCAGAATGAAACCGTCGCGGACGGCGAGCTGAAGAAAGTTCACATGCAGCTGCGTCGCCAGCGCGCCCAACAGCTCTACAGCAGCCGCTCGCGCGCCAACTCGTTGGGGCATTTCGCGGTTTATTACAACGATGCGCAATTGATCAATTCAATCTGGCGCAAATACGAGAGCGTCACGCCAGCCGATTTGCAACGCGTCGCGCGCGCCTACTTCAAAGAAACCAACCGCACCATCGTCACAACGTTGCCAAAAGCCGCCGCGGCGCAGCGCGGCGCAGGCGCTCCATAACAATTATGAAAACGAGGCAACCATTTCTTCAAGCAATTAAATTTCACATCAGCGCGCCGATCGCGCTCGGCGCCATCTTGCTTTTCCTGGCCGCGAGCGCGGTGGAGAGCCAGGAAGGCAAAAGCGCGGCAGGCAGCAAAGTCGAACGCAAGAACAAAGCACCGGTGTCGCGCGAGATTCTTCACGTAAAGCTGCCCAAGCCGGTCGAAGCCAAACTGAAAAACGGCTTGACCGTGCTCATTCTTGAAGACCACCGGGCGCCCTTTATCAACGTGCAACTTCACATCGGCGGCGCCGGCGCGCTGTTCGAACCGTCGGAGATGACCGGACTGGCGGGTACAACGGCGCAGATGATGCGCGAGGGTACGAAATCACGGACGAGCATTCAAATTGCCGAAGAGATCGACCGTCTGGGCGCGTCGCTGAGCGCCGGCGCGTCTTTCGGGTCGCCCGATGCCGTTCTCAGCGCAGCGGGATTGAGCGACAATTTCGACACCTGGTTCGCTGTGGCGGTCGACGTGTTGCTTAACCCGAGCTTTCCCACCGACGAATTGGAAAAACTCAGACAGCGCAAACAGGTGCAGCTACGCGAGCAACGTTCGGCGGCGAATTTTCTCTTGAACGAGCGATTCAATCGTGCGGTTTACGGCGAGCATCCGGCGGCGATTGTGTCGGCGACGCGCGAATCGCTCGATGCGTTGAGCCAAGCGGCGCTGATCAAATGGCATCGCGAACGGTACGCGCCGCAGAACGCGATCCTGGGGATCGCCGGCGATGTACGCGCGAAAGAATTGCTCGGGAAATTGGAAAAGCAATTAGCAGGCTGGCAGAAGAGCGAGATCAAGCAAGTATGGCCGCGCAATCCCGTAGCAGCCACGGCCCGCAAAGTTCTTCTGGTAAACCGGCCCAACTCGGTGCAAACGACCGTAGCGTTCGGCAACATCGCGATTGATCGGCGAAGTCCGGATTACCTGCCTATGGTCGTCATGAACGACATCATCGGCGGCGGCGCTTCGTCACGGTTGTTTCTGAATTTGAGAGAAGAGAAAGGCTACACTTATGGCGTTTATAGCGACTTTAGCGCGCTGCGCTATCCCGGCCCGTGGCGCGCCGGCGGCAACATGCGCACTGAGGTGACCGAAGGCGCGCTCGTAGAATTTCTCAATGAGATTCGCCGCATCAGAGAAGAGAAAGTTCCGCCGCAGGAACTGGAAGAACGCAAACGGTCGATCGCCGCGAGCTTCGCCCTGTCGCTGGAACAACCGACGCGGGTGCTCAACTTCGAGATTACTAGAAAACAGTATGGGCTACCGGCCGACTATTGGGATACCTATGCCGCCCGGATCATGGCGGTCACAGCTGAGGAGGTGGAGCGCGTGGCGCGCAAATATCTAAATCCCGACACGTTGCAGCTGGTCGCGGTCGGGGATGCGACTAAAATCAAAGCCGTGCTGGAAAAATACGGGGCGGTGGAAGTCTACGATACCAACGGTGCGCCGGTTAGTGCCGAAAAATCATAATATTCCCAGAGCCCTGTATTAGTCGGCCACGCCAACGTTTCGGGCTTCTGATAGGATCCCTCGACTTCGAGTCTCTTGTCTCCAATAGGCATCTGCCAATATACTTTGGGCGCGTGCACCTCAGTTAAATTCAACTATGGAGTCCGATGATGGCGACTGAAGCGAGTGTCTCGACCGGAGCGTTAAGCGGCGTGCGCGTCATGGACCTTACCGGCCGCATGGGAGGTTACTGCGGTCTGCTTCTTGCCAATCTCGGCGCAGAAGTGATTCTCATTGAACCACCCGGCGGCGATCCCATGCGCCGCGAGGGGCCGTTTAAGGACGGCCACTTCGATCCCGAGCAAAGTTTATCTTTCGCCGCATACCACACGAATAAACGCGGCGTCGTACTCAACTTGGAGAATGATCAAGACCGGGAATCCTTTCGTGCGTTGGTGCATCATGCTGACGTGCTGATTGAAGACAAACCGCCCGGCCATCTCGATCGACTCGAGCTTGGCTATGACGCACTCCAACCCATCAATCCAGCGCTGGTGATGATCTCGATTACCGGATTTGGACAGTCCGGGCCTTATCGTGATTTCAAATCTCCGAACATCGTGGCGTTCGCGATGGGCGGCTTGATGAATCTTTGTGGCCACCCGGGCCGCGCGCCGCTTATGGGACCATGTGACGTTGCCTACCACTTGGGTTCCGTTCACGCAGCCTTCGGCACGCTCGTGGCGCTATTCAATCGGCGTACGTCGGGTCGCGGGGAACATGTCGACGTGTCGCTGCAAGACGTCTTGGTTGCAGATCCATTCTTAAGGATCATTACCCGATACAGTGTCACCGGCGAAGTGCCCGAGCGCACCGGGCACAGCCAATCGACAACGGTGGCCGAAACCTATCAATGCCGGGACGGTTACGCGCGCATCTTCGTCAATCAAGCAGATCACTGGAAACGTTTTATCGACTGGCTCGGCCGTCCGCCGGAACTACTCGACCCGAAGTATGAAAACGTTCAGAACCGATTTCCCTTACGCCAAACCATCGACCGGCTGGTGGAGGCGCGCACGCTCAATTACGAAGCCAAGAAGTTTTTCGACGAGTTCCAATCTCTCCGTCTGGCGGCCGCGCCGATCAACTCGCCGAGCGCCTTTCTCAACGACGAACAGACGCAACATCGAAACTTTGTGACCACAGTGGAACATTCGCGGTTTGGCCGCCATGATTTTCCCGGCGATCCTTATCAGTTCTCCGAGAGCCCGTGGCGGGTCGAAAAGGGCGCGCCGCTGCTCGGAGAACATCAGGAGCAAATCGGCCGCGAATTGGCTCGTCCCTCCACGTGGCTGACGGAGACGACCAAGGGTGCTACCTCGGTGCCGGGCCGCAAGCCTTTCGAAGGGATTCGTGTGATTAGTTTTCCGACCGGCATCGTCGGGCCGGCTCTGGTCGGCTTGCTTGCCGAACACGGCGCGGAAGTCATTTCGATCGAAGCCAGCCGCGCCGCGCGCAGCCCGCAACGCGGGCAAAAATTTCAAATTGCGACGGATCTCGAAAGCAATCGCGATCGGCAACGGGTTGCCATCGACATGAAGCATCCCGATGGCGTGGCGTTGGCAAAAAAGCTGATCGCCAAGTCCGATGTCGTGGTGGAAAATTTTAGCGCGCGAGTGATGGCGAGCTGGGGACTCGATTATCCGCGGATGAAAGAGATTCGCCCAGACATCATCATGGCCAGCCTGCAGGCATTTGGCCAGACCGGCCCGCGGCGCGACTATGTGAGCTTCGGACCGATTCTCATGTCCTATTCCGGTATGGCTTATCTCTGGCGCGACCCGGAGGTCGAAAGGCCCGGCGCCGGCTGCCAGACGGCATTCCCCGATTACGTCGCGCCGTCCTATGGTGCGGTGGCGATCTTAGCGGCGCTGCACTATCGCGCGCGCACGAGTAGAGGACAATACATTGACATTTCCCAGGCGGAGACGGCTGCTTCCATGATCGGGCCAGCCTATTTGGAATACTTACTCACCCGACACGAGCCGCAGCCCCAAGGCAACTTCAGTGCTGTCGCGGCGCCACATGGTTGCTATCGATGCAAAGGCGATGACCGCTGGTGCGTCATCGCCGTCCAGTCGCAAGAGGAATGGATCCGTTTCTGCGAAGTCGCCGGTCACCGGGAATGGCTGACGGATCATAGATTCTCCGAGCCAGCCGCGCGGATCCAGTATCGCCAAGAGCTCGACTACTGGATTGAGAAATGGACTGCGAAGTACACGCCACATCAGGTGATGGTGATGTTGCAGCGCGAAGGCATCGCCGCCGCGGTCGTGCAAACCGCAGAAGATCTATATCGCGACCCGCATCTGCGCGAGCGCGGCTTTGCCCGGGAAGTTTATCATCCACAGATCGGCTGGATCGCCCGAGCCGGATCATCCGTTCGCCTGACTCAGAACGGCTTTACGCCGCGCGGCGTCACCCATGTTGCGGGAGAAGACAATGAGTCCGTGCTCAGCGGTATTCTCGGCATGTCCAGCGGCGAGATTAGCGACCTCGTAGATCGGAATGTGCTGCGCTGAGTCCCTCCAATGCCATCGATACGAAACAAAGCATCGCTCACTTAACGCGCCTTAAGTATCCTTTTCGATGCATCGTGAACATTAGGCGTTCAGCATCGGTGTCCGGACGGGTGCTTAGGCATGGACGCAATATGCACAGAACAGGATTTGTTTGGGTCCGGGTGGGGTCGTGTCCGTTACGAGACTAGCGGTTGGATCTATTTCCTATCTTCCGGCTTCACGTATTTCACCGATGCGCCTCCTTTTTGCGAGTGCAGATATCCTTCAACGTCGCTGAGTGGATTGGTGTAGTAGCGGAGCCGGTGTTGGACGAGATCGTCGGCGCGCAGGGCCATGTCGAAAGGGAGGTCTTTCTGCATGTAGGCGGCGATCTTGGCATTCTCTAACGTCGCGCCGTTGCGGCTGGCGAGTTCTTTTGCCAGCGTGTCGACGTAACTGTCGAGCTCGTTCTCCGGCACGACTTGGGAAACGAGGCCGACGCGCTCCGCTTCTACGCCGGTCAAGTTCCTGCCGGTGAGTGAGATATAGAAAGCTTTCTTGAATGGTATGCCGGCATGAAAGAGTGACGGTGTTGCTGTGGCGCCGTAGCTGCCTCGGATGACTTCGGGCATGCCGTATTTTGCGGTTTCGGAGCTGATTACCAAGTCGTGGCCGTTGATCATGGCCAAGCCGCCGCCGAGACACCAGCCACGAACCTTGGCGACGGTGATTTGCGGGAGCTTGCGCATGATATCGACGATCTCCGCGACGCCGCCAAAGCCGCGGGTGCGGCGGCGATTATCTTGCCCTCTCATGTCGTACAGATCGCGGCCGGAAGAATATGAGTCACCGGCGCCGCTAGTGACGATGCAACGAATCTTGTCGTTCTCGGCGAGTGTTCGGAGCGTGCTCGAAAGTTCGGCGAGCAGAGCGATGCTGAGCGCGTTTTTCTTTTCGGGCCGGCTCAACGTCAACCAGGCAATGCCTGCGTTTTCGTCAATGTTAGCGTTGATGAGCTTGGTGTCGGGCATTTTAACTCCTTGTTCAAATGTTCAAAGTTCAAGGTTCAAGGTCGGACCGCATTCACGACACACGATCACGGATGCAAGACTCTCACGTTTAGCTACGCGACTAAAAACGATAAAATGCCTTCGCGTTGTCGGCGAGAATTTTCTGCTTAGTCTTATCCGAAATATCTTTGCGGCGGACGACTTGACCTACGCTGTGCGGCCATTCCATGTCCCAGTGCGGATAATCCGAAGCGTACATCATGCATTCGTCGCCGAACTGTTCGATGACCAGCGGCAGCGCTGACTCCTCGCCTTCGCAGGTGAAGTAGCAACGATGATTCTTGATGTATTCGCTCGGCAGCATCTCGAGCGGCTCCATCTCGGATTTGCGCAGCAGATATTTTTCATCGAAGCGCTCCATCCAGTAAGGCAGAAAGCCAACGCCGGCCTCGAGAAATCCGACTTTCAATTTCGGAAAGCGATCGAGCACGCCGTTGGAAATAACCGACACGATTGACAGCATTTGTTCAAAGGGATGGGAAGTCATATGGACGCCGAGATATTTATGAAAGCGAGTGTTGCCGACGGCAACCTGGGCTGTGGCGTGAAAGCCGACCGGCACGCCGAGCTCCTGCGCTTCGGCGTAGATTGGATCGAACTGGGACTGTCCCAAGTCCAAGCCCGATTGCACATAGGTTGGCATCATCACGCCGACGGCGCTTTTTTCGCTGACGGCGCGGCGAACTTCCTTTACGGCTTCCGGTACGACTTGGGGCGCGATCACCGCGGCGTACTTGATCCGATTCCCACTGCTCTTGCAGAAATCACAGGCCCAGTTGTTGTACGCCTTAGCCAGTTCGGCGGCGAGATCGAATTCGCGCACGAGGCCGATCGCTAAGGCATTGCTCGGGTATGCAACCGCGTCGCCGATTTTTTCGACGTCGAGGTCTTTGCAGTATTCCTCAGGGTTGGCCGGTTTGCGGCCGGTGGTGCCGTTGAGAAAAATATCCCAACCGAACGATGGAAAATAGGGACCACTGCGCACGCGGAAGCGCTCGGGCAAGTAAGCTTTGTACGCCGGCCCGTCCAAATGATGGGCGTCGGCGTCGATAATTGTAAATTCCACGATCAAGCCTCCTGCGGTTAATTAACGGCTTGAACGGCTTGAACTGTTTGAACGACTGGAACTGTTCCGTGGTTCAAAACGTTCAAATCGTTCCAATAGCTTGCATTCGCTTCGGTCAGTCCTGTAGTCCGTAGCGCTGCGCTATGTTGAGGAACAGCGAGCCGACGAGCACTGTGCCGACGGTGATGATGAGGCTGAAGGCCGCAAGCTCGCCGACATGACCGTTTTCCCACAATTCCCATATGGTCACCGCCACCACCTGCGAGCCGGGCGAGTAGAGCAACAGCGCGATCGACAGTTCTTTGAAGGTGATGAGAAAAATATAAATCCAACCGGCGAGCAATGCAGGCATGATCAGCGGGACGACAACGTGGCGAACCATTTGAAACCAACTGGCACCGCTCGCCATGGCGCCCTCTTCAAGCTCTTTATGCAAGCTCAGGAGCGCGGAATGACTAAAGCGAATCCCATAGGGCAGATAGCGCGCGATAAATGCGAGGACCAAGATCCAGATCGTGCCGTAAACGGGAACAGGCAATAGGAGATACATTTTCAAAATCGCGATCCCCATGACGATGCCCGGAAAGACCAGCGGCAGCATGGCCATTTGATCCAAAATCCAGCGCGCTTTAATCGATGCGCGGACGATCAGCCACGCGGCAAAGAATGTGATCGCAACAGCTGCGGTCGCCGACGATATGCTGACGGTCAGACTATTCGTCACGGAGCGAATGACACTACTGTCATTAAATGCCGCTATGTAGTTGTTGAACGTCAATAGCTCCAGCGCTTTGCGGGATGGCACTTGGGCGAAGGGAAGAAGCGACGACCAGGCGATCGCCACAATCGGTAAAAATTGGAGCAGCGGCAAAACCAGCATCAGACCACCGCCAAGCCAGCGCCACTTGCCAAGCGCGATACGGTGCGGGCGAAAATTCTTGCCGCTGATCGTCGTAAATTTATAGGTCTTGCTCGTGATCCGGTAATAAGGAATGAGCCCGACGGCGACCAGCACGATGAGAATTATCGAGTATGCGCTGGCTTCGCCGTACTTGGGAATGAGGCCGCCTTTGATCTGCAAGTAAATCTTAGTCGTCAGCACTTCGACGCCAGCGGGAATGCCGATTAGGGCGGGAATTTCGAAAGCTTCCAAAGAACGAATGACGGTCAGAATCAACACTGCCAAAACGCTCGGCACGGCGAGGGGAAACGTAACACGACGGAAAACCTGCCAACTGCTGCTGCCCGCCGTGGTCGCGGCCTCTTCCAGAGATGGGTCCATGGCGCGGAAGGGCGTGGACATCAGCAAGAAAACGATGGGTATCCAGAGAAAGCTTTCCACCAGCACCATACCGCCTAGAGAAAAAATGTTGAAAAATGCTTGGCCGGTTAACGCTACGCCCAAAGCATTCAACATCCCCGCTTTGGGTCCGAGCAGCATGATCCAGCCGACGACCTTGATAATTCCTGGTATCGCAAATGAGACGTAGGCCGAAACGTAAGCAAGGTTGCGAAACGGCGCATCGCTGCGCTCGGCAAGCCAAGCCAGCGCCGTGCCATAGCTCAGCGCGACAGCAGCGCTACCGAGCGAAAATATCAACGAGTTGCTGAGCAGTGTCTTGACGTCGCCGAGGGAGTCGATGATGTTGACGAAGTGTTGGATCGTAAAGCTGCCGGCTTGTAAGCCGCGATCGGTAACCAGGCTGGTGTGCAGGATGAAAAAGAACGGCGGCAATACCAAATAGGCCAAAGTTGCGGTGGTCAACAGGAAGAGCCACTGGGCTGGGTTTCGCATCATCAGAGCAAACATAAATTATGCCCTCTTACTGTCTTCAGCGCGTCATGCAGCTTGACGCCAGACATGAAACTTTCGACTCGAGTCCAACCTTCGCCTGCTATATATCAAAACTACCGGGCAAGACAATTGCAGCTTTGGGAAAAGACGTAAGGAGAAAAAGGAGTAAATGGTAAGGGGTAAAAAATCAGGGGAAGTTGGGCAGGCGCCTCACTCCTCACGCTTCACTTCTTACCGTCTTAGGCCCACGGGCCGATGAATGGCTCGCCGGTGTAGGTGTCCGACAACGGATCGAGCGTCTCTGGCCAGTTGTTCGGGTCGACCTTGCGGCGTAACTCCTTGGGACGCGGTCGGCCGTCCCAGCCCACCTGCTCCATATAGTAGTAGAGCTCGAGGCAGTGGCCGTCCGGGTCGAAGGCGTAGGCGGCATAGTCGATCCCCGGATGTAACTCCGGCGGGATTATATCGGTCTCGACCCGCACGCCATTCTCGCGCAGGAAACTCACAGCACCTTTCAGTTGCCGGTAGTTGGCGAGCTGTAGACCGAATGACATATTGGATGTCGTCTCGCTGAGACCCGATTTCTTGCGCCAAGATTTAGGGAAAAGGGCGAGCGAATGATGCTCGTTGTCACAGCGCAGAAACGCGCACCGTTCATTCTGCCATTCGACTTCTTCCGTCAAAGTGAAGCCGGCGATCTGCTCATACCACTGCTTCGACGATTCATAGTCGTCGACGAAAAGATTTACCGGACCGACCCGGGTGATCTTGAAAGGCTGGGGGAGCAATACACCATCGACGCTGTATTTAAGCGGCATCGAGCTCACGTAGCGCCGACCGTCAAGCACGTTGATGCCTTTCTCGATGTCGCTGCTCACGAGTTGGTAGTCCGGAAGCTGAGGCTCATTGGGAGGATTCGCAGTACCATGTCTCATCGGCACTGGGCGGACGTAGCCGTTCCAGCTGATCTGCTCGATGCCGTAATATAGCTCGAAGATCTGCGCGTCCGGCGCCCACACATAGAGGTGAAATTGCGAACCTCCGCCGCCGGCCCGGCCTTCGCGCATAATCTCCACTCCCAGATCGCGAAAGTACTTGCTGGCTTCGGCCATTTCGGTGATGCTCTGGACTTGCCAGGTGATTTGGTTGATGTCGTTCTCCGGTCGGAAGTGGTTGGCGTTTTGACCCGCGTATTGGCGTTCGTTGAATTTCTTCTTGTCGAACAATGCGAAAGAGTGATGATCCCCGGCGTGTCTACCGAAAAATCCTGCACCGGCGGGTTCGGTGATGAAGAAGCCGAGCAGATCAAAATAGAAGCGCCGGCTGGCCTCCAAGTTCGACGCATTGAAACCGAAGTGGCCGAGTCGGCGAATCTTGAACGGGCGGTCCAGAGCAACGCCGCCGACGTTGTATTTGATCGATTTCGCTGTTGCCATGCCGGTCTCTCCTCGGGTACCAATCCTAGCTTCTATCGAAATACGTTAACTCAGTCGATGTCTGCACTCCAGCCGGCTATTCGCTGCAAATCGAGCTCGGGTGCTGAACGACCACTCTTGAGCATGCCGATACCACAGCCAAGAGCACAGTGGCAAGAACGGCGTCATGATCAAACTCACCTCTTGGTTGTATTTTTACTTTTAGAGTTGTAAGCGATTCTGAACTTTTGGAGAAGGATGAAACATGGAGCGAGCTGAAACCAACAATGGCCGGGGCTGGGACCTAGAAGCTGATGTCATAGTCATTGGGTCGGGAGCGGCGGGGCTTCCTGCCGCGATTAAAGCGGTCGAAGGCGGAGCATCTGTCATTGTTGTTGAAACAAATTACGACATCGGTGGACATGCAATCTTAAGCGGCGGCCATATGGCTCTGGGCGGCGGTACCAGCGCCCAGAAAAAATACGGAATACTCGACTCGCCGGACACGGTCTTTTCGGATCTTACCGATTGGACAATTGTCCAGCCTAACGGTTGGCCCGATTACCGCTACAACGACCGCGCGGTGATGCGCGCCTTCGCCGACCATTGCGCGCTCACCTATGAATTTTTGCTGGCCAACGGCGTCGAGTTTAAGGATGTACCGCCGGACAATCACGGCGCATCCACGACCGGCAATTCCGCGCCGCGGGAAAATCACGCGTTCTGGACCAAAGGCGCGGGACTGGAGAGTCCCAACGCCGCGGCGGGGACGGGCGTGATCAGGCCGCTCGAGGCGAGCGCGCGCGCCAAGGGCGTGCGATTTTTGCTGAACTATAAAATGACAAGCATTGTCCGTGAGCCGTCCACGGAGAGAAGGAGGATAGGATGTGTGATCGGTATCACCGTCGAGTACACACCGAGAATCATGCCTGGGGCAACAACCCCATTAAAGAGCTTTCGTTCGGATGGCAACATTGAAAGTACTAAGCTGACCATGAATCTGCGCGCGACCAAGGCGGTCATCGTCGCGACCGGGGGCAGCACAAGCAATTTAAATTTTCGCCGCATGTTCGATCCAAGGCTGACCGCCATGCTCCAAGTCGGCGGCGAACCGTATAGCTATCAAGACGCCAGCGGTGAGCTTGCCGCAATGGCCGTCGGGGCCTCGTTGTGGGGTCTGGTCAACCAAACTCTGGAAAACGGCGCGACTATTCGCACGCAACGTGCCCTCGCCACGAAGTATAATTATGTTGCGTGGAAGGTTGAGAGTCCGATATTTCCACTCGTACGGGCCACCGGCTTCAACGTTAAGGATTGGCAGGATGTGATCTTGGTGAATCAAGTCGGCAAGCGATTCTATGATGAAACCAAGGGCGATCCGCCGCACGGCAACCTCGGACATCAAATCGACCCGTATACGCCAAACGACTATCGCAACAGCGAGAATATCAAGTTCAATCCAACAAAGCACAACTTTTTCAATGCGGCCATGGCGATGAACGAGTACTCGGAGCCGCCCGATTATTGCGCCGGGCCGATGTGGGCGATCTTCGACGCGGATGCTGTCCAGCGCGAAGGATGGAAGGTGGTGCCGCCCTACGTCGATCCGGACGGCTACTTCTTCACCGCGAATACGCTTACGGAATTAGCCGCGGCGATCGATAACGAATATCAGCCGAAGCCGATGAGGGGCGCAACTTTGCAAGCAACCGTCGAACGATACAACTCCTTCGTCGACGCGGGTGCGGACGCGGATTTTGGCAAGCCAACGCCAAAGTATAAAATTCAGACCCCGCCATTTTATGCCGCCTGGGCGACACCGGTAGTTCACGACACGCGGGCCGGCCTCAGAATCAATGAGAAGTGCCAGGTCATCGACATGAACGGAATAGTGATTCCCGGTCTCTACTGCGCCGGCGAGTCGGCCGGAGGATTCAATCAACACGGCATGGGCCGCTGCGCGACGCAGGGATATATCTCCGGCATGAATGCAGCGGCGGAACCGCGGCACGAATAGACTTGCTCGTTGGGGTTTTGCGCCATGAATTGTAGAGGCGACCGGCCGGTCGCCTCTACGGCTCGAAATCCGAAACAAATTCAAATGATCAAGAAACTCAATGTTCCAAACAACCTCGGGGCAGATTCTGGGTTTTGGAATCTCTCGGCTTTAGGTTTATTTGTCTGCTGGTTTGTTTCGGATTTCGAAAATCGGATTTCGGATTTTGATTCGATAGCGGCGCTACAGGTGAAAGACCAATGACTTGATGGTTACGGGCACCGTGCCGGATGGCTCCAGGGTTTTTCCCAGATCGATGAAGTCGAAGTCGCTCAGCGTGACGCCGTCCAAACATAGCAGAGCGTTCTCGATCGCGAAATCATCTCGAAGAATCGTGCCGACCAGTCCCGCCAAGTCGTGGTCGAAGACGAGGTAGATCGGCCGGCCGTTTTTCAAAGTCTCCGGCAAACCATCGATCAGGCCGCGGCAAAAAGCGGCGATACGAGTCGCCGTCGGGGGACCGTTCCAGCGAAATACCAGAGCGACTTCAGCTTGCCCTTCCACCAAATCGAAGGCGTGAAAATGTTTCTGGAGCGCCTCAGCGATTGTCGCGCTGACGATCGCGCCACTCAAATCGAGTTCCGGCCGCAGCACCTGCAGGTTTTTTTGCGGCAGCAAACTTTCGTCGGTGCGGTGGATCGTATTGCCGCTTACCTGCACCGTGTGTTGCGCCGCGCCCATGACCGTGGCGCGGATGCATTCGCGCGCGGGCGCGAGCGGCCAGCGGAGCGCTCCGTTACTCATTTGATGCCGAAGTGCTTGTCCCAGTGGTGCGCCCACGTCGGCAAATGATTTCGACTCCTTGCCGTAAACATATTCGCCGACACCGCCGGAAAAAATAACCGCATCGTAGTTCTTCGCACCGCTGAGCGGTGCTGTCAGCCACAGCTGCGCAAGCTCGGACGTTGGTTTTTCGTCCTGAGCAAGGCTGAGAATTGCCTGCGCCATGTGATTCGCCAGACGCTCGACCTCCGCATTCGTGACCCGGCTTCCAACCTGCCACGCGTAACCGGCCTGGCGCGCCAATTCTTGGCCGCCGGGTTCTAAGACGGTGATCGTGTCCGCGCCGTCGGTAGCGAGCAGCCGCCCACCGACGTGAAAAGCCGCAGTGCTCAGCACGCGCCCACGCTCAGACACGGCCAGCTTGGTGGTGCCGCCGCCGATGTCGACGTTCAGCACTCGGCATTGCTTTTCAGCGGAATGGGCGACTGCGCCTGAGCCATGGGCGGCGAGAAGCGCTTCGAAGTTGTGGCCTGCCGTCGCGCACACGAAATTTCCGCGCTCCGCAGCGAACAGGTCAGCAATGGCGCGGGCGTTATCGCGCCGGATCGCTTCGCCAGTGAGAATGATCGCGCCGGTGTCGATGTCACGCGAGCTGAGGCCGGCCTCCTGGTAGGCGGTATCGACGAGACGCCTCAGCGCTTGATCGTCGACGCGTTCACGGCCCGGACTGTAGGGTGTCAAATGGACCGGCGACAAGTAGAGCGTGTCGCGTTCGGTAACGACGAAGCGGCTGGACAATTCTCTGCCGAGTCGGCGCAGGATAAGTTGCGAAAAAATGATCTGCGAGGTCGCGGTGCCGACATCGATCCCGACGCTCGTGAGCGTGATCGTATCGAGCTTCCAGAGCGGATGTTCTTCCTCTACGTCGAGCCCATGCTCGTCGTGGTCATGATCGTGGGGAAGATCGTGCATGGTAAATTTCACGCAAGTGAACGGTGACCGGCCGGTCGCCCTTACCGGCCTATGCGACCTCGCCGTGCTCGTCGAGAAAGAGCGCTTTCGCGCTTTCTGCACCGGCCTCGCCGGTGCACCACGGCACCATCTTTTTCATCTTGCAGGTGATGCCGCGCTTCTTGAGCTCGGCCTCGAAGATCTGATGGATCTCCGGATCTTCATCCTCATACTCGACTTGATGGCCGCCTTTCTTGCCGCTGACTTCGCCTTGGCGCAACACCGTGGATTGGCTCGCTTGCCAGCGATTGGCGGCGTGCTTACGCGAGATGCCCTGATTCATCACCAAATAGGTGGCGGGGGTCGAGCCGACGTTGAAATGTTGATGCAGCCAGAGTCCCTCGCCGGCGCCCGATAGATAGAGACTACCCTCTTGCCAGTCGCAGCGGATGCGCGGCTCGTTATTGCGCTGCGTCAGCACGTAGCCTTCCCCCTCGGTGATATAGAGATGCGCGCCGGGGCCGTGGCGATGGCCCTTTTTATAGTGGCCCGATTCGAAACGCGAGACGTGCGACTCCATCATGCCGGCACCCATCACCATGAATGCATTCGTGCCGCCACCGCCGCGGCTCTTCCATTCGTAGAGCGGCAATTTTTTGATGTCTGGGATGAAATTGGTTTCCCACACCCGCCCCTTGTAGAGCTTGGCCTCGGCCGTGAAATAGTCAGCCCCGCCCGCGTAGCGATCGGTGAAATCGTAGGGATTGTTGAAGATAAAATCTTCGCTTGCCCACTGGCGCAAGAGTTGCGGTAGATCGGTTACTGAAAACCATCGCGCCGGGCGCGACAGGCTGGCGTTAAAGAATTGATGTGATGCGTTGGTCGGCAGTACAAAGTAACTGCCGGGTCCCCACTCGAAGGTTTGCGTTGCTCCCTCATCTCGCCAAACCGAAGTCGAGCCATGACCGGTCACGACGTAGATCGCTTCGGTGTAAAGATGCCGCAGCGGCGCCGTGGAACCGCCCGGCGGCAGCTCGACGATATGCTCGTCACCTTCGTCGTCGCCGTCCAGATAACAGAGCGCGCCCTTGACACCATCGCCCTTGCGCGGCCACGGTCCAACTTCCACCGCCTTCATGTCTTTGATGTAGACACCCCCGACGAGTGGCGGGCCCTCGCGCTTGCGCCACTCTTGATACATATCGACACGTACGACAGCCGGCTGCTTTTCCGGATCTAAATTATTGCTGGTCGCGCTCATGGCTCCTCCGAGCTAACTAAGATTGCTATCGTTTCAAACTTATGCAATGAGCGTGCTTCATGTCAAATTCAAATGAGTCAACATCTCGTTGACCGGCGCAATCTACTTTGGTAGCGTCCGCGGCTGAGGAGCGGCCTTTATTGAGATCATGCTGTAGCTTATTCCTCATAACGAAAAAGGAGAGCAATCATGTCACGCAATCAAGTTCGCATCGAGTTTACCAGCAAAACGCCCTTTGCCGGCGGTGTCTCTTTTGGCAATGTGGGTCCGTATGAACGGCTGTCAGGGATGGTGTCCTTCGCTATCGATCCCAATGAAAAAGATCTGCCGTTCATTTGCGATTTAGAGTTTGCGCCGCGAAATCCAGAGGGCCTCGTGGAGTTCAAAGCGGTTCTCGATATCGTCAAGCCAGTGGATTTGAGCCGCGGCAATCGCAAATTGCTTTTCGATTTTTCCAATCGCGGCGGGCGCGGCGCGTTCACGCGACTGAACGACGGCGGCGGTGCGGATCTGACGAAAGAAAGCTATGCCGGCAACGGTTTTCTCAACCGGCATGGCTACACAGTCGTATGCGCCGGCTGGCAGGGTGATCTGGTTTACACCGGCAGCAACGTCGTCGCTTTCCTGCCGGAGGCGCGCCAGAACGGCCAGCCGCTACGCGGCAAAGTGCGGCAGGAATTCATTTCCGACAAACGCGGCGTGCTCTCGATGCCCGTGAGCGGCGCCGCCAACATTCAATGCTACCCCGTACGCAACCGCGCTACTGCAACATTGACGATGCGCGAAAAGGAAGCGGATCCACGCGTCACCGTGCCGGCGAGGGATTGGGAACTGGCCAGGGCGAAGGAAACGGATGGGAAAGTGGAGCTCACTCCGTCCAACACCGATCTTTACGTCAAGGGCGGCTTCAAAACCGGTTGGATTTACGAATTGATTTACGACACCGAAGGCTCGCGGGTAATGGGCCTTGGCTTTCTCGGTTTGCGCGATCTCGTCTCATTCTTACGCCATGGCAAAACGGACGCCGGCGGCCTGGCGAATCCACTCGCGGGTTTTATCGACAAAGCCTACGGCTACGGCGCGTCCCTTGCGGGCAGAGTCGTACGCGAGTTTATATACGAAGGTTGGAACCGCGACGTCGAAGGGCGTAGGGTTTTCGACGCGGTGCTCACGCATACCGGCATCGGCCGCCTATTTTTCAATATGCGCTTCGCGCAGATCGGGCGTTACCCGCGTCAGCATGAAGAACACTCGTGGCCTTCGGAACGCTATCCGTTCAATTTCACGCCGATACCTGATCCGTTCACCGGAAAAGTCGACAGCGTGCTCAAGCGCCCCGACACCGATCCGTTGATCGTGCACAGCCACACCGCCGGCGAATACTGGGAGCGCCATGGCTCGATGACACACACCGACCCACGTGACGGGAGCGATGTTGGGATACCGTCGAACGTGCGCATGTACGCTCTCGCCGGGGCGCCCCACGCGGCGATTGCCGCCGACAATCCGCGCTGGATCGGCCAGCTGCCCCCGAACAATATTTCGCCGCAACCGTTTTTGCGCGCCTGCTTCGCATTGATGGATCGGTGGGCGACTACCGGTGAGCCTCCGCCGTCGAGCCGCGTTCCGAGACGGTCGGAAAGGACGCTGGTGTCGCCTGAAGAAGCACTTGCGCGCTTTCCGAAAATCCCTGGCGTTAATACTCCTGCCACGCCGAGCCAATTGCCTTACTGGAACTACGGCCCAGACTTCGACGACCGCGGCATCATGAGTATTTTTCCGCCGGAAAAGTTAGCCGGAAAAGAGTACCCCATCCAGGTCCCGCAAGTTGATGCCGATGGCAATGACCAGGGTGGCGTGCGATACCCAGACATACAAGTCCCGCTAGGAACTTATCTCGGCTGGGCGCTGCGAAAAGACGGCTTCGCCGAAGGTGAACTACTGATGACCAACGGCTGCATCAAGACCGTCGCGCGCACCAAAGCCGAACGCGAAGCCAAAGGCGATCCGCGACTCTCGATCGAAGAACGCTATGCGAGTCATGACGCGTATGTGGAGGCGGTGAAGCATGCGGTAGATGGTCTGGTCAAAGAGGGATTGATGCTAGCAGAAGACGGCGAGCGCTACATCGAAGCGGCGCAAAAAAAGAATCCCCTCGACCCGTCCGTGCCGTTGGAGCCGCTGGTGACCGCGGGGCGGGAGGATTGAAGCAAGCAGTACGCGATCACTCAGTGCCGCTGGAATTCTTTTTCAGCCGCGCAGCGCCCTTAGAAAGATGTGTCCTGACGGGCGGCCAAAATAGAGAGGGACGATTAAAGATGGCCAGGAAGAACTTTACAGGTAGTTGGCGTGGCGTCGTAGGCGTTATCAAACCCACTTATCGACCGGGTTCTCTTGAAGAATTCATCCGACTTTTGCCCGAAGGGATCGGCGTCATCCCGAAGTTTGTCGGTGTCAGCGAAGGACTTGAGAAGGAATTTGTCGACGGTTTTGCGGCGGCGGAGAAGCTGATTGCCGAATTGGCGGAAATGAAAGTGGACCTCATCCACCCTGAAGGCGCGCCCCTTTTCGTTCAGAAAGGGTATCAGCGATCAGAGGAGATAGTCAGGGAGCTGGAAAAAAAATATTCCATTCCGGTTGTCACGACGGGAATGGTTCTGGTCGAGGCAGCGAGGGCGCTCGGCATCAAGAAGTTGCTTGTCATCAGCTCCTATGACGATGGGAACAGCAGCGGCCGGCTAGCGAAATACTTCAGTTATTTCTCCGACGCGGGATTTCAGGTGCCAACCGTAGAAGGCTTTCCGGTCGGGTTTGCCGATATAGGGAGCGTCTCTCCGTACGAGGCTTACGCCTTCGCTCGAAAACTTTACTGCAAATATCCAGAGAGCGATGGGATTTGCTTGATTGGTTCGGGGTGGCGCGTTTTGGATGTGGTTCCGCTCTTGGAGCAGGATCTTCAGATTCGAGTGGTCTGCGCCGTCGCGGCCAGGGTTTGGGCGATACAAAAAAGATTGCGAGTCAGGCAGCCGGTCACGGGTCGCGGGCTTTTGCTTGAGACTATGCCATAGGCCTAAAGATGATACGACGTAAATCCATCGTAGTGAAAATAGGGCTTTTGCTATCTGTGGGTTTGTCTCTAATGCCCAGATTCGCGCCGGCGTCGCAGTGGAAGGAGCAGGCGGAAGTCGAAAAAAAGATGGTTTGGTATACAACCATCGGGTCGGCTGACGCGAAAATGCTGATAGATCATTTTCGCCAGCGTTACCCCAAAGTAACGGCCGAGTATTTCCGTACCGGGGGTCCTCAGTTGGTTGAGCGAATCTTCACCGAAGCCCGGGCGGGGAAGCATCTCTGGGATGTCTTTATGAATTCGGCGATCTATACGCAGCTCCTTAGTGGGAAGGGGATGCTGGCCGTCTACGAATCTCCCGAGTCCCGATTTTACCGCGAGGGATATAAAGATCCGCGAGGTACGTGGACATCGATTTACACAAACTACGCGGTAGCAGGATACAACACAAAATTAGTCGCTAAAGACGAAGTGCCGAAATCTTATATAGATCTCCTGAAACCTATTTGGTCGGGACAGATTGGGATGGACGCGAAGTCCTACGAGTGGTTTGCCGTCGTGATCCGGGGCCTGGGAGAGGAAAAGGGTCTTAGCTTCATGCGGCAGTTGGCGAAAAACAAAGTCCAACTGCGCAACGGCCGAGAGCTGGTCGCACAGCTGGTCGCGGCCGGAGAGTTCAAGCTCGCCTTGACGGCCTACTCGCAAAACTATGAAACGCTTAAACTCGGAGGCGCGCCCGTGGACTGGGTTGCGCTCGATCCGGTCTACGCCAATATCCATCCTGTGGGTCTTTCCGTCAAAGCTCCCAATCCAAACGCGGGAAAACTTTTTATCGATTTCTTGCTGTCCAAGACAGGCCAGGAGATCCTACGCGCCCAAAGGCGTATTCCGGACCGAATCGACACGCCGCCGGAGGTTGCACGCCTCACTGAGGGGATCAAACCCGCCTTTGGTTCGGCGGAAATGTACAGCGACTTCAGCCGCTATATCAAACTTTTTCAGGAAACCTTCGCCGCAAACTAATAAATCGTCGAACTTGTCTGGACTGATTGCCGTGGAGATCGAGGGGGGAATCGATGATACTCTGACGTCCATGCCACACGCGGGCTAACGGTTCTCGCCAACTCGATTTGCGCTTGCGAACTCAGGGCCCGTCGCGATGACTGCGCTGCCTGATGTTGGTAGGCCCTAATTGCCAAAAAAAAAAGGGCGGAGATGAGTTGCCTCTTTCTCCGCCCCGTACACCGTCAACTTATTCAGTCGATCATTTAGCGAAGTTGAAGTTTGCGCGGTGGTAGGTGCCATCGCTCAATTTCACAACTAATTGCCTGCACGAACCGGCCCACGACTTCTCGGTTTTCCAGACGTAGACATATTGGTTAGCGCTTGCATCGTAGCTAAGGCTGCTTCCTCCCGCCGTAACAGTCTCCTCGATGTAGTCGTACAGGTCAGTCGTGGTACAAGACATAGATACCGATACTGGATAGCCAGTGGCGAAGATATTGAGCCCCTGGTTTCCGTTCAAGCTGAACTTGACCGGCACAGCACTCCCCGCCTTAACAATGTTAAGCACCGGCAGGTTATCAACCGGACGGAAGAAACCAGTGAAGTTAAAGATAACATTGGTGTACTGAGTTACTTCGAGTGCTGGGTTATAGTTAGCATTACCGGCTTGGTTATACTTAATCTCACAGATCCCAACACTGCTGCTCATGGTGAAACTAGAGCCGACGTTGGTGCATGCGCCGGCACTGCTGAAGATTACTGGGTTGCCGGAGCCACCGCCCACAGCGGCTACGGTAAAGCTCGTGTTAATTATCGCGCTCGCCGGCGCAGCCATGGTGACACTGATCTCCTGGTTCGCCTTCTGCAGGTTCACAGTGTTGGCTGGGGTGCTGGTGACCTCGTTGTAGTTACTGTTTCCAGCCATGGTCGCCGTCAGGCTGCAACTGCCAGTGCCGCTGCCGGCCGTAAGCTGATTGCCAAAAATCGTGCAAGGGCCGGACACCAGGTTGTAGGTCACCGCACCGCCAGTGGTGCCGCCCGTGACGCTCAAAGACTCGCTCTGATTGTAGGTCAACGGCGACGTCGTGTTGAGCGTCAGCGCCGCCTGGTTGATCTTGGTCGCCGCCGCTGAGGCCGACACTTCCGTTGCGTCGTTGTAGTTGCTATCGCCCGCCCGGTTCACTTTCACCGTGCAGGTGCCCGTGCCGCTGGTCATCGTGATGTCGTTGCCGGCCGCCGTGCAGACGCCCGTCGTGCTCACCACCAGCGGATTGGAACTGTTGCCGCCGCACGGT
>WNGE01000431.1_pt1 | contig 60230 bp, 55 predicted proteins | sample 5400651 | NCBI WGS metagenome assembly WNGE01 (sample SAMN13153370, study PRJNA577476) | soil metagenome | isolation source: 60 cm soil or saprolite under grassland replicate 2 | place: USA:California | collected 2016-06-15 | reverse complement strand
CAGATGCAAGCCATACCCGAAGTCATCGCCATCGCCTACGGCAGCATCAAAGCACCAGCCGTCCGCGCCGCCCTCCACAGCCGCCTCATCAACGGCCTCGTCACCCACACCACACTGGCCCGTGCCCTGCTCACCGACGAATGAGGTACAGGCCCCCGCCCAGCGCGGCCGGTGGTCGCGCCGGGGCCAGCGCACGTCAGGAGGTCGGGACGATCTCACCGACCTCGACAGCGCCGCCGCTGCGCAGGCCCGGGCAGCCCTTGGCACGGACGATCGCGTCTTCGATGTCGGCTGCACTGATGACGATGTCGGGGTCAGCCTGAGCTGGCGCGCCGCCCGCGCGTGGCGTGGATGGGGCAAGCTGGTCGTGACATGGCTGGTGAGCGGAGGCGTGGGGTGAGCGGTTCTGTGGTGGTGGGCGTGGACGGCTCGCCGGGAAGCCTGGCAGCGGTCCTGGTGGCCGCCGGCGAGGCGGTCCTCCGAGGGCGGTCGCTGCGGGTGGTGCACGCGGTGGACGATGCCGCCGGCCCGCCGGCGGCCGGTGCGCCGGATCAGCCGGCCGCGGCGGCGGACCAGGTGCTCGCTGAGGCGGTCGGCACGGCCCGGGACGCGACGCCCGGGCTGGCGGTGACCGGGGAGGTTGTCGGTGGCAGGCCGGCGGCGGCGCTGGTGGCCGAGTCGCGGCATGCGCTGCTGGTCGTGGTCGGCGACCGTGGGCTGGGCGAGCTCGCCGAGCTGGTTGTCGGCTCGGTGGCCGTGCAGGTGGCCGCCCACGCCGGTTGCCCGGTCCTGGTCGTGCGTGGCGACCCGGCACGGGCCGGCGACGTGCTGCTCGGTGTCGACGATTCGCCGGTCAACGAGCCGGCCGTCGAGTTCGCTTTCCAGGAGGCCGCCCTGCGCGGGACGGCGATCACCGCGCTGCACGCCTGGGGCCATCCGGCGGCCGGCCCGCTCGGCGACCCGCGGAACCGGGTGGCCGAGGCTGCCGCCGGCGAGACGCGGCTGCTGGCCGAGGCCCTGGCCAGGTGGCAGGAGAAGTACCCGGACGTCACCGTGCACCGCACCGTCGTCCAGGCCGGCACCCGGGCCGCCTTGATCGAGGCGAGCCGCCGGGCGCAGCTGGCCGTGGTCGGCGCTCGGGGCCGTGGCGGCTTCACCGGCCTGCTGCTCGGCTCGGTCAGTCATGCCCTGCTCCATCATGCCGACTGCCCGCTGGTCATCGTTCGGCACACCACCGCCGCCGCGCGCGAGGGCCCGTAACACAGCGGCCGCGCCGCGAACGCCGGCCACCCTCCCACACCACAACGCGTCGAGGGCAACCCAGGTAGGCCGCCGCGGCCGGCCGCAGCGGACTGCGGCGTGCCGTCAACCCCTTCGGGCGCGATGACCAGAACCCGGACGCCGAGATCACCACCGGCCTGTCAGGACTGGACCCTCAGGCGCCCGGGTGCCCGCCGAGATCGGCGACCTCCTTCCTGGGTGGTGTTGCCAGTGCCGTCACGGGCCGTCAGGACCGCGACGCTCGGCGAGAGAGGCCCCCACCCGATCCCGCGCGACGAAGTCGCACGACCCGGCATGGCCGTACGTCAACGTGCAGGTCCGGCCGGTCTGGACATGCAGGCGGCCGCAGGCACCCGTGCGGGCCACCTGCTCATCGACGGCGGTGTTGTGAAGTTCCTGCCGATCATCCACCGACGCCGCGGACGGTAGGGCGGCCGCCGGAGCTGCGGGCGTGGATTGCGGGCGCATGGGACAGCGCCGATCTCCCCTCGTGAGCGAGAGGGCGTGAGCCCCGAGCTGGGGCTACTCCCGACGCTACCTGGCATGTCGGCGGTCGCCCGCAACCCCGGGCAGCCTTCCCGCTCGGCCCGTTCCAGCTCCCCGGCCAGCACGTCGACGATCCCGGTCCCGGTGACCGGGTCCTCGCCCAGCAGCGACTCGCCGGCCGCCGCAATGTGCAGCTGACCAGGTGGCAGCGCGGCTCCGGGCCGCACCAGCAGCCGCTGACCCACCCATCCATCGGCACCAACCGCGCGAGACGTCGCCGCCTCCCCGACGACCCGCGCTTACCACGGTCACCGACGGTGCCCCGACGGCCCTGCCCCCACGCGGCGGCCGGCGCGCCGGCCGCGGCATGACCGTGCACCGCGGCTGGCTGTCCGGCCGCCATCCCACTCGACCGAGCTGACCCGGTCAGGGTGGGCCGCCGAGCCGGGGTGGGCGGCGGCCCGGCTGGGCTACAACGTCGCCGGCCGCGACACGACAGCGGAACCGGTCGACGCCCGGCCGGCCGAATCCGGACGTCGCGCCGGTGGGCCAGACCCGACCGGACGGACCGTCACCGGCCGGTGCCCTCCTCCCCGCCGACGGGCCATCGTCAGCCCTGCTGGCGCTGCAGATAATCCTCCAGGGCCTGCCGGACCTTCGCCCGGGCGCGGTGCAGCAGCACCCGCTGGTTGGCGTCGGTGACGCCGAGCAGGTCGGACACCTCCTGCGCGGTCCAGCCTTCCAGGTCGCGCAGCGTGATCACGGTGCGGTGCGCCGGCCGCAGCCCCGCGATCGCCGAGCGGACCACCGCCCTGGTCTCGTTCGACAGCAGGACGCGTTCGGGCAGATGCGACCAGTCGTCCGGAAACGAGGCCCAGTGGCCGGCATAAGGCCCGTCGGCCATGAACCGCGCCGGGTCGACCGCAGCCTGCTCGCCCGCCTCGTCCTGATCCTCCGGCACCGGGAGGGAGGAGAACGGGACCGAGCGGGCCTCCACCCCGGAGCGTCGGCGGGCGATGTTGATCAGGATCCGGGCCATCCAGGTGCGCAGCGAGGCCCGACCCTCGAAACCGTCGAGACCGACCAGCACGCCCAGCCAGGTCTCCTGCACCACCTCTTCGGCCACCGCGCGGCTCGGGGCGTACACCATCGCCAGCCGCAGCAGCGCGGACTGGTGCCGCCCCACCAGCTCCCGGAACGCCTGCTCGTCGCCGCGGCGCAGGGCCGCCAGTTGGTCCGCGGTCCGTTGTTCGATCGTCACCGGCCCGACCCGGCCTGGGCCCAGCCGCGGAACATGCTGACCAGCCGGTCGTCCACCTCCGCTGACACCTGCTCGGTGGGCGTGCTCTCCAGGATCCGGACCGCGATCCGCATCTGCTCGAGGTGCGCCCTGCAGCCCTCGCAGCCGGACAGGTGCTCACGCAGCCGGCCCGCCTCCGCGGGCGTCAGCGCGCCCTCCAAGTAGTCAGTGACCCGTTCGACCAGCTCGATGCAGGCCATCTCCTCGGCCATGTCGGCTGCCCTCCTCGTCAGTTCACCGCGAATGATGGCGTCAGCACCGGCGGCGCTGCCAGGCCCGTGTCACCGGCGACGTGCGTGCACTGCTCGCGGTCCGGACGTTCCCCGGCGTCGGAGCCAGCCCGCACCCGGCGCAGCAGCACCCCGGCCAGGATGGCGCCGCCGATCACTACTCCGGCGCTGATGCCCGCGGCCACCTGCAGCCCTTGGGTGAACGCGTCGCGGGCTGCCGCGAGCAGCGGCGCGCCGAGCTGGTCGGGCAGCTGCCCGGCCGCGGCGACGGCGCCGCCGAGCGCGGCCCGGGCCGCTTCGGCCGCCTGGGCCGGGGCGCCGGCCAGGACCGCGTCGGCGACCTGGCCGCGGTAGATGGCGGTGCCGATGCTGCCCAGCACGGCGATGCCGATCGCGCCGCCGAGCTCCGAGCCCGTCTCCGAGATCGCCGCCGCTACCCCGGCCCGCTCCGGCGGAGCGGCTCCGATGATCAGGTCGGTGGTCAAGGTCGCCGCCGGAGCGACGCCCACGGCGAACACGACCGACCCGCCCACCAGCACCGCCAGGCCGGCACTCGACTCGACTCGGGTGAGCAGCCCGAAGCCGCCCGCGGCCAGCACCAGCCCGGCGGCGATCACCGAGGCCGGACGAATCCGGCGGGCCAGCTGCGGGGCCAGCATCGACCCGACGACGAACCCCAGCGCCGACGGCACCAGCCACAGGCCGGCCTGCAGCGGCGAGAGTCCGAGCACCAACTGCAGGTACTGCCCGGCGAACAGGTCGATGCCGAACACCACCAGGATGGCGAGGCTGTAGGTGGCCAGCGCGGCGCTGAACGCGGGCAGCCGGAACAGCCGCAGCTCCAGCAGCGGGTCGGTCAGCCGCCGCTGGCGGCGCACGAACACGACGCCGACCGCCAGCCCGGCGGCGATCGCCAGCGCCGGCGGCCAGCCTGGGCCGTTCTGCACCAGCTGCTTCAGCCCGTAGATCATGGACAGCACAGCGGCCAGCGACAGGACCATGCTGGGCAGGTCCAGCTGGCCCGGGTTGGGGTCGCGGAACTCGGGCAGCAGCCTCGGCCCGACCGCCAGCAGCACCGCCATCACCGGCACCGCCAGCAGGAACACCGACCCCCACCAGAACCACTGCAGCAGCATCCCGCCCAGCAGCGGCCCGACCGCCCCGCCGGCGGAGAAACTGGTGATCCAGACCGAGATCGCCAGCGCCCGCTGCCTGGGGTCGAGGAACATGCCGCGCAGCAGCGACAGCGTCGAGGGCGCCAGCGTCGCTCCGGCCACTCCGAGCAGCGCCCGGGCCCCGATCAGCATGCCCGCGCTGGTCGAGAACGCCGCCAGCACGGAGGTGACGCCGAACGCGGCAGAGCCGAGCAGTAGCAGCCGGCGGCGGCCGATCCGGTCGCCCAGGGTACCCATCGTGATCAACGATCCGGCCAGCAGGAAGCCGTAGATGTCGGTGATCCACAGCAGCTGGGCGCTGCTCGGCCGCAGGTCGGCGCTCAGCTGCGGCACGGCAAGGTTGAGCACAGTCAGATCCATCGCGTACAGCAGGCACGGGAGCGCGAGCACGACCAGCCCGATCCACTCCCGGCGGGTCGCTCGTGGTGCGGTGGATGCTGCGGCGGCGCTGCTCATGACACTCTCCCGGCCTGTCTGGGTGCGGTCTCCACCAGTGCAGTGGTGCCGCAGCCGGGCCCGGTTACAGTTTCAGCGCTGCCGCCGGCCGCCTGCCTCGGGCGGCTGCCGGGCGGACGGCGTCTTCGCGCGAGCGCTCGGCGGTGATCCGGTCGGCCGCCGCCAGCAGCCCCGGGCACCAGGTCGCTGCTCGGTCACGCAGCGGAGGTAGCGCGCGTTCTTGTCGGAGGGCTGGGGCACGATGTGGGTCATGACCGTGACAGCTCGCCTGGACCTGGCCATATTCGACGCGGCGGACATCGAGAAGGTCGGCTTGTTCTACGCCGAGCTCACCGGCTGGGACGTGGTCCGGAAGGACTCCGACCGGTTCGGCGTGCGGGCTCCGGACGGCCAGGAGATCGAGTTCCAGCGCGCGCCTGACTACCTCGCGCCGCGGTGGCCCGGGCAGGAGCACCCGCAGCAGTTCCACCTCGACCTGCAGGTCGACGATCACCAGGCGGCGGCGGAGCGGGCCGTCGGCCTCGGTGCCACTCGGCTGGCCGACGGCCCGACCTGGATCACGCTGGCCGACCCGGCCGGTCACCCGTTCGACCTGTGCCAGGCCGACGGCGTCGGCCCGGTGATGGGCCTGTTCGCGGTCACGATCGACGCCCCCGACGCGTCCGGGCTGGCCCGCTTCTACGCCGACCTCACCGGCATGCAGGTCACCTACGACGGGCCCGAGGGCGCGCTCATCTCCGCCGAGGGCAGGAGCCTGATGTTCCAGCAGGTCAGCGACTACAACCCGCCCCGCTGGCCGGATCCGGCGCACCCGCAGCAGGCCCACCTCGACCTGCTCGTCGAGGACCTCGACACCGGCCAGGCCCGGGCGCTGGAGCTGGGCGCCGCCCGGCTGAACGCCGGCGGCGAGCGGTTCCGGGTCTTCGCCGACCCGGCCGGCCACCCGTTCTGCCTGATCCGGTAGAGGACCCCGGCCATCGGCTCCGCCCGCTACCTGACGAGCTGGGCAACGCGATCCATCGACGCCCGGCTGTGGATCACTCCGCCGACTTGTTCAGGTCGACGCGGCTACCGCGCCGCTATGACGAACTGATCGAACGCTACGTGCCCGTCGTCGTCGGCGATCGCGGTCAGCCGGAGCGTCCTCCCGCTGGCGTCGATGTCGACCCGGAGGTGCTCGTGCCCACTCCTGCGGGCCGCGTCCCACGGCAAGGCTGGACCGAAGTCGTTGTAGATCGGCGCGCCACCGCCGCCGGTCACCACGTACGCGGTGCCCACGCCCTGCGTCCAGGTCGTGGGACTGTTCGATTCGGGAGTCCCGTTCCGCGTCGGCAGGGTGCGTTCGTACTCGTGCTCGTGTCCGCTGAACACGATGTCGACGTGGTACTTCTCGAGCACCGGCCGGACCCACTTGACGTACGTGTGATCGGCTCCGTGCCGCCGGCCGGTGCTGTAGAACGGGCGGTGGTCGAAGGCGACCCGCCACTTGATGGCCGGGTCGGCAGCGGCTCGACGCAGGTCGGCGTCCAGCCACTGCTGGAACCGGCTGCCGGCCTTCATGTCGATGTAGCGCTCGGGCAGCGCCACCACGTGCACCGGACCGTAGGTGAACGAGTAATAGTCCCCGCTGCTCCGCCCGGGGCCGCTCTGCCCCGGCCGCTGCCCGGGCAGCACGAAGCGACCCTCGTAGTTGGCGATGCTGTCACCGGGTAGGTACTCGTGGTTCCCGGGCGTCGGCAGCAACGGGGCCCAGGTGCTGTAGTACCGCATGATGCCGTCCGCCCAGGTATCCGCCGCCTGCGGTCCGTTGTCGCTGTCGTCGGAGTAGGTCAGGTCGCCGGCACCGAGCACGAAGTCCGGCCGATCCTGGCCGATCCCGTCCATGACCCTGCAGGCGGCCGCGTAGTGCACACAGTCGCCCTGGTCGGCGAAGACATCGAACCGGATCGGGTGCGGGCCGGCGGGCTCCGTCCTGAACTGGTAGACCGGGGTCTTGGCCGACCCGCTGTGGACGATGTAGTGGTAGGTGGTCCCGGGGCGCAGGCCGGAGACATCTGCTTGGAGCCAAGCTCCGCCGCCGATGGGGGCGCCATAGGTCCGCTCGGCGTCGAACGTCCGGCTCGCGGTGCCTGCCGATACGACGACGCTGGCATCCTCGGCGCGGTCGGCGTGCCAGACGACGACGACGCTGGTGTGCGGGTCGCCGCTCCAGGAGAGCTTGATCTGGTCCGGCGGCTGTCTGGTGCCGGATGGCTTCGCTCCCCGGAACGCGGCCGCCACGGCAGCCGTCACGATCAACGCGAGCAGGGCGCGCAGCAGCCAGCGCAACCTCCCGGCGTGGCCCGTCTTGGCTGCCTGCGCCGGTTCGTCTGGTTCCGTCACAGCCCATCTCCCCCAGTTCGCCGGCCGGCACCGCCGATCGGGCCGGCAACTCCACCAGAACCCGGCCAGCCCAGCAGGGTCGCGGTCGGGTGACCGCCCGCCCTTCGGATCCGTCTCCACCCCGGGTGCAACGAGCCGGTCCCCGCGGTCGTGCCGAGCGCCCGTGGCGCCGGGACACCTCCCGGCTCTGCGCGGAGTGGAGGTCCAGGCGACCACCACAGTCGTAGCCGCCCGGCCGGGTCGGGCGTTCATGATGGAATCAGCCCGTGAGCCGGGTCGTGGAGGAGTCGAACCGCCGACTGCTCCGCGCCCGGGACGCGATGGACCGCGCCTTCGACCGCCCGTTGGACCTCTCCGCGCTTGCCCGGCTCGCCCACGTCTCCGAGTCGCACTTCATCCGGACCTTCCGAGCGACGTTCGGCGAGACACCACACCGGTACCTGCAACGTCGGCGGATCGAACGCGCGATGTTTCTGCTCTGCGAGACCGACCGCAGCGTTACCGAAATCTGCCTCGACGTCGGATTCACCAGCCTCGGCACGTTCAGCCGGACGTTTCGTGCGGTGGTCGGCGAGTCACCGTCCAGGTACCGCTGTCGCGCCCGGGTGCCGGGCGTGCCGACCTGCTTTCGGATGGCCTGGACCCGGCCGAGCGGTTTCGGATAAGCCGGCGCGCCGGGACGGCGGCTAGCCTCGCGCTGGCCGCTCACCCCCGATCAGGAGGACCACCCGGATGTTCACCGCGATCACGCTGTCTCACGTCTTCGTCCTGGACCAGGACGAGGCCCTGGACTTCTATGTCGGCAAGCTCGGCCTCGAGGTCGGCAACGACCAGGATCTCGGTTTCATGCGCTGGCTGACCGTCCGAGTACCCGGCGAGCCCGGCCGGGAGATCCTCCTGGAGAAGCCCGGCCCGCCCTCGATGGACGAGGCCGCGGCCGAGCAGATCCGCGAGCTGCTCACCAAGGGTGCGCTGGGCTTCGGCATCGGACTGACCACCCCCGACTGCCAGAAGACGTACGAGACGCTGGTCGCGCGCGGCGTCGAGATCACCCAGAAACCGACCGCGCAGCCCTATGGCATCGACTTCGGCGCGCGCGACCCGTTCGGCAACAGCATCCGCGTCGTCCAGCCGGCGCCCCAGCCGCCATCCGGCACCTGATCGACCCGGTCCGGACGGACGTCGGCTCGCCGCCCCGCCGCCTTGGAATCGTCGCCGGAGAGGGCGGCGGCGCGGAGGCTACGGCGGTTCCCGAGGGCGTGGGCGGTGCGGCGGAGGTCGCGGCGCAGCCCGCCGGAGTTGCCCCCAGGGGCCGGCGCTGCGCGGCATGTTCCGTGGTTCGGCGTCCGTTCTGCGCTGCAGGTGGCGTGTCGCCCGGTCACCTGCCGGGTGGTCTGCCGACTGGGCTGATCTGCCCGGGCCGTGCCACCAGCGCGACGACCGCGCCGATCGCGACCGCGGCGAGATGCTCGTGGCCGGCCAGCGTGGTCGGACGCAGCCAGAGTTCGATCACCGGTTCGGCCGCCAACACGGCGAACAGAGCACCGCAGCGCATCCGGATACAGACGTAGGCCGCCAGCCCCAGAGCGGCCGCGGACGGACCGGTGTCCAGCACGAACCGGGTCGCCGCCGGCATGGCAAGGGGCACCAGCGGTCCGACGGCGAGCGTCAGCCGGGTGACCAGGGTCGCGGTGACATGCGCGCCGAGGCCGACCCCGACCGCTCGGGCCGCACCGCAGACGACCTGCGCCAGCGCGGCCGCGGCGGCCAGTTGCGCGACCGCGGCCCAGAGCGGAAGGCCCTGGGTGGGAGCGAACAGCGACCCGGGCAGCCGCTCGAGGGCGGTCGTCACCGGCAGGCTGGCCCGCTCGGCGGTGGCGTCGGTGAGCCAATGCGGGTCGTGCAGCACCCGGCCGGCCGCCGCGCACGCCACCGTTAACACCGAGCCGACGCCGGCGAGGGTGAGACTGGACCACCGCCGCCCGCGCAGCACCTGACATACCGGCCCGAGCAGCCGGCCCAACTCCACCCCCGGCCGTAGCAGCAGCCGCGCCGGCGGCCTGGGGACAGCGACCCAGCCCCGGTCACGGCCGTTCGGCCGCGTCGAAGCCGATAGCCGGCTCGGCATCATTCCCACCCGGAGCAGACCCCTATGCCACCACGAGATCCGTCGCCCCGATCCTACGATCGCGCCGACCCGGGCGCGGCCTCCCCGGCGCCGAATGGCCTGGTGACCTGACGGCGCGTCGACGGTCCCCCAGCCCGCACGAGAGTTCGGGCGTTGTGTCCGGTCCGTCGAGGTCGCTCTGCCTACGGTACCGGCAGCAGGAGGTTGTCCGGTGCCGAGCGGGCGTCAGCGCGGTCTCTTCACGGCCGTGGCCTTCGCCCGTGGGGCCTTCGTGGCCTTCGTGGCCTTGGGCCTCACCGGCTTGGACTTGCCCGGCTTCGACGGCAGGGTGCCGACCTCGGCGAGGGCCCGCTCGATCCAGCGCACCGCCCGGTCCGGTGTCCCGGCCCACGCCGGGGGAAGGGCGAGGTATCCGCCCATCGGCCGCTCGGCTGGCCCGAACGGGCCTGTCCCGTCGACCGCGGCGAGCTCGGCCAGGCTGGACTCCTGCACCAGGCGCACCCCGATCGCCGAGCCGAACAGGCCGGCGAACATGTTGCCGTTGACGAAGGCGCCAACGTTGCCGAACATCGGCTTCACCTCGACCGACGGCCCGCTCGGGATCAGGGACCGGAACCGGTTCTTCTCGTCCTCACTCGCCTTCGGGATCTGCATCGCCGTCCCCATCCTCGCCGTCCGGCTCGGGTTGGCGGCCGGACCGAGCCAGGGTACGGCCACCTCATCTCGGGTTCGTCGTTGCCGCCGGGATCCCGCCGACTGTGCCCGCCGCGGGCCCCGCCATGCGACGTGGCAACGCGGTCGTCACGTGGACGGTGCCGGGAAGAACGGCTGGGCGATGCCGCTCGCGACGTACTTTTGCAGCCGGTCGAGGATCAGCGCCCACGTCTGCGCGGTGTGGCCAAGGTCGGTCTCGCCGTAGCCCGCGCCGAACCGGTAGTGCCGGAACAGCACCGAGGTGCCGGACGCGGCGCGAGTGGCCCAGGCTCCACCCCTGCTCGGGATGGAAGCCAATGGTCTGGGCGGCGTCGCGGGTGACGGGTCAGCGGTGGTGGACCTGGACGCCCCAGGCGCCGGTGAGGGTCTCATCGGGGGCCAGGATGCGCAGGCCGTCGCCGGTGTTGAAGGCGTTCGGGGCACAGGTCATCGGTTCGACCGCGATGCTCCGCCGGCGCTCGGCCGGCGGCATCGTGTCGCCGGTGAACACCTGCAGGTGGGACCACAGCCGGTCGACCCACACGGTGAGGTCGAACCGGGTCCGGGATGGACAGGTGCACCCGGGCCAGGCCGTCGGCGTCGCGGATCAGATCGGTGTAGGCGCAGTCGAGCACCGTGGCACCGATCCGGCGCAGCCGGCGGTAGTCCTGCTCGGTGTCCGGAACCGGTGCCCGGCCGGTGGGGATCCCCCGGTGGTCGGCGAGCAGCCGGGTCTCGGCCGGGACCCGCAGCGCGGCGACGTGCACCCCGGCGTCGCCGACCGATAGGTACGGGTGCGCGCCCATGCCCACCGGCGCCGGCCGGTCGGACTGGTTGGCCACGCTCATCCGGACCACCAGCCCGTCCGGGCCGAGCCGGTAGTCCGCCCGGCAGCGCACGGTGAACGGGTAGCCCGGCTGCGGGTGTAGCAGGTGCTCGGCCAGCACCCGGTCGGCCGCCGGCTGTTCCAGCCGCCAGGCCGACCAGCGGGTCAGCCCGTGGATCGCGTTGTGCAGCTCCGGCTCGGTCAGCGCGAGCTGCTGCGGCCGGCCGTCGAGCTCGTACCGCCCGTCCGCGACCCGGTTCGGCCAGGGCAGCAGCAGCTGCCCACGACCCCAGGTGCACTGCGCCGACAGGTCGTAGCCGTCCAGCACCGGCCGGTCGCCGACCCGCCAGTCCCGCAGCCCGCCGCCGACCTCGACCACGGTCGCCCGCTGGTCGCCGTGCACCAGCTCGACCTGCCGGCCGGACGGAGGGATCGTCATGCCGGGTCCGGTTGCGGAGCGGGGCGGGCGGGCTGGACCGGCTGGGTGGCCGGCTCGCGGCCGAGCAGGGTGAGCGCGCCGACCGGGAAGACGACCACGGACAGCAGCCCGGCGAAGATCAGCGCGGCGCCGGTGGCCGAGCTCACCGTCCCGGTGGACAGTCCGATCTGGACGGCGGTGACCAGGAACGGCAACGAGGTGGCCTGAAGCAGACCGGTCGCGACCGACGACCGGCGGCCGACCCGGCGGAGGTAGAGCCCGGCCGGCAGCCCGCGCACCACCAGCAGCGCCAGCAGGAACAGCGGCACCCGGGCGAACGCCGCCGGGCTGCCCGTCGGCGCCCGGTCCTGCAGCCGCGTGAGCAGCGCGCTGACCCCCACCAGGATCGCGCCGATCATGTCGCTCCCTATCGTGAATGCAGCCTCAGGTAGTCCCGCGACCAGGCCAAGGCGTCACGTCAACCTCTCACAGTCGACCAGGACGCGGGCACGGATCTCAGTGGTGCGCGCCGACAGGGCGAGGAACTCCGCACGCGACCTCGGGTCCTCACGCAGCACTCCGTGCAGCGCTTCGCGGCGGCTCGGGGTATTCGCCGCTGCAGCGGCGGCGGCTCCCGGGGTGGCGGAGTTAGTCAGCGTGCGGACAAACGGCAAGCAGGGGGACGGGAGCAGCGCGCGGGCCAGCGCTCCGTCGGCGAGCGCGACCGGGCAGGTGGTGGCGTTCGACTCGGCGGCGACCAACCTGGTCGCGGGAGACACCAACGGGTTCCCAGACGTCTTCGTGCATGTTGGGTAGACGCCCGATCTAGTTGCGCGGCGCCTCGGGAGGCATGCGCACCGGCCGACGGGGTCCCCGGCGTCGTGGACCGGCCGGGGCCCGGCTGCGAGGAACGTGGCAACCATGCTGCAACGCGGCGGCACCGCCGGACGCTACGAAGCCGGCGTGGAATGGCTCCGTCGCTGGCCGCACACCTCTGGAAGGGCAGGCCGTGTCATCGCAGAAGCTGCTCCTGACCCGCGCTGAGATCCTCGCCGTGTCGAACGCCTCCGTGACCCAGACCCTGGACCGGGCCGCGGCCGACGCCGCGATCGGCGCGACCCTGCGCCGCCACGGCGGCATCCGTGGGTGCATCGCCGCGCTGGCCCAGGACTTCGGCGAGCATCCCGAGACCGCCGCACCCCGTATGCGCTGGGCCCGCCGGGTCGTCGCCGACCTGTACCCGGCCGCCGACACCGCTGCCGCCCGCCCGGGCGTCGGACGGCTGCGGCCCGCCGCCACGGCACGACCCGCACTGCGGCTGGTCGTCAAGCCGCTGCCCGCGGACAGCCGGAACGCCCTGACCCTGCCGGCGCCTGCGCTGGTGCACTGCGCCTAACCGACTCGTACGTCCAACCGACAGCCTGTCGGGGCCCGGCCGGTGCCTATCTGAGCCCGGCTCGCCCCCAACTACATGCACTGCGCCCGCCGCCCGCGCCACCAGCCCGCCGCGCGTGGCGCGGCCAGAGGCCACGGGGGGAGCCTCTGACCGCGCCATGCAACCTACAGCAGCCGGCTCCACCCCGAAAGGCGTCGTTTCCACCCCGACACGAAGTTCGGCAGCGAACCGCGCGACACCTCAGGTGCCCGGCGGCTGCCCGGGATATACAACGACGCCTCGGAGAGCCCGTGAAGCCTAGCGCGTCTGTAAGCGAGCGTTTACTCTTAGTAGTCAGACCGGTTCGGCTCGACCTGTGCGGGGTGGCTTGCTGGTCCTGCGACCAGTGGTGACGCACAGGGGTGGGTCGTCGCCGTCCGCGCGGCGAAGGGTGTGCCCCGGTCGAGGCTGGGCGGAGCTGCGGCGGGGGGTGCGTCTGGGTGGGGGGTCGGTCGGCGCTGGCGAAGCCGCCGCCTGCCGGTCCGCTCCTCGGTGGGGAGTTCGGTCGAGGTTCCGCGTCCGCGCGGGTCTGGCGTCGTGGTTGAGCGCTGTCGCCGGCGCCTCGGTCTTGACCTTCCGGCTGGAGGGTCGAGAGTTCGCGGTCCCGGTTGGCGAGGTGATCGAGGTGCTCCGGATGGTGGCGGTCACCCCGCTTCCGGAGGCGCCGGCCTGGGTTGGCGGCGTGCTGAACTACCGGGGGCGGGTGATCCCGGTGGTGGATGCCCGGGCCAGGCTTGGCATGGCGCGGCGGGATCCGGACCTGTCCACGCCGATCGTCGTGGTGGAGGCCGGCGAGCGGCCCGCCGGGGTGGTGGTCGACGAAGCGCTCGACGTGCTGGCCCTGCCGGGTGAGGCGGTGCAGCCTTCCGACGGAGCCAGCGGCGTATCGGGGGCGGTTTCCGCGGTGGCGCGCCGCGGCGAGCGGCTGGTCCTGGTGCTGGACGCAGCGCGACTGTGCGCGGGGTCGGTCGACCTCGACGTGACCCGGCTCGGGTGGCGGGAGCCGTGACGCCGCTGCCGGTCACCCCGGCGGATGCCGCCCGCTTCCGTGCTCTGGTCCGGGCCCGGATCGGGATCCGCCTGGCCGACGCGCGCACCCCGGACCTGGAGCGGGCGGTCCAGCTGGCGGCGGCGGCGGCAGACCTGACCGACGCCGACGCGCTGCACGAGCTGCTGTCGCGGCGGGCCGGGGTCGGTGCGCCGCTGGACGCGTTCGTGGCCGGGTTGAACCTCAGCGAGACGCACTTCTTCCGGGACGCGAACCAGATCCAGGCCCTGGAGCAGCGCATCGTTCCCGAGCTTATCGCCGGCCGCAGCCGGCAGCGGCGGCTGCGGGTGTGGAGCGCCGGCTGCTCCACCGGCGAGGAGGCGTACACGCTGGCGATCCTGATCCACCGGCTGCTGCCCGACCTGCCCGACTGGGATGTGCTGGTCCTCGGAACCGACCTCAACGGCCGGGCCCTGCGACGAGCCCGCCGCGGCGTCTACCGGGCCTGGTCGCTGCGCGGGATGCCGGAGTCTGCGCAGGCGTCCTACCTGCGTCCACACGCCGAGGGAGTGGAGGTGACACCGGCCATCCGCGCCATGGTCACGTTCGCGCGGTTGAACCTGACCGAGGACTGCTACCCCTCGCCCGCCAGCAACACCCACGCCATGGATCTGATCCTGTGCCGGAACGTGCTGCTCTACTTCGGCGAGGCCGAGGCCCGCGCGGTCGTCCGGCGGCTGCGCGCCGCTCTGCGGGACGGCGGGTGGCTGCTGCTGAGTGGCGTGGAGGCCGGACTCGGCGTCATCGACGGGCTGGACCGCTCAGACCCCGCGCCGGCGGCGTTCCGCCGAAGCCGCCGGGCGAGCCCCGACGGCGAGCTCGGCCGGCAGCCGTCGGGGCCGGAGCACTCAGGGCCGGAGCGCTGGAGGCCGGAGCACTCGGGTCCGGAGCGGTCGGGCCCGCCACCGGGGCCGGAGCGCTGGAGGCCGGAGCACTCGGGTCCGGAGCGGTCGGGCCCGCCACCGGGGCCGGAGCACTCGGGGCCGGCGCCGCCACCGGGGCCGGCGCCGCCACCGGGACTGGCGCCGCCACCGGGACTGGCGCCGGCGCCGAACCAGGCGCCGGCCGCGCCCACCGTCCACCCCGCTCCGGCCGGCTCCGAGCGGGACCGGCAGGCGACTGCGTGTGCGCGGGCGCTTCGAGTATGGCGGGACGGCCAGCGGAGCCTGGCGCTCGGGGTCCTCGCCGCGGAGGCGGACCGGGATCCGGTGCGTCCGGAGGTGCATTACCTGTACGGGCTGATCCTGCTCGACAGCGGCCGGCCGGCCGAGGCGCTAGCGGCGTTCCGGCGTTGCACCTACCTCGACCCCGGGTTCGCCCTCGGGCACCTGGGGCAGGCCGGCTTGCTGGCCCGGTCGGGGGAGCGGCGGCGCGCCGGCACGGCGTTGGACAACGCGGCGCGGCTGGTGGCCAAGCTGGATCCGGACGTTTCGATCCCGGCCCTGGACGGGCCGCGGGTGGCGGAGGTCTGCGAGCTGATCGCAGCGCAGCGGCGGCTGCTCGACCCGGGACCGGGCTCGGACACGCAGGGCCGCCGTGACTGACCCGGCGGCTGCCGCGGACGCCGGGACGGTCGCGCGGGTCCTGGCGGACCGTGCTCGCGCGCTGGCCAGGCCGCTGCACGACGAGGTGGCCGGCGAGTCGGTGGAGCTGGTGGTGCTGGCGGTCGGGCCGGAGCGGTACGGGCTGGAGGCCCGCTATGTGATCGAGCTGCAGACGCTGTCCGGGCTGGCCCGAGTTCCCGGCCTGCCCCCGGTCTGGGCCGGAATCGTGAACCTCCGCGGGACCCTGTGGCCGGTCCTCGACCTGCGGGTGTTCCTCTCGCTGCCGGACTCCGGTGAACCGCGGGGACCCGGAAAGGTGGCGATGGTCGCCGGTGTCGGGCTGACGGTCGGCCTGCTGGTCGACGACACGCTGGAGATCGTGCGGGTCCCGATGTCCCGGATCGGACCGCCGCTGATGGGGGTGCCGGGGGCGGCCCGGGGCGAGGTGCGGGGGGTGACCGCGGACCTGGTCACCGTCCTGGACGTGGAGCAACTCCTGGCCGACTCCAGGTTGGTGGTACGGGAGGAGTCCGCGTGAAGATCCGTCCGAAGATCATGCTGGCCTTCGGTGTGCCCACGCTGGTCACGTTGATCTGCAGCGTCATCCTGTTCCAGGCGCTCACCCGAAGCCTGCACACCTCCGACCAGGTGCGGCACACCGAGGAGGTGATCGCCGACGCCAACCAGCTGATCAAAGCGGCGGTCGACGCCGAGACCGGCGAGCGCGGGTTCGTCATCACCGGCGACGACGGGTTCCTCGCCCCGTTCGCCGAGGGGAACACCGCGTTCGCCACCACGGCCCCACAGCTTCGGATGCTCGTCTCGGACAACCCGGCACAGGTGGCGCGGGTCGACCAGATGATCCAGCTGCACCAGCAGTGGCTGGACAAGGCGGCCACCCCGGAGATCGCCGCCCGCCGCGCCGGCGGCACCGACCGGGCGGCCAAGCTCATCCTGGCCGGAGCCGGCAAGGGGCTGGTCGACCAGCTGCGGGCGGCGGCCGGGGCGTTCATCGCCACCGAGCAGGACCTCCTCCGGACCCGCACCGCGACCAACGACGCGGCGTCGCGGTCCGCGCGGCTGCTCACCGTGGCCGGATTCGGTCTGGTGGCCCTGCTGGGAGTCGCGATCGGCCTCGTCCTGGCGCGAAGACTCTCCGGCAGCGCCCAGGAGGTGACCCGGGCCGCGCAGGCGCTGGCCGCCGGCGACCTGACCAGGCGCGCCGAGGTCCGAAGCTCGGACGAGATCGCCGAGCTGGCCACCGCCTTCAACGACATGGCTGACCGGCTGGCAGCCGCCGCCAAGGCCGAGCGGGACAGCAGCGAGGCGCTGCAGGCGGCGGTGGGCGAGTACTCGGCGTTCGCGGCCCAGGTCGCCGCCGGCGACCTCACCGCGGAGGTCTCCGCCAACGGCAGCCAGCAGCTGCGGGTCCTGTCGGAGAACCTGAACGGCATGGCCAACGGCCTGGCCGAGCTGTCCGGTCAGGTCAGGGACGGGGCACAGCAGATCGGCGCCGGTACCTCGGAGATCCTGGCGGCGGTCAGCCAGCACACGGCAACAGCCAGCCACCAGTCGGCAGCGATCAGCGAGACGACCAGCACGGTGCAGGAGGTCAGGGCGGCCTCCGAGCAGACCGCTCAGAAGGCCAAAGAGGTCGCCGAGATCGCCCAGGCATCGGCAGAGGTGAGCGACCGAGGGACCGAGGCGGTCGAGGCCATCGCTCGCGCCATGGGGCAGATCCGGGAGCGGGTCGAAGCGGTCGCCCGAGACATCCTGGCGCTGTCCCAGCAGAGCCAGCAGATCGGCGAGATCATCACCGCCGTGAACGACCTGGCCGACCAGTCCAACATGCTGGCGCTGAACGCCAGCATCGAGGCGGCGAAGGCCGGCGAGCACGGCAAGGGCTTCGCCGTCGTGGCGACCGAGGTCCGCAACCTGGCCGAGCAGTCCAGACAGGCCACAGCCCAGGTCCGGGCCATTCTTGGCGACATCCAACAGGCGACGACGGGGGCGGTGCTGGCCACCGAGCAGGGCAGCAAGGTCGTCGAGGAAGGACAGACACTCGCGCTGCGGGCGGGTGAGGTGATCCGCAGCCAGGCCGGGACCATCGGCCAGGCCGCCCATGCCGCGCAGCAGATCGCCGCCTCCGCCCATGAGCAGAGCGTCGGCATGGACCAGGTCGCCCAGGCCATGATCGACCTGACGCAGAGCACCACCCAGTTCGTGGCCGGAGCCCGGCAGTCCCAGGTGGCCGCCGAGGATCTCAACCGGCTGGCCAGGCAGCTCACCTCGGTCACCGAGCAGTACCGCGTGTAGAGGTGTCCCCAGATGGCCGGCTCGAACCCCGACGACCTGATCGGCCCGCTGCTGGCGACGTTCGCGGCGGAGGCGGCCGAGCACCTGCAGGCGATGAACCGCCACCTGTTGAGCCTGGAGCGGGGCGACAGTGACCCGCTGCGTGACGCCGAGCTGTTCCGGGCGGCGCACAGCATGAAGGGGGCCGCGCGGGCGGTGAACCTGGCCGAGGTCGAGGGACTGGCGCATGCGCTGGAGGACATCTTCGCCGGTCTGAAGGACGGTCCGGGCCGGCCCGGGCAACCCGAGTTGGACACGGCCTACCGGACACTGGACACCATCGCGACCCTGGTCGCGGCCGCCACCGCCGGCGTGCAGGCCGACCCACCAAGCGGCTGGTCCCCCGGCGCGGACCAGCCGGCGGTGGATGCCGCCGGCCGGTGGGAGGCGTCACCGCCACGGCCGGCTGGCGAAACGGTCCGGGTCGCCACCGCCAAGCTGGACGCCCTGATGGCCGAGGTCGGTGAGCTGCTGGTCACCAAGATCGGGGTCGAGCAGCGGCTCGCCGACATCCGCGCGCTGGACGTCCAGCTCGCGGACTGGGAGTCGGCGTGGAGCGGCCCGCGACGCCGTGGCCTGCAGCCCAGGCCGGGGAACGGCGGTGCGATGGTGGTGGAGGACAGCCGGGCGCGGCTCGCCGACGCCCGGACCTCGGTGGGCGAGCTCCGCCGCGGTCTGGAGGCCGACATCCGCAGGATGGCGCAGGTCACCGCCGATCTCCAGGACGACGTGCGGCGGGCCCGGATGCTGCCTGCCGCCGGAGCGTTCGAGGTGTTCCCGCGAATGGTCCGCGACCTTGCGCAGGCCAGCGGGAAGGAGGTCACCTTCCGGGTCGAGGGCGGCGATACCGAAGTGGACCGCTCGGTCCTCGAACACATCAAGGACCCACTCACCCACCTCCTTCGCAACTGCGTCGACCACGGGATCGAGTCGCCGCAGACCCGCGCCGGCGCGGGCAAGCCGCCAGCCGGGACGATCCGCCTGAATGCCCGGCAGCGGGACGACATGCTGGTCATCGAGGTGACCGACGACGGAGCCGGCATCGACCCGACCGGGGTGCGGGCCGCTGCCGTGCAGGGCGGCCTGCTCGGCGCACGGGCCGCGCAGGACGTCTCCGACCGCGACGCGATCCCGCTGATCTTCCGGTCCGGGCTGTCCACCAGCCCACGCGTCACCGACGTCTCCGGCCGGGGCGTCGGCCTGGACGTGGTCCGCGACGCGGTGGAGCGGCTGCACGGATCGATCGACGTGCACAGCACCACCGGCCGCGGCACGACCTTCGTCTTGTCGCTGCCGCTGTCGGTCTCCTCCATCCACTGCCTCCTGCTCGAGGCGGGAGGTCAGACCTTCGCGCTGCCGGCGACGTTCGTGCAGCGGGTGGTGCGGGTGGCGGCCGACACGATCGAACGGGCCGAGCGGCGGGAGGTCGTCCGCGTCGGCGACCGACCGGTCGCGCTGGCTCGGCTCGCCGACGTGCTGGGCATCGAGACCACCGCCGACGCCGTCGACCCGCGTTCGATCCGACCAGCGACCGTGCTGAGCGCCCAGGGCGCGCAGGTGGCGCTCCTGGTCGACCGGCTGACCGGGACCCACGAACTGGTGGTCAAGAGCCTGCCGGCGCCACTGGTCCGGGTACGGCACATCGCCGGCGCCGCCGTCCTCGGGTCGGGCGAGGTGGCGATGATCCTGAACGCGGCCGACCTGGTGGCCTCCGTCGAGCGGGGCGAACCACGCTCGGCGGGCACGCTGAGCCTCCCCGACGGCGGACCGGCGACCGTCCTGGTCGCCGAGGACTCCATCACGACCCGAACGCTGGAGAAGAACCTGCTCGAGGCCGCCGGCTACCGGGTCGAAGTGGCAGCCGACGGGCAGGCCGCCTGGCGTCTGCTCCAGTCCAGCGACTGCGACCTCGTCGTCGCCGACATCGAGATGCCCGAGCTGGACGGCTTCGAGCTGACCGCCAAGATCCGCGCCGACCCGCGGTTCGGTGACCTGCCGGTCGTCCTCGTCACCTCCCGCGACTCACGCGCGGACCACGAGCGCGGCGTCCAGGTCGGCGCCGACGCCTACATCGTCAAGGGCGGGTTCGACCAGAACCGGCTCATCGAGACCATCCGGCGGCTGACATGAACGCGGAGCCACGTGCAGTGGACGAACGCGGCGGCGCCGAGCTCGGCGTGCTGGTCGCCGACGACTCGCCGGTAGCCCGACGGCTGCTCGTCCACATCCTGGACGCCGACCCGGCGCTCCGGGTCGCGAGCGAGGCGGCCGACGGCGCCGAGGCGGTCCGGCTTGCCGAGCGGGTGCGGCCCGCGGTCATCGTCATGGACGTCAGAATGCCGCTCCTGGACGGCCTGCAGGCCACCCGCAGGATCATGGAGACGCGGCCGACCCCCATCGTGCTGGTCAGCGCCGACTACGACGCCCGGGACATGACCAGGTCCTTCGAGGCGTTGCAGGCCGGGGCCCTGACCATCCTCGGCAAGCCCCCAGGACCCCAGGACCCCAGCTTCGCGGAACGGGCCACCGCGCTCACCACCGCCGTCAAGCTCATGGCAGACGTGAAGCTGGTCCGCCGGCGCGCAGCCGGCCCGACACCGCCGAGGCCCCGGCCGGTACCACCCGGCCCCTCCCCGACCACCGGCCGCCGGCAGGTCGCCATCGCGGCGATCGCCGCCTCCACCGGCGGCCCGGCAGCGCTGGCCACTGTCCTCGGTACGCTGCCGGCCGGCACGCCGGTGCCCATCCTGGTCGTCCAGCACATCGCGGCAGGGTTCCATCAGGGCCTGGTCAACTGGCTCGACAGCGTGTGCCCGCTGGCCGTAGCGCTGGCCCGCGACGGCCAGCCGCTGCGCGCCGGCGAGGTGCTGATCGCGCCGGCCGACGCCCACCTGGGCGTCACCACCCAGGGCAGGGTCACGCTCAGCTCCGGGCCGCCGATCGGCGCGCACCGTCCCTCGGCCACCCACCTGTTCCGGTCCGTCGCCCGGGCCTACGCCGCCGCCGCGGTCGGCGTCGTCCTGACCGGCATGGGCGACGACGGGGTGGCCGGGCTGCGTGCGCTCAAGGACGCCGGCGGGCTGGTCCTGGCCCAGGACGAGACGACCAGTGTGGTCTACGGCATGCCCGGTGAGGCCGCGGCCAGCGGCGTGGTGGACCGGGTCCTGCCGCTGACCCGGATAGCCGGCGCGCTGGCCTCGGCCTGGAAGGCGGCCGGACCGTGACCATGCAACGGATCCTGGTCGTCGACGACAGCCCGACCCAGGCCGAACGACTCCGGCTGCTGCTCACCCGCGAGGGCTACCAGGTCGAGAAGGCGTCGACCGGGAAGGAGGGCCTGCGCAGGGCCGCGGCCGGGCGGCCGGATCTCATCATCTCCGACGTCACCATGCCGGAGATGGACGGATACGCGTTCTGCCGGGCCATGAAAGCCTCGCCCGAGACCCGCGCGGTCCCCTTCATCCTGCTCACCGCGAGGGCCTCACCCGCCGACATCATCACCGGCCTGGAATGCGGGGCCGACAACTTCATTCCCAAGCACTACGAGGACAACTACCTGCTGCAGCGGATCCAGCGGGTCTTCGAGCAGCTGGAGCACCGGAAACGGGATCACCTCGACATGGAGGTGGTCCTGACCGTCAGCGGCAGAAAGATCACCGTAACCGCGGACCGGCAGCAGATCATCGAGTTGCTCTTCGCCACCTTCGAGGAGGTCAGCCGGCAACACGACGAACTGACCCGCGCCAACCAGGAACTACAGCTCGCCCGGGCGGAAGCGGACCGGGCCAACCGGGCCAAGAGCGAGTTCCTGTACCGGATCAGCCACGAACTACGCACCCCGCTCAACGCCATCCTCGGCTTCACCCAACTCCTGCACACCACCGACCTCCCCGACGACGACCAGGAGTTCGTCCGCCTGATCGTCGCCGCCGGACAGCACCTGCTCGAGCTGATCAAGGACCTGCTGGATCTCGGCCGGATCGAGGAAGGGGTGCTCACCCTCTCGGTCGAGCCGGTCCCGACCCGAGACGTCTTCCGGGAGACCGTCGAGCTCGTGCAACCGCTGGCCACCAAACACGGCGTCGCCGTCCAGGTCGACCTCACCCCGCCCAGCATGTCCGTCATGGCCGACCGCCAGCGGCTCAGGCAGGTGCTGATCAACCTCACCTCCAATGCCATCAAGTACAACTGCGAGGCAGGACAGGTGACCCTCGACTGCCGGACTGACCAGCACGGCCGAGCCCGCATCGAGGTCACCGACACCGGGCCCGGGATCGCCCCGGAGCACCTCGGGCGGCTGTTCGCCGCCTACGACCGCATCGACGCCGAGAAGAACCCCGGCGTCGAAGGGACCGGCCTCGGTCTGTCGCTGTCCAAGGGACTGGTGACCGCGATGGGCGGCGACATCGGCGTCCGCAGCGAAGTCGGAGCAGGCAGCACCTTCTGGGTCGAGCTCGCACTCGCCGAAGACCCGGCCCCGTCGCCGCAGCGACCGTAACGACCCGGTTCGCCACCCGCAGGTGGGGGTGCGGGGGTTCCGCCCTGCCGGCAGCCGGCGGGCACGGTGCTCGGTCCCGGCCGTTGGATGCCCGGCCCGGCGTGCCAGGACGGCCCGGTGGGACGGCGGGCTGTTCGTCTCACCTTGCCGCGGCTCCGGCCGATTGGTGCGGCGCAGCTGGAGAGGCGCAGCAGTCGGATGGGACAAGGCGGGGGCCGATGACGAGTTCGGCAGCGTTCGTTCGCTCGGCCAGGTTCGCCCGGTTGGGCCAGGTCGTGCTGGTCGCCGCTGCCGGCTTCTTCGCGGTCACGACGCTGTCCGGGGCGCGTGCGGGGGTGGCCGCGGTCGGCTGGGTCGACGGCTGGCTGATCAACTGTTTCGCCCTGGCCGCGGGCTCGCTGTGCCTGCTGCGCGCGGTGCTGGTGCGGGAGGAGCGCGGCGCGTGGGGGGCGTTGGGCGTCGGCCTGGTCCTGTACGGCGCCGGCACGATCTACTTCTACGCGGTCGTGGCGCATCAGGACCCGCAGCCGTATCCGTCTCCGGCCGATGCCGGCTGGCTGGCGTTCTATCCTGCCGCGTACATCGGTGTCGTGCTGCTGCTTCGGGCCAGGGTCTCCACGTTCCACCGCAGCATGTGGCTGGACGGGCTGGTTGGCGGGCTGGGCGCGGCCGCGCTGTCCGGCGCCGTGCTTCTCGGCCGGCTGTCCGTCGCCGCCAGCGTCGGGTCGTCGACCGCGGTGGTCAACCTCGCCTACCCGGTCGCCGACACGCTGCTGCTGATCCTGGTGGCGAGCGCCTTCGGGGTGCTGGGGGTGCGGACTGGGCTGGTGTGGTGGCTGCTCGGGCTCGCCCTGGCCGGCTTCGCCGTGGCCGACACGCTGTTTCTCATCCAGGTCACCCAGGGGCCGTTCGTGCCGGGTTCCGCGCGCGACGTGCTGTGGTGTCTGGCGCTGTTGCTGCCGGCGATCGCCGCTTGGCGGCCGCCGCCGAAGCCGGCGGCGAGGCGCCAGTCGCTTCGGATGGGCGGCTGGGCGGTGATGATCGTGCCGACCTTGTTCGCCGGCACGTCCCTTGCCCTGCTCACAGTTCAGTCCACGTTTCATATGCGGCCGGGAGCGGTGGGGTTCGCTGTCGCCACCGTGGTGGTGGCGTTGCTGCGCGGCGGGCTCACCTTCACCGAGGTCCAGCAGCTGGCCGAGAGCCGGTTGCAGGCGCGCACCGACGAGCTGACCGGTCTGACCAACCGGCGGGGATTTACCGAGCGTCTCGCCCACGCCCAGGGCGGCGGCACCGGCGCGCAGTTCGCGGTGTTCATCCTGGATCTCGATCGGTTCAAGGAGATCAACGACTCCCTCGGCCACCAGATCGGCGACCGACTGCTGCGCGCGGTCGGTGTGCGGATCGCCGCCGAGCTTCCGGCCGAGGGGCTGCTTGCTCGGCTCGGGGGCGACGAGTTCGCCGTGCTGCTGGATGGTCTTGATGCGGAGGACGCGACGGTGGTCGCCGAACGGGTCGCAGCGGTACTGGCGGCGCCGTTCGACGTCAGCGGGATGACGCTGCACGTCGGCACCAGCATCGGGATAGCGCGGTACCCGGATCACGGCCGGCAGGGCTCGGAAGTCCTGCGCTGCGCGGACCTGGCCATGTACACCGCAAAGGCCCGCCGCGCCGGGATCGCCTACTACGAGTCGTCCGTCGACCAGCAGGCCGCGCAGCAGATGGACACGATCGACGCGCTGCGCGACGCCATTCAGCACCACCAGCTGCTCCTGCATTACCAGCCGAAGCTCGACCTGCGCAGCGGCGAGGTGGACGCTGTCGAGGCTCTGGCGCGTTGGCAGCACCCGACCAGGGGTCTGCTGTACCCGGACGACTTCATTCCGGCGGCGGAGCAGTCCGGCCTGATCCGTCCGCTCACCCTCGAGGTGCTCGAGTTGGCGTTGCGGCAGTGTCGGCTCTGGTGGGACATCGGCCTGCAGATCGCGGTCGCGGTGAACCTGTCCGCCTCCAACCTGCTCGACAGCCAACTCCCGGCTCAGGTCGCCGCACTGCTCCAGCACACTGGTCTGCCACCTGAGGCGCTGTACCTGGAGATCACCGAGACGACCCTGATGCTCGACCACATCCGCTCGGCCGAGGTGCTCGGCGCGCTGCGTCGGCTCGGCGTCCGCATCGCGGTGGACGACTACGGCACCGGCTACTGCTCCCTCGCCTACCTGCGGGAGTTTCCGGTCGACGAGCTCAAGCTGGACAAGTCGTTCGTGGTGCACCTCGCCGAGGACCCGATCGCGGCCGCCATCGTCAAGTCCACCATCGACCTCGCGCACGCCCTCGGCCTGCTGATCGTGGTCGAAGGCGTCGAGACCGAGGACGCGCTCCGGCAACTCGTTCGCTACGGATGCGATCTCGCTCAGGGGTACCACATCGCCAGACCGAAGCCGGGCGCGGAGCTGACCGGGTGGCTGCTCGAACGCCGCGGCGAGGCGGACCTGCTGCCGGCAGCGGCAAACTGGACCACTCGGCCGGCTCGACGATGACCGCGGCACGGCTTTCCGACGCCGCGGCAGACTCGGTGTGGAACGGTGTGGCTGCCGCCAGCGACCCAGACCGTCCGGTCGCGGTGGGCGGAGACCTCGATCCGGCCACCCTGATCGGGGCCTACCGTCGGGGGATATTCCCGTACCCGCCCGGCAACGCGCAGGAGGCGGCCGACCTATGCGAACGGTTCGGTCACGCGGTAGCCCACAGCACGATCCCGAACCTCACGCCTGATCGGCCGGCCAGCCTCGACCTGCCCTGGTGGAGCCCCGACCCGCGGGGCGTGATCCCGGTCGAGAGCGTCCACCTCTCCCGGTCCTTGCGCGCGAGGCTCCGTTCCTGCGGATGGACGACAACCGTCGACCGGAGCTTCGCCCAGGTGGTCGGCCGCTGCGGTGAGGGCCGAGCCAGCGCCTGGATCACCCCGGCGCTGGCTGCCGCGTACATCCGGCTGCACGCCGCGGGCTTCGCGCACAGCATCGAGGTTTGGGACGGCGAGGAGCTCGTCGGCGGGCTGTACGGCGTGCTGGTCGGCGGCGTGTTCATGGGCGAGTCGATGTTTCACCGACGCAGCGACGCATCCAAGGCGGCACTCGCCGACGCGGCGTCCCGCCTCCACCAGTCGGGCGCGGCCATTCTCGACATCCAGTTCGTCACTGCGCACCTGCGGAAGATGGGTGCCGTCGAGCTGCCTCGCGACTGCTTCCTGGGCGTGCTCGCCGGCGTACGCGACGCAAGGATCCGGCTGGACACCGCTCGGCAGCCGGTCTCCCGACTCGTCGCCTGACCCGGCGCTCCCCCGGCGCTCCCCCGGCGCTCAGACAGGGATTACATAGAGTAACAGTGAGAAGGGAGCCACGCTCCGGGGGACGAGATCCTTGAGATAGGTCACGGGCGTGCCGATGAATGGTCGTGGGCTACTCGCCGGCCGGACTCTCCCCCCCGTTCGTCGGTGGGGTCGGCACGCTCGGTCTGCTTGTCGGGTCATTCCTGAATGTCGTCGTCTACCGGATACCGGCGGGGCGGTCGGTCCTCCGGCCTCGATCAACCTGCGCGTCGTGCGCCAGCCCAATCCGGCCCACGGACAATGTCCCGATTCTGTCGTGGTTTCTTCTGCGCGGGCGGTGCCGGCACTGCTCTGCCGCGGTATCCGCCCGTTATCCGACTGTGGAGGCCGCGGCCGGCCTGCTGTTCGCCGCGCTCGCGGCGACGCGCGGGCGGTCCGCCGTTCTGCCAGCGCTCCTGTATCTCACCGCAGCCGGGATCGCGCTGTTCCTGATCGACCTGGACCACCATCGCCTGCCCGACGCAGTCGTGTTGCCGTCCTACCCCGTCGTGGCCGTTCTGCTTGCCGTGGCGGGACTGGTCACAGGCGACTTCCCGGTGGCCCGCACCGCGCTCTCGGTTGTGGTCTGGCTCGCGGTCTACTCGCTGATCTGGTTGACCACTTGGGGCCGGGGGATGGGGCTCGGTGACGTGAAGTTGTCAGGGCTGCTCGGGCTGCTGCTCGGCTGGCTCGGCTGGGGGCCGTCCCTGGTGGGCCTGCTCGCGGGGTTCGTCATCGGGGCCGCCGCCGCCGTCACGCTGCTCGCATCACGCCGGGCCGGGCGCGGCACCAAGATCGCCCACGGTCCGTTCATGCTGGCCGGTGCGGCGCTTGGCGTGTTCGCGGGCGCGCCGCTGGGCCAGCTGTGGCTGCTGGCCGTTGGGTCCCGCTGAGGCAGGGCGACCGTGACCGACCAGAGAACTCCAGAGCCTGAGCTTGTCCGTCGCCGATGTCCAGGTCTGTTCGCTGCCACAGCGGAGCGAGCGATAGGCCGGCCCACAGGCGCCTCGTCGATCTGAATACTGACCGTAGTACGCTGCTACGCTGGGTGAGCACGCCGCCTTGCGGGACGTCCCTGACGAACCGCGGAGGAACATGATGACCGAACCCCAGACCCTCCCCGACACCGCCGCGGCGGCGCCAAGGGGGGCAACAGGCGACGCCGCGGTCGGCCGGTTCGCCCTGGTCGACCGCGAAGCAGCGATGCTCTGGCACAACTACGCGCTGGCGCGGGACAAGGGCCCGCTGCTCCTGCACTACTCCTCTCTCGTGTCCTGTGTCGCCAGCTCGGTCAGCACCAAACTGCCGTCATCGGTCGAAATGGCGGACCTTGTCTCATACGGCCTGTTCGGCCTGGCGGACGCCATCGACAAGTTCGAACCGGGTCGTGGCGTCACGTTCAGAACCTATGCGAGCCGGCGCATCCGCGGCGCGATCCTGGACGAGCTTCGCAGCATGGACTGGGTTCCCCGGTCGGTCCAGAGCAAGATTCGCGAGGTCGAACGGGCCTACGCCGCGCTGCAGATGAGGCTCAGCCGGACCCCCACCGAGTCCGAAGTCGCCGCGGAACTACACATCACCGTCGCGGACCTGCGAAGGCTGTCGTCCGAGATCGCCCTGGCGCACGTTGTCCTGGTCGACGACGTCTGGTACTCCGCCGGCTTCGACCATGTCACGTTCCCCGCCGCTTTCAGCTGCTCAAGTCGACGACTGACAAGCGGTTGGGCGACCTGCTGGTCGAGCTCGGTGTCATCAGCGAGCGTCAGCTCGTCGAGGCGCTGGCCGTGCAACTGCACCTTCCGCTTGCCGACCTGCGCCAGCACAGCCCGGAGCCGGCCGCGGTCGCCCTGCTGTCGGACTCGCTGGCCCGAGGCTTGCGCGCGATCCCGCTGCGCATCACGGACGGGGCCGTCGAGGTAGCGGTCGCCGAGCCGACGGACAAGACGGTCTCGGAGCTGGAGCGCGCGCTCGGCCGGCCCGTGACGCTCCTGCTGGCCACGCCGGCCGAGATCCGCCGCGCGATCGACAACACCTACCGCGCGCTGTCCGCGGTCGAGGAGCAGGTCGCCGCGTTCACGGCGGACCACGGGAAAGGCCGCGCGACCGCGCGCGTGCAGGCCGCCGCGGCAGCAGCCGACGGCGACGAGGCGCCGGTGGTGCAGGTCGTCAACATGCTGATCACCCAGGCCCTGCGGGACCGCGCCTCCGACGTACACATCGAGCCTCAGGACGAGCATGTACGGGTTCGGTTCCGCATCGACGGAGCGCTGCACGAGGTGTTGAGCCTGCCGGGCTCGATGGCGAACGTGATCGCCAGCCGTATCAAGATCATGGGAAGCATGAACATCGTCGAGCGGCGCCGACCGCAGGACGGCCAGATCGCCATGAACATCGACGGCCGCGCGATCGACATCCGGGTGGCGACCACAGGCACCATCTGGGGCGAGAAGGTCGTGCTGCGGCTGCTCGATAAGAGCCGCCCGCTGTACCGGCTCCGGGACCTCGGGATGCCGGCGGAGACCCACAACGCCTACTCGGCTCTGATCCGCTCGCCATATGGCATGGTGATCTGCGCTGGGCCCACCGGCAGCGGTAAGACGACGACGCTGTACGCATCGATGAGCGAGATCAACGACGCCGAGCGCAACATCACCACGATCGAGGACCCAGTCGAATACGTCTTTCCCTCCATCAACCAGATCCAGATCAACGAGCCGGCCGGCATCACGTTCGCGGCCGGGCTGAGGTCGATCCTGAGGCAGGACCCCGACATCATCCTGGTCGGGGAGATTCGGGACACCGACACCGCGCGGATCGCCGTCCAGTCCGCCCTGACCGGCCACTTCGTGCTGTCTTCGCTGCACGCCACGGACACCGTGTCGGCGCTCTACCGCTTCCTCGACATGGGCATCGAGCCATTCCTGGTCGCCTCCTCGGTCCTCGCCGTCGTCGGCCAACGGCTGGTGCGGCGCACCTGCGGCTACTGCAAGGTTCCATACCGGTTGTCGGCCGAGGAGGAGTCCTTCTTCGCGCAGGCCGGCGGGGGCAGCAAGACCCAGTTCTGGGTGGGTGAGGGCTGCAACTTGTGCTCCCAGACCGGCTATTCCGACCGGGTCGGCGTGTACGAACTCCTGACCATCAGCGAGGAGCTGCGGGAGTTGGTCGTCGCACCCCACCCGTCGCACGAGGAGATGCGTCGACTGGCCGCCAAGCAGGGCATGCGCTCGTTGCGCGACGAGGCCGTCCGGCTCATCAACGAGGACGTCACCACGGTCGCCGAGGTAGTGCGCACGATCTACACGCTCTGAGGGGAGGACGCCGATGCCCAAATACGCCTACGCGGCGGAGAACGCGGACGGGATCGTGCAGAAGGGCGTCCAGGAAGCGGAGTCGCTGGGCGAGGCTCGGCTGAAGCTCCTCGAGCGGGAACTGACGGTGACGGAGCTCGCGGTGAAGCGCGGCTTCAACGTCGAGCTGACCAAGAAACGCATCAAGCGCGACGACCTCATGAACCTGTCCCGCCAGCTCGGGACGTTCCTGCAGGCAGGGATTCCGATCCTGGACGCGATCGGGGTCCTCGGCGAGGAGTCGGAAAAGGTCGCCGTGCGGCGGGTCATGGCCGAGATCGGGAGCGACCTGCACGCTGGCTCGACCTTCTCCGAGGCCGTCGACCGCTTCCCCGGCGACTTTCCCGCGTTCTACCGCGGGATCCTGCGCTCGGCGGAGCTGACCGGCCGACTGGATACCGTGCTCGACCAGCTCTCGCTCTACCTCGAGCGGGATCTGGACGCGCGCCGCAAGGTGAAGAGCGCGATGATCTACCCATCCATAGTCGCGGCCATGTCGGCCGGCACCGTGGTCATCCTCGCCGTCTTCGTCCTGCCGAAGTTCAAGGACTTCTTCTCCAGCCTGGATGCCAAGCTGCCGCTGCCGACGCGGCTGCTGCTCGCTGTGACGGCCTTCCTGGGCAACTGGTGGTGGCTGGTCGTCAACGGGCTGGTCGCCGCGGTCGGCGGGTATCTCCTCGGCATTCGGACGACGCCCGGACGGCGGCTGCGGGACCTCCTGCTGTTGAAGGTCCCAGTCCTCGGAGTGGCGATCAAGTTCGCCGTGATCGAGCGTTTCACCCGCCTGCTGGCCTCGATGATGCGGGCTGGCGTCCCGTTGCCCGAGGCGATCATGGTGGCGACCTCGAGCCTGCGCAACCTGGTGTTCGAGCCCGCCCTGCAGCAGGCTCGACTGCAGATCATCGACGGGGCGGGCCTCGCCGGGCCGATGTCCGCGACCGAGCTGTTCCCGGGCGTGCTGACTCAGATGATCCGGGTCGGGGAGGAGACCGGGACGCTGGACAGGCAGCTCGAGGTCGCCGCGGCGTACTTCGAACGTGAGCTGGACTACAAGATAAAGAAGCTCACGACCTTGATCGAGCCGATTGTCGTGCTGGGCATCGGGCTTGTGGTCGGGTTCGTCGCCGTCGCGCTCGTTTCGGCGATGTACGGTATCTTCCGGACCGCGCACATCTCGTGACGAGCGTCGACAATGGTTGACGACCGCGAGACAGGCGAGGCCGGCGAGACGCTGGTCGAGCTTCTCGTCGCGATCGTCATTCTCGGGTTCGCCGTCATCGCGACCCTCGGCGGCATCCTCGTCATCGTGGAGTCATCCACCATGCACCGCCGGCAGGCGCTGTCGCAGAACGGCCTGCGGGCCTGGGCCGAACAGATCAGCGGGGCTCCCTACAACGACTGCGCGACGGCTGCCAGTTTCGGCCTGCCGAGCCCGTCTCTGCCCAGCGGGTTCACGCCACAGGTGACGGCGGTGCAATACTGGAACGGGACGGCCTTCACCACCTCGTGCGCCAGCGACACCGGCATCCAGAAGGTCACTCTGCGGATTGCGGTCGCGAACGGCGTTTACCCCGGATTCACCCAGCGTCTCGACGTGGTCGTGCGAAAGCCGTGCGTGTCGTCATGTTGACCCGTGGTGGTGATGACGGGTTCACCCTGGTCGAGGTGCTGATCTCGATCGCCATCCTCGGGATCCTGGTCGGGGCGATCTCCAGCGCGCTTTTCGTGGCGCTGCGTACCACCGGCAGCGCCGACGTCCGGTTGACCGAGTCGAACGACGAGCTGTTCGCGGCCACCTACTTCAGCGACGACGTGCAGGGTGCGAAGAGCGTGGCCATCGCGACGACGCCGAGATGCGGCGCCGACAGCAGCGTGGTCGTGGAGTTCGTCGGCCGCGACTTCAGCGACGACAGCACGTTCGCGCCCAAGACCACCGTGGTTTCCTACGTGGTGCGGACGGTGACCGGCTCGGCTGGAACGACGACCCGGCAGCTGCACCGGCTCGCCTGCGCCGCTCCCACCGCCACGCCGTCCTACCCGCTGACACCGACGTCCGACATCACGGTGGTGCGTCGGCTCGGTGCGACCGCGCCGGTCGCGGACTGCGCCGGCGTCGCCTGCGGGGCCTTCGCGCGGGTCAACCTCACGCTGCAGGAGCAGAGCGGGGACCTCGTCTACACGCTGACCGGCCTCCGGAGGACCTCGTGACGAGGCGGCGCGTCCGGCCCTCCGGCGACACCGGCGCGGCCCTGGTCCTCGCGCTCGCGTTCGTGACGTTTCTCGGGCTGGTGATCGGGGCGCTGCTCACCTACAGCGCGACAAGCCTGCGCGGCACGAAGGCCACCACGGCGCGGACGACCCAGGTCTACGACGTCGGCGGCGCGCTGCAGACCGCGATCAACCAGGTCCGCAACAGCGACTACAACAACGACACCGGCCAGACCTGCAACGATCTGAGCTTTCCGCGAGCCGACGGCACGGCCGTCACCGTCAAGTGCACCGGCGCCGCCGGTACCGGAGCCGCGAGCGGAAGCGTGCCGATCACCTCGGCGAACAAGCCCGGCCAGGCCCTGCTGACGCTGGGCACCAACGCCGGCGAGCTGGGCATCGTCCAGAAGTCGAACAATGTCCTCCGGATCCAGGGAAAGGTCTTCAGCAACGGTGCCATCGACACCGGGAGCGGCACGCTCAGGGACGTGAACGCACAGGTGATCGCGCGGGGCACCTGCTCCGGCACGGTCATCAGCAGCGACGCCCAAGGCAACGTCATTCCCAACAACTGCTCCGCGCCGGCCGCCCTCATCCCGGCCGACCCGAACTACACCCAGCCGACCGCGGGTTTGGCCTACCGGCCGTTGCCGTCGTGCGACACCGGCAGCACCGTGGAGTTCTCGCCCGGCTACTACGACGACGCGGTCGGCCTGTCGACGATGATGGGCGGAAACGGCACCTGCAAGGGCAAGACGTTCCTCTTCCAGGCGGCAGCCGGCGGGGGCGTCGGCATCTACTACTTCGACTTCCACAACGGCGACGGCGGCGGCCTACCCACCGGCGGTCATACCTGGACGATCGCGGACCAGACCGCCTTCGTCGTGGGCGGCACTCCGCGCGGGTGGGTGCCGGACGTCTCCGCTCCGGTCATCCCGACGACGTTCCCGGGGAGTTGCGTCAGCCCGCTCAACACCACCACCAACAACGGCGTGGAGTTCGTCTTCGGTGGGGACAGCCGGCTCTTCCTGAAGGCCGGATCGGTGGAGCTCTGCGGCCAGTACTCGACCAGCACCCCACCGACCACCCTGTACGGCGCCAAGGCGGGCGCTGACGTCGTGTCGGGTCCGGTGACCGCGAAGACCGACGGCACCGGCTCGAACCCGGGCACCGGTCCGTCCTTCGCCAACCCGGCCAATATCACAGAGAAGGACACCAGCACCGCGACCGCCACGGTCGACGCTACCGCGTCGAGCACCGACGTGACCGCCAGCGTGCTGGTCGAGGGCTTCGTGCCTGCCCCGGCCGTGCCGGCCGGATCCATCCTTACCAGCGCCGTCCTCAACGTCGTGCACCGCGACAACAATGCGACCGGCAAGACACTGAAGTCACTGGGCATCACGGTGACGCCGAACCAGTCCAGGACCGGCGCCGCGGCCCTCACCGGCGTCGCGCAACCAAGCAAGGTGCTGGTCGGGCCGAGCAGCACCACGAACCACACGGACGCGATCGATCTGCTGGCCAGCGCCGAGCTGGCGAACGAGGTGCACACTTACGGGCTGGCCGGCCTGCAGGTGCGCTACGACGCCACCGTCGCCCCCGGCAACAACGTCACCGAAAACCTCGAGTCCATCCAACTCGTCCTGACCTGGAAACCCCCCGTCGTGCGGGGGCAGCGGAGCACCGTCAATGGTGCCGCCAACTGCGTCGGCGCGTACCCCAGCGGCTGCTCATTCCTGCAAACGAACTTGAACAACACCGCATTGTACGTGCAGGGCACGACCTACGCGCCGTACGCCGCGCTGGACATCAACCTGACGAACAGTACCGCCCAGGTGTTCCGCTCTGGCCTCATCGCGCGTGCTCTGTCCATCCAGCTCACCGCCAGCGCCAGTTTCTCGGGCGCGCTGATCGAGGTGCCCAACGACTCGACCGGTGGTGTGCCACTCGACGTGTACTTCCGGGCGTACATATCGGGACGGCTGGTCGGAACGGCGGAGGCGACGTTCTCCTCGGCCGATCCATCCAGCCCGCCGACGCCTGGGCATCGGAACGTCACCGTCGTCAGCTGGGCCGTCCGGCGCAATTAAGAATCGGGGTCGACCTACCGATAGAGAGGATGCGACGGATCTCCGGGCCATCCGGCGCGGGGGTCGCGCTCGAGACAAGGAGTGCAACACATGCTTCAGCGCCTACGGACAGCAGGTGCGGACGATCAGGGTTTCACGCTCGTCGAGCTTCTCATCGTCATCGTGATCCTGGGAGTCCTCGCGGGCATCGTCGTGTTCGGCGTCGCCAGGTTCCGGTCGGACTCGCAGACTGCCGCGTGCAAGGCGGACGTCGCCACCGTCAACACCGCGGCCGACGCCTACGACGCGGCGACGGGTGCCTATCCCGCCGACATCGCCGCGCTGGTCGCCGGCAAGTACCTGAAGGCGGCACCGGCCTCGGGCGCGTACTCGTTCGACGCGACGACGAAGACCGCCACCCGCGACCCCGCCTGCTAGCAGTTCCACCGACGGCTCCGCCGCACTCCTTCGGCCGAGTCCACCGGACGGGAGAGGGCCCGGCGACCGAGACCGCCGGGCCCTCTGGTCGTGGTCGAGGGCCGCTACAGACGCATGACGTCCTTGGGGTACATCGACCGGCTGATGGCCTCGTCGTAGCTGACGACGCCCCGCTTGACCAGGCCGCTGAGGGACGCCTCGAGGGTCTGCATGCCGTCGCGCTGGCCAGTCATGATGGAGTTGCGAAGCTGGTTGGTCTTCCCCTCCTTGATGAGGTTGCGCACCGGAGCGGTGGCAAGGAGCACCTCATAGGCCCCCGCCAGTCCGCCGCCGACGCGCGGTACCAGGCGCTGGTACACCACGCCGGTGAGTGAGGCCGCCAGCTGCACCCTGATCTGTGGCTGCTGGTCGCCGGGGAAGACGTCGACGAGCCGGTCGACGGTCTGCCCGGTGTCGTTCGTGTGCAACGTGGCGAACACCAGGTGCCCTGTCTCGGCGAGGGTGAGCGCGAAGCGGATCGACTCCAGGTCGCGCATCTCGCCGACCAGCAGGACGTCCGGGTCCTCCCGCAGGGCGTTGCGCAAGGCGCTCGGGAAGGAGTCGGTATCCGTCCCGACCTCGCGCTGGTTGACGGCGGCCCGCTTGTGGTCGTGGATGTACTCTATAGGGTCCTCGATCGTGAGCACGTGCACGGGCCGGTTCGTGTTGATCCAGTCCACGATCGACGCGAGTGTCGTGGATTTGCCGGATCCGGTCGCCCCGGTGACCAGAACCAGGCCCTGCTTGAGCGTGGCGAGGTGACGCACGGCTGGTGGCAATGCCAGGTCGTCGAACGACGGGATCTCTCGGGGAATTAGCCGCAGGGCTAGCGCAGTCGTGTCCCGCTGGCGGAAGGCGTTGCCCCGGATGCGCGCCTTGAACTGCCACGAGAAGGAGAAGTCGATGTCACTACCCTCGGCGAAGGCTGCCTGCTGCGGCTTCGAGAGCAGCGACGATGCAATGTCCTCGATGTCCATCGGCGCAAGTCGCGTGGTGTCGGACACCGGCCGCAACTCGCCATCTACACGAATCAACGGATACGTGCCGGCGGTCAACAGCAGATCTGTGCCGCTTGCCTGCCACAGCGCCTCGAGCAGAGAATCCAAAGGCTGTGCCGGCGGGTCAGCCATTACCGAAGCATAGCCCAATTGGGCGGCGGGTTACCTCGACGGCTGCGGCACGCATCCGCCACCTCCCACGGGACCCTTGTTGTGATCTTCCCCGTCCCGGCCGGTCGAACCGCGCTGATGCGGGGCGGCGCCGGGACCTCAGTCGGAGCGCGGCGAGGGTTCGCGGTCGAGGCGGATGACTGCGGTGACGGCGGCCCCGTGGCCATCGTCGCCGGGTCGGATGACGAGGGTGTCGCTGAGCTGCCGGCAGATCCACATGCCACGCCCGCGTGCGTGCGTCGGCGTGGGGGGTGTGGTGCCTACCGTGTGGTCGGTGATGCCGGGGCCGTGGTCGCTGATCTGACAGTGCACCGCGGTCGGGTCCCGCCACAGGCGTAGCCGTCCGCGGCCGCCGCCGTGCCGGACGGCGTTGCTGGCCAGCTCACCGGCGACGATGAGCAGGCTGTCGAGCTGGTCGTCGGGGATGTCGAGCTCCCCGGCGTGTGCGGCCACCGCGGCGCGCAGTGAGTACAGCCCATCCGCGTCGAAGGGCTGGTCCAGGATGACCACCTCCGGCACGTCGACGCGTGGCTGCCGTCCCGGACCCGCTCGGGAACGGTCAGCGCTGGCCATGCGGCTGTCGTACCCGAAGACCCGGTACGCGACTCGCGCCAACCAGCTCCAACACGGTGGCGACCAGCGGCCGGCAGGTCACCGTCATTCGCCGCGACCTCGGCAGCCGCAGCGCGGCGGCCACGATCACCGCGGCGCAGGCCCCGTCGAGGTAGTCCAGCCCGGCGAGGTTGACCTGCAGGTGCCGGTCCAGGCGCATCGACTCGGCCAGGGCCTGGTCGAGGATGTCCCGGTGCCGGTAGTCCAGCTCGCCGGCCACCCGCACCCCGGGTGGGCTGTACTGACGGCAGACACGCAGCAGCGGATGCTCGTGGTAGACCTGCGCGGCCACGGTCTTCGGGTGCACCTTGGCCGCGAAGGCGAGGGTGACCTGGTCGAAGCGGTCCCGATCGTACTGGCAGATCAGACACAATCGGCCTTCGGCGCACAGGTCGGCCACCTTGGTCTCGAACCCGAGCAGCTCGATGGCCGCCGCCAGCGGGCGGGTGGCCCAGCACATGTCGGCGGTCGCCCGCAACCCCGGGTAGCCTTCCCGCTCGGCCCGTTCCAGCTCCCCGGCCAGCACCTGGACCATCCCGGCCGCGTTGACCGGACCCCCGCCCAGCAGCGACTCACCGGCCGCCGCGATCTGCAGCTGACCACGCCGCAGCGCGGCTCCGGGTCGCACCGAGCGGGCCGCCAGCTCCCCGGCCAGACCTTGCGGGCTGATCGAGTCGGTCCAGCACACCACCTTCTGGCTGCTGCGCAGGCCGTCTCGCACGAAAGCGGCGAGCAGATCCAGCCGCTCCTCGGCGTCGGAGAAGGTCAGGCATACGTGGTCGCCCGCGTCGAGACTGTCCACCACCGCCGTGCCCACCGCCACTCCCGACCGCCTGTTCACCTCGAGCTGGTCTCACCGCGCGCCGCGGGCCTCGCCGCCAACCCCGCCCCCGCCGCCGGCGCGCCGGCCCGCCTACCGTAGCGGGCGGGTAGCGGGCGGGAGTTCGATGGTTGTCGCTGCCGGCTCAGCCGCCGGCCAGTGCGGCCCGGCCGCCGGCGGTCCATTCCAGGAGCAGGATCGTCGCGTCGTCCTGCAGCCGGCCGTGCTGGTGGTCGAGTACGGCGCGGATGAGCCGGCGCAGCACCTCCGGCGGGGAGTGGCCGGATGCCGACTCCCGCACGATGAAGTCGGCCAGCCGTTCGTCGGTGAAGAACTGGCCGTGCTGCCGGGCCTCGACCACCCCGTCGGTGTAGAGGATCAGCCGGTCGGCCGGCTCGAGCTGTTCGCCCTGCACTGGCGGCGGCCGGCCGAGCAGCCTCAGGCCCATCGGGGTGGCCGGCCGAGCCGCCAGCGTCTTCACCAACCGGCCCTGCCGCAGCAGCAGCGGCGGCAGATGGCCGGCGGAGATCCAGTCCAGCCGGCCGACGCGGCTGTCGAGCTCCAGCAGCAGCCCGGTGACGAAGTACTGCCGGCCGAACTGCTCGGCGATCTCCCGGTCGATCGCGGTATAGGTCTCCGGCAGGTCCAGCCCAGCCCGGCGGGCGTTGCGGTAGACCCCGACCGCGACGGTGGACAGCAGCGTCGCGTTCAGCCCGTGCCCCATCGCGTCGAAGACCGCCAGGTGCACCCGCCCTTCGTTGACCGCGTAGTCGAAGGCGTCGCCGCCGACCTCGTCCCAGGGCTCCAGCATGCCGGACACCACGAACCAGTCGGTGGCGAACGTGGTCGGCGGCAGCAGCCGCCACTGGATCTCCGCCGGCAGCCGCATCGGGCGCTCCCGCCGGACCCGCTCGAACACGTCGCCGTACGCCCACCGGCCGACCACCAGCGTCGCGACCATCCTGGCGTACCGCTGGCAGGCATCCCGCAGGGCCGAGGACACCGCGGGCCCGGCGAAGGTGGCCTCCATCACCCCGATCCGCTCGCTGCCATGCACCAGCGGCAGCCACAGCCGCCGGCCGTCGCCACCGTCTGCCTCACCCTCCAGCACGCCGGCCGTCCGGTACGCCCGGCCGGCCAGCGTCCCCTCGATCGAGAACGGCGTCCGCCCGGGCATCCCCCGGTAGGGCAGCGGCACCAGCCGGGTCTGCCCGTAGTCGGCGAGGTAGACGACAACCTCGAGCAGCCCGGCCCCACCGGCCTGCACGGCGACCAGCTCGGCCACCTCGTCAGGCGTACACAGCGCCGCCTGGTCCACCAGGTCGGCGAGCAGCACGCGGATGCGATCGGCCCGAGGATCCCAGCCGCCGTCGACCTCCGTCATCAGCGCCTCCCGGTCCCTACCCGACGTCCGGACAGCGTAGGAGCGGCCCGGCCGGGTCCTCGACGGGTCGGGCACAGTCCGCTGATGGTTCGGCCTGGACACTGCAGCGCCCGGATGGTCTACCGTAGCGATGGGCGCGGGAGGGCGCCTCCGGGTCCGCGGGCAGGATGGAGTCCACCTCTGCTTTGACATGGCGGATCGTGGCGATCTCCTGGTCGGCCTGGTACGCGGACCGCAGGCCGGTGAAGGAGACGTCATGGCGACCCTGCCGGGTCGGCCCAACCTCGAGTACCTGCGCCGCCAGGCCAAGGACTTGCTGCGCGCCGCGCAGGCGGGTGACACCACGGCGGTGGGCCGGATCCGTGCCGTGTCCGGCCGGTCGACGCTGGCCGCCGCGCAATTGGCGGTGGCCCGCGAGTACGGGTTCGCGAGCTGGGCCAGGCTGAAGACCGAGGTCGAGGCTCGCACGAGGGACCTGGCACGGCAGGTCGAGGAGTTCTGCCAGGCCAGCATCCGAGACTGGACCGGCCGGGCGGCCCGGATGCTGGTCGCCACCCCGGAGATCGCCGACGACTTCGCCGCCGCGGTGATCCTCGGCGACATCGGCCGGGTACGCGGTGCGATCGAGCGTGACCCGAGCCTGGTGACCCGGGCCGACGCCGGCTCGGGATGGACTGCGCTGCACGCGGTCTGCGCCTCACGGTGGCATCGCCTCGACCCGGCCCGGGCGGACGGGCTGCTGGCCGTGGCCCGGCTGCTGCTGGACGCCGGGGCCGATCCCCATGCCGGAACCGGTGGGCGGGCGGGCCAACCCGGTGCCTGGACACCGCTGCGCTGCGCGGTGGCCGGCGCAGCCAACCCGCCGATCACGCGGTTGCTGCTCGACCACGGCGCGGTGCCCGACGACCACGACCTGTACCTGGCCGCGTTCGGCGACGATGACCACCAGTGCCTGCGGCTGCTGCTCGACCACACCACGGACGTGGCCGAGATCGCCAGGACGGCACTCGCCGCGCCGATCAGCACCAAGGACGTCGACGGGGTGCGGCTGCTGCTTGAGGCCGGCGCCGACCCACGCCGGTACGTCGCCGACAGCGCGCCACCGGCTCCCGTGGTGTACGCAGCAGTCCGCGCCGGCTGCACCCCCGAGCTGGTGGAGCTGCTGCTGGCCCACGGCGCCGAGCCGGACACCCCCGGCCCGGACGGGCGCTCGCCGTACGCCCTGGCCACCGGCCAGGGCCAGGCCGACGTGGCCGCACTGCTGCGCCGCTACGGCGCCCGGGACGACGCCGCCGGCATCGACCGGTTCCTGTCCGCCTGCCTGCGCGCCGACCACGCCGACGTGCACGGGCAGCTGGCCCGCGACCCCGGGCTGCCCGCCCGGCTCACCGGCGCACAGCAGGCCAGGGCCATGATTCAGGCCGCCGAGTCCGGCAACACGCCAGCCGTCGCCCTGATGCTCGACCTCGGCTTCCCCCTCCAGGCCCGCGGTGCCGAGGACGGAGGCACGGCGCTGCACGCCGCCGCCTACGCGGGCAGCCTCAGCACCGTCCAGCTCCTGATCGGCCGCGGAGCCGACATCGAGGCGCGCGACACGACCTGGGACAGCACCCCGCTGGTGTGGGCCATCATCGGCAGCGGGGAACGGCCCACCAGCAACCACCACCCCGACTGGGTCGCCACCGTCCGAACCCTGATCGAGGCCGGCGCCTCCACTCAGCGGATCACACTTTCCCCCGACGACCTCAAACCGCCCAGCCCCGAGGTGGCCGAACTGCTGCGCCGGCACGGCATCCGCGGCGGAGGCTGAGCCCACCGGCGTGCGGCACAGCGCCGGCAGCAGCGCGGTATGGGCCGGCACGTACGGCCCGAACGCCATCGTGGCCAGCACCGCCAGCACGTACACCACCAGCGCCGGCGCGCCAGCCGCCGCCGCCACCGCGGCCACAGCGATGCAGCCGCCCCGCAGAACACCACCCCACAGGATGACCCGCTCCCGCCGAAGCCGGTCCACCATCGCGGTAGCCAGCGGCAACGACAACGCGGTGGGCACCATCCGCGCGACCCCCCGGTGCCGCCCGCTGCCGACGGGGACCCGCCCGGGCCGGTCCGGGTCCGGACGCCCCGCTGACCGCCGACCCTGGCCAAGGAGCCGCGCGCGATGGCGTCCGGCTACCAGCACCCGCCCGGCTGAGACTCTTTCCGAGGCTTTCCAGCGGCCGGCCCTACACGTGCCGGGCGTCAGCCGTCGGTCGCAGCAGTCGGCGCAGCCCTTCCGAAGCCTGATCAAGCACCCTCATCTGCCGGTGTCGTCTTCGGGCGCAGCACGCAGAACTCGTTTCCCTCCGGGTCGGCAAGCACGGTCCACGACTCGCGGCCGGTCTGCCCGATGTCCACCCTGCGTGCGCCAAGCGCGAGGATCCGCTCGATCTCGGCGTCCCGATCCGCGGAGTCGGGACTGAGATCGAGGTGGAGACGGTTCTTGACGATCTTCTCGTCGGTTACCGGCATGAAGCAGATGCCCACCGGCGACGTCTCGTCGGGTCCGATGACGACTTCCCGTTCGCGCTCGGAGAGGATCCTCCAGTCCAGTACCTGGGCCCAGAACCTGGCCAGGGCCGGCAGATCGTGAGTATCGATGACGATGTGATGCAGCGACACACCCATGACCGCCAGTGTGCCGGTCGGCCCGGTCGGCACCGGGACGCCGCGGGGACGGCAAGGGTCGGCCAAGGATCCTGACCGATGTTGGTTGCATCACCCGTTGAGTTCTACGCGGCTCGAAGGTCTGCAGCGGGTCATGATGGTGTTCCAGGAACCGGTCCGCTGGCCGCACACGGCCCGGGTCAACGCGCGGATCGGCCGGCACGACCGGTCCGACCCGGGCGACCACGGGCTGCAGGAGGCGGCCCGGCTCGCCGGCGCCGACCGCGTTGTGGACAGCCTGCCCAGCAGGTGGGACACCCTGCTGTCCACGTACTTCCGCGACGGGCTGGACCTCTCCGGCGGGCAGTGGCAGCGGCTGGCGGTGGCCCGCGGCCTCTTCCGGGACGCGCCGGTGCTGATCTGGGACGAGCCGACCGCGCCGCTGGACGCCAAGGCCGAGTACGCCGTGTACGAGTCGCTGCGCCGGATCGCCCACGGCCGGACGGTCATCCTCATCACCCACCGGCTGGCGAGCGTCCGCAACTGCGACCGGATCTACCTGCTGCACGAGGGCACGCTGGTCGAGCAGGGCACCCACGACACGCTGCTGGCAGCCGACGGCCGGTACGCCGACCTCTACGCCCTGCAGTCGCGGATGTACGACACGCCATGGCCGTCGCTGCAGCCGCACTGAGCGCGCTCGCCGGCGGGCTGCACGGCTCGCTGGTCCGGCCCGGCGATCCGGAATACAGGTCGGTCCGCAAGCCGTTCATCGGCCGGTTTGACGATGCGCTGCCCGCCGCCGTGGTCCGCCGCGCCACCGCCGACGACGTGGTGGCCAGCCTGGCCTTCGCCCGGACCCACGACCTGCCGTTCGCGCTGCGCAGCGGCGGGCACAGCTTCGCCGACTGGTCGTCCACCCGCGGCCTGGTCATCGACCTCGGCCCGCTCGACACCGTCCGCCTCGACGGACCGACCGCCACGGTCGGACCCGGCGCGCTCGCCGCCCGGCTCGCCGCCGCGGACCGGACCGTCCCGTGTGGATGGTGTCCCGGTGTCGGTGCCGCCGGCGCGGTTCTCGGCGGGGGTACGGCGTGTTGGGCCGGCTGTACGGCCTCGGTGCCGACCACCTGCTGGCCGCTCAAGTGGCGCTCGCCGACGGCCGGCTGGTCTGGTGCGACGCCGAGCGCGAGCCGGACCTGTTCTGGGCGTTGTGCGGCGCGGGGGGTGGCCTCTTCGGCGCGGTGACCGCGCTGGTGCTCACGACCCGCCCGGTCGTGCCGGCCACCGTCCTCAGCTGCCGGTGGTCCTACCGGCACGCGGCGACCGTCATCGCGTCCCGATCCCGCTCTACCGCCGCGGCACCGGGCCTACCACGCGACCAACCTCGACCGGCTGCGTGCCGTCAAGGCCCGCTACGACCCCGCGGATCTCTTCCGGCCCGGGGCGGACCTCGACGACGCTGACGCGGTCAGGGCGCCACGGTGAGGGACTGGGTGGCCAGAAAGTACCAGGGCAGGATGGTAAAGCCGTCGGTCCAGCCGGTGTGCCGGGAGACCGCGACCCGCAGCCGCTCACGGCCGAGCAGCGAGGCCAGCATTATCACCAGGTGGCCGTCGGGAGACCAGTCGACCCAGGCGGGCGGGTAGAGCCCGGCGCTGTACCCGCGCAGCATCGAGGCGACGCCGGAGTCGAGGTCGACGACACCGACCTGGCCGTCCGGGTAGCGGTCGGCGCTGTCGGCCGGCACGCCGGCCTCGAACGTCAGAGCGAGCCACCGGCCGTCCGGGCTGAACGCGCCGGCGGCCGGGGTACGCCTGAAGCCGGCGCCGACGGTCCGGGTGACCCCGGTGGCCAGGTCGGTGACCCGCACCGCGCAGTGCGGCGGGCATGGCCCGGCCTCACCCCAGGCGACCTCGTCCGCCCGGCTGGCCAGCAGGGCGCGGGCCTGGCGGGAGACCTCGCGCCGGAGCTTCCCGGTCACCGGGTCGACCAGCCGGAGCGCGCCGAACTCGCCGGTGGCGGGGGCGGCGGCCACCTGCACCAGCAGCCCGTACCGGGTGTCGGCACGCGGCTCGGTCCCGGCCGCCACCCGCCGCCGCCACAGCTGGGTGCGGTCGGCACCGAAGCCGCACAGCACGTTGCCGGTCGGGGTGCGGACCACCGTGATGACGCCGCCGTGCCGGGTGGCGATCCCGCCATCGGCCGCGCCGAGCCAGACCGGGGTTGAGCCGGGCCGGACCAGGTAGGCCTGCCGCCGACCGGCCGGCTTGCCGGGTCCGACCGGGGTGACGAGCGCCACCGCCCCGCGCCCGGTCGGGATCAGCCAGGCCGCCGCGCCGGCGCCTGCCGCCGGCACGTCCAGTCCGGTCGACGCCCCGGTCGCCGCATCCACCAGGCGCGGCGAGGGTCCGCCGACCAGCAGCCGCAGGCCCGGCGGACCGAGGCCGATCCAGGGCCCCGAGCCGGAGCCACGTGCCGGCGCCCCGGCGGGCGGCACGGTCCGGGTGGCGACCGGCTCGGCGGCCGTCTTGCGGTGCGCCACCAGGTAGCCCAGCAGCAGCCCCACCGTGGCGAGCACCGCGATCCAGATCCGCCACGGCGGTCCGGAGGCGCCGACGATCTCGTCGGCGCGGCGGTCCCGAGGCTCCGCGGCCACGTCGCCAGTCTCCCCCTCGCCGGGCCGGCCAGAGGCGCCCGGCGACGGACAGCTGTTCAGCCGGTGAGCGCCGCTTGGCCCGCGGTTTCCCGGCCACGGAGTTCGGCCCGGGACAGCAGCGCGTACAGCACCGCGGTGATGAGGAACCCGACCTCGAAGGTGATGTCGCCGACCGACGGAACGTGCTTGGGAACCACGCCGACGTACTTGGCTTGGTTGGAGAACAACCAGATCGAGATGGCCATCCCGATCAGCATCGACACGGCACCGGCCCAAAGCCGGCGGCGCCGGTCGTAGAGCAGTTCCGGGCGGGGCGGCTGGCGATGCAGCAACTGGTCGGTGAGCACCACGGCCAGCCACGGTCCGATCCAGTAGGCGATGATGAGCAGAAAGTTCTCGTACTTCGCGCCCGCGTCGTTGAGTCCGAACAGAGCCACGACGAAGCCGACCACGCCGAACGCCAGCGCCACGATGGCCCGTCGCAGTGGCAGCGGCAGGGTGACGCCGAGCGCCACGAACGACAGGGCGCCGGAGTAGATGTTCAGGACATTCGCCGAGACCGCCCCCAACGCGATGGCCAGCAGGGTGAGGTCGGCGATCGCGGTGGGCAGGTGGCCGGTGAACGCGGAGGTGGGCTGGGCCTGCCCGGCGGATCCGATCGTCGCCGAGGCAGCGCCCACGGTCTCCAACACCAGGCAGGACAGGAACACGCCGAGGCCGGACCACAGCGCTACGGCTCGCTTGCTCGTCTCCGGCGGGAGGTAGCGGGTGTAGTCGGCGGCGTAGGGGTTCCAGCCGGCGGCGTAGCCGAACGCGGCACCCACGGTGAGCAGGAATCCGCCGAGGCCCCCGCCGCCGGACGGCGCGCCCGGGTGTGCCTTGGACAGGATGATCACCGAGGCGATCGCGAAGACGATCGCCAGCGCGGGGAAGGCGTACCGCTCGAACGCCTGCACCAGGTTGTGCCCGAAGAACGCGACCACGACCTGCAGCAGCACGACCACGACCAGGCACGCCGGCTTCGGCAGGTGGGTCAGGGTGTTCAGCGCGAACGCGCCGCTCACACTGTTCACCGCGAACCAGCCGATGCCCGCGGTGACCGAGTTCAGCCCGGCCGGCAGCAGGTTGCCCCAGTAGCCGAACGCGAGCCGGCTGAGCACCATCTGCGGCACGCCGTACCCCGGGCCGCGCGCGGACAGCACGCCCTGGGTCAGCGACCCGAGCGCGGAGCCGATCGCAATCGCCAGCACCGCCCTCCAGAAGCTCTGCCCGAAGACGGCGACCGCGAGCACCCCGACGAAGATGGTGGCGAACTCCAGGTTCGGCGAGGTCCACGTCCAGAACAGCTGCTGCGGGCGGCCGTGCCGCTCGCCCAAGGGGATGAAGCCCACGCCCCCGGGCTCGATGGCAACCACCCGCTCGCCATACTCGCCCGCCCGCAGCACGCTGTCCGGCGACGGCCCGCTCTCGTCTACCAGCGCCATCGAGACCCCCTCAGCTGACCGTGCTCACGGCCGGACCTGCCAGCAAGGTAGCCCGACGCCCGCACCGGCGTCGCCGGGAGCCGCCGAACCGGCGGTGCCCTGCGCGGCCGGGATCGGGTCCCGGGTCTCAGTCGTAGTCGCGGATGACGCGTACGTTGAGGGCGACCATGAGCACGCCGAGCGCCGCCACGACGCCGAACCCGCGTGCCAGGGGGCCCCAGGCGAAGTCCTGCAGGACGAGCGAGCGCAGCGCTTCCATCACGTAAGTGACCGGGTTGAAGGTCGCCGCGATCTCCATCGGTCGGGTCAGCAGGTCGCGGGGCACGAAGTTCGGGGTGAGGAACAGCAGCGGGAAGAACACGAGCCCGCCGGAGTTGGTGGCCGCGGCGCTGCGCGTCGTGAGCGCGATGAGCTGCATGAAGCCGGAGAAGACCACCGCCCACAGCGAGGTCAGCACGAGCAGCAGCAGGAAGCCGATCGGCCCGCTGGCAACCGAGACTCCGAACGGCAGCGCCACGACCACCAGCACGGCCGTGATGAACACGCTCTTGACGGCCTCGGCGAGCAGGCGCCCGAGCACGAGGGCGCTGCGCGACACCGGCGCGGCCCGCAGCTTGTCGAAGTAGCCGCCCTCGATGTCCTCGACGAGGTAGAGCGCCGCACTGCCGAACGACGCCGCGAGCAGCAGTGAGATCGGCAGCTGGAACGCGGCGTAGGTCTGCCCGTGCAGGAACGGCGTCGAGCCCGACGGGAAGATCTTGCCTGCCTGCCCGAAGTTGACGACGAGGAAGAACACCGGGATGAACAACGTCGGCGCCAACGCCTCCGGTGTCCGCAGCCCCTCCCGCAGCGCCCGGCCGCCCAGGACGCTGGCCTGCTGGACCGGGGTCATGCCGACACCTCCTGGACCTCGCCGGCCAGCCGCTCGCGGGTGCGGCCGGTGGCATCGAGGAAGACCTCGTCGAGACTGGGCTCGGCGCCCAGGCCGCGGCGTTGCCGCAGGTCGGCCTTCAGTTCCTGAGGTGTCCCCTCTCGCACGATCAGCCCGCCGTCGATGATTGCCAGCCGGTCGCAGAGCTGGTCGGCCTCCTCGAGGTACTGGGTGGTGAGGAAGACGGTGGTCCCTCGTGCGTTGATGCGCCGTAGCTCGTCCCACACGGTGAGCCGGCTGGCCGGGTCGAGACCGGTCGTCGGCTCGTCGAGGAACAGCACCTCCGGCTCGTGGACGAGCGCCGACGCGAGGTCGAGGCGGCGCTTCATGCCTCCGGAGTAGCCCTTGATCCGCCGGTCGGCGGCCTCGACAAGGTCGACCAGCTCGAGCAGATCCCGAGCCCGGTCCGCGGCCTGCGCCCTCGTGCTGCCGAACAACCTCGCCTGCAGGACCAGCAGCTCGCGCCCCGTCTGGCGCGGGTCCAGCCCGGCCTCCTGCAGCGCCACGCCGATACGCCGGCGCGCGGCGTCGGGGTCGGCCATCACGTCGATGCCCGCGACCCGGGCCGTGCCCGAGGTGATGGACATCAGCGTTGTGAGCATCCGGATTGTCGTGGACTTCCCGGCGCCGTTCGGGCCCAGGAACCCGAAGACCTCGCCGGCACGGACGCTGAGGTCCACGCCGCGCACGGCGTCGACCGTCCCGGCTCGGCCGCGATACTGCTTCACGAGGCGCTCAGCCTCCACTGCCGGTTTCATGCCAGGGACTGTAGGCCGGCCCTCCGACATTTCCTGCTCCGCCGCGGTCACGCCGCACCCGGCCAGGTGGCGAGGTTCGCTTCGACGGCGGGCGGGTCACGCGGTGGCGCCGACCGGAATGTCGAGGCCGCCCAGATGCCGGCGCAGCTCGCGCAAGGCGTAATGCAACCGGGAACGGACGGTGCCGGCGGGCACCCCGAGCTCGGCGGCGAGCAGCCGCGCCGGGGTGCCGCGGCAGACGACGTCGACCAGCACACGCCGGTGCGCAGGCGACAGCCGGCCGACGGCGTCGGCGAGCAGCCATCGGTCGAGCAGCCGCGGGACGTCGTCGTCGACTGCCGGCTCCGGTAGGCAGTCCTCGGCCACGGATGCCGGGCGGGCGGCTGCGGCGCGGGCGGCGTCGATCAGCACCCGCCGGAGTACCTGCAGCAGCCAGGGGCGCACCGGCCGGTCGTCGCCGAGCAGGCGCGGGAGGTTCCGCCAGGCCCGCAGGAACGTCTCCTGAACGGCGTCCTCGGCCCCGTCCCGGCCGCCGGTGAACCGTTCGGCATAGGCCAGCAGCAGGTGCGCGTGCTCGCGATAGAGCGCCCGCAAAGCCGCCTCGGGGTCGACGGCGGAACCAGCGAGGCCAGCGCCATCGGTGGCGGCCGCCGGCGGGAGGGCCTGCCTCGGGGTGCACAGCATGTCTACTAACACGGGTAGTAGAGTCGAGCCGTTCACCCGATCCCGGTTGAACCGATTCGCACTCCTATCCGTGGTAGTAGGCATGCCGCAACATCGTCGGCTCCGCTGGTTCGGCGAGCTCGAGGCAGTGGTCATGGAGCGGCTGTGGACGGCCGGCCGGCCGATGCTCGTGCGCGAGGTGGTCGACGGCCTGCAGCGGCCGCTGGCGTACACGACCGTGATGACGGTCATGGACAACCTGCACCGCAAGGGGTGGCTGACCCGGCGGCGGGAGGGCCGGGCGTGGCGGTACGAGCCTGCGTTGAGCCGCGAGTCCTACACCGCCCAGCTGATGAACGACGTGCTGGCCACCAGCACAGACCGGGCCGGCGCGCTGACCCGGTTCGTCGAGGAGATCGAGCCCGACGATGCGGCGGCGCTGGCCGACGCGTTGGCAAGGGCGATGGCCGAGCGGCAGAAGGGTCGCAGGTCGTGACGGTGGGTGCGGTCCTGGTGGGCTACGCGATCGTGCTGGGAGTCGTCGGCCCGGCAGTGTTCGCCCGGGCCGACTGGCCGGCCCGGGCCCCCCGGCTGGCCGCCTGGGTGCTGCTGGCCGCCGGCTGGTCGGTGCTCACCGCGCTGGTTCTGGCCGGACTCACCATCGCGCTGCCGGCTACCGCGCTGTCCGGGGACCTCAGCAGCCTGCTCGGCGCCTGTGTGCTGCGGTTGCGTGCCGCGTACGCGACACCTGGCGGGGCCGTCGTCGCAGGCGCCGGCGTGGCCCTGACCGCGGCCACGCTGCTGCGGGTTGGCCGGGCGGTGCTCGGCGTGCTGCGCGAACGCCGGGTCGAGGGGCGGCGACAGCGCCTGCTGGTCGCGTTGGCCGGGCAGCGGGTCAGTGGCGTGCCGGCGACGGTCGTGGACCACCCGGTGGCCTCCGCGTACTGCCTGGCCGGTCGCGGCGGCATCGTCGTCATCACCACCCGGGCCGTGGATCTGCTCACCGGCGCGCAGCTGGATGCGGTCCTCGCGCACGAGCAGGCCCACCTCAGCGCCCGCCACCACCTGCGGATCGCCGCCGCCGCCGCGGCCGGCGCGGCGCTGCCCGCTCTGCCGTTGCTGCGGGACCTGGACGTGAACGTCCGTCGGCTGCTGGAGATGCACGCCGACGAGATCGCGGCCCACGAGCACGACCCGGAGGTGCTGGCCACCGCGCTGGTGGCGGTCGCCTCCGCGGCACCGGTCGCCGCACTTGCCGCCGCCGGCGGCGACCGGGCCATGCGCATCCGCCGGTTGCTGCTGCCGCCGAAGGCACTGCCACGCCGTCGGCGGATGCTCCTGCGCGCCGCCGCCGTGGCACTGACCGTGGCGCCGCTGCTGCTGGCAGCCGCCCCGGCCGGGGTCGCGGTCAACCAACCGCCGCTTCGGCCGCCGCACGCCGGCGCGGCGCTCCCGCCAGGCCAGGGTCACCGCTAACACCCAGGCGGCGGCCGGCATCAGGACAGCGGGCCGCGGGTTCCGCCGCCCAGCGTTGAACACTCCACGACTACTAACCGTGTTAGTAGTCGTCCTGGCCACCTCCGTGAAAGGACCCGACCCGTGCGACGAACTCCCGCAGCCCTGCTCAGCCTCGCCGCAGCGGTGGCCGTCACCGCCCTGGCGGCGGCCGCGGCCGGCTCCGATGCCACGACCGGCTCCGGCGCCACCGCGACCGCGGCCGTACCCACGGCCGGCGTCCGGGCGGGTGCCGGTGCCGACTCGGTGGGGGTGAACGGCGCCGTCGAGTGGAACCAGGCGCTGCTCGCCATCGTCTCCGCCCCGCCGGCGCCGGGCGCCACGCCGAGCACCATCCACCCCACCCGCAACTTCGCGATGCTCGCGGCCGCGGTGGACGACGCCGTCGACGCGATCGACCACACCCACACGCCGTACCTGCGCCAGCCGGCCGCGCCGGCGGGCGCGTCCGCCCCGGCCGCCGCCGCGGTCGCCGGGCACGACGTGCTGGTCACGCTCTACCCGGCACAGCGGGTCGCGCTGGACAGCCGGCTGGCCGACGACCTCGCCGCGCTGCCGCCCGGCAGGTCCACTCAGGACGGTGTCGCCGTCGGTCACACGGCCGCCGCCGCGATCCTGGCCGCCCGCGCCGGCGACGGCGCGAACGCCGTCCCGCCGCCGTACCTCACCACCGGCGCGCCCGGCGACTTCCGGCCCACCCCACCCGGGTTCGCCGCCCCGGTGTTCACCGGCTGGGGCAGGGTCAGGCCGTTCGTGCTGCGCGCCGGCGACCAGTTCCGCCCCCCGCCCCCGCCGGCGCTGACCAGCCCCGGCTACGCCCGCGCGCTGAACGAGGTCCAGCGGCTGGGCTCGAAGACCAGCACCACGCGCACCGCCGCGCAGACCGAGGACGCCCTGTTCTGGGCCGCACCGATCCAGAACTACTGGAACGCCATCGCCGAGCAGGCCGCCACCGTCCGGCACACCGGCCTGGACGGCTCGGCCCGGCTGTTCGCCCAGCTCGACCTCAGCCTCGCCGACGCCACCATCGCCCTGTACGACGCCAAGTACACCTACCGGCTGTGGCGCCCGGTCACCGCCGTCCGCGAGGCCGGCGCCGACGGCAACCCCGCTACCACCGCCGACCTCACCTGGACGCCGTTGGCGACCACCCCGGCCGACCCGTCCTACCCCGGCGCGCACAGCGACCTGAGCGCGGCGGCCGCGACCGTGCTGGCCCGCTTCTATGGCAACCGCGACCAGTTCACAGTCGCCTCCCCCACCGTGCCCGGCGCGGTGCACAGCTTCAGCCGGTTCAGCGACGCGGTGACCGGGGCCGGCCTCAGCCGGATCTACGCCGGCGTGCACACCCGCACCGACCACACCGCCGGGCGCCGGCTCGGCGCCGACGTCGCCGACTACCTGCTCAGCCACAGCCTCCAGCCGGCCGGCCCGGCACCGCGCTACTGACCGTTCCGCAGCGCAACCTCCCGCGGTCGAGCCTCCGTCCCGCAGCGAAAGGAGCACCCATGACCACAGCACCCGGCGCCGAACCGGATGCCGTCACCGGCACCTGGACCATCAACCCGATCGCCAGCCACGTCACCTTCGCCGTCCACTACGCGCTCCTCGGCACCATCCGTGGGCGCTTCACCGACCTCGAGGGACTGCTCGACCTGCACCCCGACATCACCCGGTGCAGCGCGATGCTGCTCATCGACGCCGCCTCCGTGCACACCGGCCCGCCCGCCCAGGACCACTGGCTCCGCTCGGCCGCCTTCCTCGACGCCGACACCTACCCCCACATCTGGTTCCACAGCACCGAGGTCGCCCGGCACCCGAACGGCCGGCGCGGGCACGCCCTGGTCACCGGCGAGCTCACCATCCGCGACGTCACCCGCCCCGTACGCTGCGCCGTGCAACTGCGCCGGGTGCACGCCGACAACGGCCACACCGCCCGTGTCGAGCTCACCGGCCGGACCAGGCTCAGCCGCGCAGACTTCGGGGTCGGCATCGGCCACGACACCCGACGCGGCGGCATCCTGCTCGGCGACCGGCTCACCCTCGATCTCGACCTGTGCGCCGTCCGCGAACGCGTCGTCCCGTCGCGATGACCGACTCGGCCGACGAAGACCACCACGACGACTCTCCCGGAGATAGATCATGAATCGGAAGCTCATCCTCGGCGGCGCCGCCGCCGGTCTCGTCCTGGCCGCCGGTGTCGGGCTCGCCGTCTTCGCCGGCAGCGGCGGCTCCACCGCCGGCGGCTACGGCGGCACCCGCTCCACCGCCACCCCGTCCGGCACGGGGACGGCACCGGCCACGGTGACCACGGCCAACACCGGGCTCGGCCAGATCCTGGTCGACGGCCGCGCCCGCACCTTGTATCTCTTCGAAGCCGACCCGCCCGACAAGTCCAGCTGCGACGGCGCCTGCGCCAGCGTGTGGCCCCCGCTGACCGCCACCGGCGCCCCACACGCCGGCGGTGGCGCGCTGGCCGGGCAACTCGGCACCCTGCACCGCGGCGACGGCGGCACCCAGGTCACCTACCACGGCCACCCGCTCTACCTCTACGCCGGCGACACCCAGCCCCGCGCCACCAACGGGCAAGGGCTCAACCAGTTCGGCGCCGAGTGGTACGTCCTCGCCCCGAGCGGAAACAAGATCGAGAATGGATGATGACGTAGGCCCGCCGGTGAGCGGGCCGCAGTGGTGGCCGCCCGCACGTGCGACCGAGCCGACGCGCGTGATCGGGGTGCTGCCGGTCGGCAGGATGGCCGCGGTCGCGGCGGCGGCGCGGCTGTCACATTCCCTCGTCGCGTCGTGTCAGTGCATCGACCGACGAGGCGCAGCGGATGTGACACCAGCACGGCCTGCCCCTCGGCACCGTGGTTCGGCACTGACACCTGAAGATCACACGGAGGACACCGGCCATGCCATCACCGAAGAAGATCGCCGTCGCCGGGGCGACCGGGAGGGTCGGCCATCACGTCGTCGACGTGCTCAAGGAACGGGGATACGACGTCGTGCCGATCTCGCGTTCACAGGGAGTCGACGTGATCACCGGAAACGGCCTCGCCGCGGCGCTGGAGGGCGTCGAGTGCGTCATCGACGCGGCCACCGGGCCCTCGCCGGAGCAGGAGGCGGCCACCACGTTCTTCACCACCGCAGCCGGCAACCTCCATCGGGCCGGCCAGGAGGCTGGCGTCCAGCGGATGGTCGTGGTGTCCATCATCGGGACCGACCGCTTCACCGCCGGTTACGGCGCCGCGAAGATCGCACACGAGCAGGCCATGCTGGCCGGCCCGATCCCGGTGCGTGTGCTGCGGGCCGCCCAGTTCCACGAGTTCGTCGCCCAGCTCGTGGAGTGGGGCACCCGGGGTGAGGTGAGCTACGTGCCGAGGATGCGCACACAACTCGTCGCGGCCAGGACCGTCGCCGAGGTACTCGCCGACCTGGCCGCCGAACCCGGCTCGGCCCGGGCGCCGGTCACGGAGGTCGCCGGCCCGCGGGAGGAGAGCCTGGTCGCGGCGGCGGCGCTGTTCGCCTCGCGGCGCGGTCACCCGTCGAGGATCGAGGGCGTCAGCGACCCGGCCGACCCGGACCACGAGCTCAACGAGAACGGTGCCCTGCTGCCCGGCCCGGGTGCAATCCTGGCCGGCCCGACGTTCGAGGAGTGGCTCGACTCGACGTCCTGACCGGCCGTCGAATGCTGAGAGCGGCGGGCGCGCGCACCAGCCGCGTCCGGGCCGCCGCGACAACGGCCGCGGGCGGTTGCGGCTGCGCGGTCGTCGTGGTTGTTACTTCGTGGCGGCACCCACCGCGTTGACCAGACCGGCGCCGAAGAAGTTGTTGCTCCCGACGCCTCCCGAGCAGAACTGCGCGGGAGCCCCGAAGAAGTCGACACCTGGCTCGAGAACGCCCGGGCACGGCATCTTGGTGGCCGTCTGCCGCAGCACCGCCGCAACGGAGCCGATGGGCATGTTCGGGTGCGCCGACCGGATCAGCGCGACGACTCCGGCGGCGTGCGGCGAGGCCATCGACGTGCCGTTGAGCCAGGCCCAGTAGGCACCGCTGCTCGGGTCCTGGACGAGCCGGCCGAGCTCGGCCTCGGCTGCGAGGTCGGCCGCGGTCGACGAGTACGGGGAGAGCACCCGGCCGCGGGCGGAGTCGAACGTGGGTGTCTGGAACCGGGAGCCGCCCGGCGCGGCCACGTCGACGAGGTTGCCGTAGGTGGAGTACCAGGCGAGCAGGTTCGCCGCGCCGGTGGCCGAGACCACCGCGACTCCCGGCACCTCGGTCGGCATGACGACACAGCTGTTGTTTACCGGACGGGTCACCGCCGCGCCGGGAGGGTAGTCCGGGCTGATCTCGTCCACGGTGGGATGGTTGAGGTCGATGCCGTCGTTGCCGGCCGCGGCGACCAGCACGACGCCCCGCTGCTCGGCGTACCGCGCGGCGCGGGAGATCGCCTGGATGATCGCCTTCTGCTCCGCGTCGTTGCGGCAGTTGAACAGCCACGGGTCGGCGAAGAAGCTCATGTTGACCACGTCGAGCCCGTGGTCACCCGCGTAGACGAGCCCGTCCACGACCGACTGGGTGAAGAAGAAGCCGTCGACGGTGCCGGCCTTCAGCGCCACGATCGTGGCCCGCGGCGCGACCCCCGCGGTCCCGACGCCGTTGATCGGAGCGGCCATGATGCCGGCCGTGTGCGTGCCGTGCCCGTTCAGGTCCTGGACCGCCGCCTTGTTCGCGCAGTCACCGGGGGTGACCTGCTCGCTCGGGTCCGAGGTCGGCGTGGAGGCGTAGATGAACGAGCAGGACTCGGCGAGGTCGAGGTTGGGGGCGATGTCGGGATGGCTGAGGTCGATGCCGGTGTCGAGGTCGCCGACCTTGACCCCGGCGCCCCGATCGACCGCGTAGGAGCCGGCCGGCGAGGCTCCGATGATCCGCATGTCCCACTGGCACGGGCCGAGCGGGTCCGGCCCGACGGTGACCGGGACGCTGTAGAGCGACGCGCACGCCTGCGCCTCGGCGGCGGCGGTGTTGGTGCCGGGCGGAGGCGTGGCCGCGGCCTGGGCCGCCGGCTGCGCGAAGCCGGCGTTGTGAGCCACCCCGGCTACCGTGCCGGACGCCTGCAACTGGGCGGCGAAGGCCGGGTCCGACGAGGTGACGGTGGCGACGCCGACCTTGCTGAGGCTGCTCAGCTGGCCGCCCAGCGCGCGAACCTCGTCGACGCCTGCGCCGGTCTGCCTGTCGTTGAACACCACCAGATACGACGCGGCGTCGGCCGACGCCGAGGCCGGGGTCAGGCCGGCTCCGACCGAGGACATCGAGACCACGACGGTTGCCGTCGTGACCACCACAGAGAGAACTCGAGCTTTCATCCGCCCCTCCCCGGATCGAAGTCACCGAAGTCTTGCGCGCGACCAGCGAAGGATCAACGGCTAGGCATCTCTTCGGCCGGAACCGTTCCAGCCACCCGCCCGGTACCCGGTGGTTTCGGTGCATGTGCGCGGGGAGGAGGCGGTCCGACCGGCCTCACCCCCCATCCCGATGCCGGGAGGCAAGCCACTCCGGCGCTCGGCAGGCGCGGCATAGTGGGCGGCGTGGCCCTGCACCGTGGTTCCGCTCCGCGCCCGCCCGCCGATCGCGGGTCCAACCCGACGGTGACGGAGGCCAACCCGGTCCTGACCGAACGCCTGTCGCCGCCCCGGGACCGGCTGGCCGAGCAGCCGGTGCCGGCCGATGTCGCCTACCAGTTGGTCAACGACGAGCTGCTGCTCGACGGCCACGCCCGGCTCAACCTGGCCACGTTCGTCACGACGTGGATGGAACCGCAGGCCCGGCAGCTGATGGCCGACTGCGTCAGCAAGAACATGATCGACAAGGACGAGTACCCGCAAACCGCCGAACTGGAGCGCCGCTGTGTGACCATGCTCGCCGACCTCTGGCACGCGCCACCGGTTCCAGCGAGGCGGGCATGCTGGCCGGCCTCGCCCTGCAGCGCCGCTGGGCCGCCCGGGTGGGCGACCGGGCCCGGCGGCCCAACCTGGTCATGGGCGCCAACGTGCAGGTCTGCTGGGAGAAGTTCTGCCGGTACTGGGACGTCGAGCCGCGGGTCGTCCCGATGGACGGTGACCGGTTCCGCCTGGACGCCGAGCACGCGGTGGCGGTCTGCGATGAGAATACCATCGGCGTGGTGGCGATCCTGGGCTCCACATTCGACGGCGGCTACGACCCGGTCGCCGACATCGCCGCCGCGCTGGACCAGCTTGCCGACAGCGGCGGACCGGACGTGCCGATGCATGTCGACGGCGCGTCCGGGGCGATGATCGCCCCGTTCCTGGACCAACAGCTGCGGTGGGACTTCCAGCTGCCCCGGGTGGCCTCGATCAACACCTCTGGCCACAAGTACGGTCTGGTCTACCCCGGGGTCGGTTGGGTCCTGTGGCGCAACGCGGCCGCGCTCCCGCAGGAGCTGGTGTTCAACGTGAACTACCTCGGCGGCAGCATGCCCACCCTCGCGTTGAACTTCTCCCGGCCCGGCGCGCAGGTCGCCGCCCAGTACTACATCTTCTTCCGGCTCGGCCGCGCCGGCTTCCAGGCGGTGCAACAAGCCGCCCGGGACGTCGCCACCCACCTCTCCAGCCAGATAGCGGAGCTGCCCGAGCTCCGGCTGCTGTCCCGCGGCGACGAACTACCCGTCTTCACGTTCACCACCACGGATCGGGTCACCGGCTGGAACGCCTTCGCCCTTTCCCGAGCGCTGCGCGAGCGCGGCTGGCAGGTACCGGCCTACACCTTTCCCGCCAACCGGCAAGACCTTGCCGTGCTTCGCATCGTCTGCCGGCACGGGTTCAGCCGCGACCTCGCCGACCTGCTTCTCGACCACATCCGATCCGCCATCGCGCAGCTCAACGCCGACACCCACGTAGGCACCGCCAGCGGACCATCCGGCTTCCACCACTGACTCGGCTGCGCGCCCGCAGCAGAGACCAGCCGTGCCGGGTCAGCCTTCCAGCGCGCCAGCCCAACGCCAGTCGCCCTCGGGCCCGCCCAACCTCCGCCGCCGAACGCCTCCAGCACGGCCTCGGCGTCAGGACCTGCTGACCGGGCAGCATGGCGCGGCTGCGGCTGCTCGTCGGGGGCTCGGGGTAGGTTCGGCGGGTGGCACCGGATCGTTCGGCCACGCCGGGCAGCCGAGCGACGTCGATCGGCTTCGCCGGCGCGATCGGCGGGCTGGCCGGTGCGGCGCTGGCCGATCACCGGGGCGTGCGGGCGACCGTCTCCGCGGCGGTGGCCGGCGCGGCGGGCCTGGCGACATCGGAGGCGGTGGCCCGGGCCCGGCAGCCTCCCGGCGAGATCCCGGCGCTGTGGCAGCGGATCGCGGTGAGCTCCGCGCTGGCTGCTCAGCTCGGCTGGGTGGCCGGCCGGCTGACCGGGGCCGGGCCGGTCGCGGTGGGGGCGGGCACCGGGGCGGTCGCCGGCGTGCTGGGGGTGCGTCCGCAGAAGGTCGCCCTGGGGCCGCTGATCGGCGCCGGCGTCGGTCGGGCGCTCGGGGCGCGAGACCGTCCGGTGCCGGCCTCGGCGGTGGCGGCCACCGCCATGCTCGCCTACCGGGTGTCCTCGGCGCTGCTGTTCCGGGACGCGCAGGTGAGCCTGCTGGCCGAGCGGGTGCAGGCGGAGGACCTGCCGTTCGTGGTGCCGCTGGAAGCCCGGTCCCGGTACGTCGGGACCGGCTACGTCCGCCAGCTCGCCGAGACGATCGGCGGCCGCTACGTCCCCGACGCACCCGACGTCGGCATCCTCGCCTCCCTCGACGAGCTGACCGGCCCGCAGTTCGACCCGGCGCAGGTCGACCCGCGGGTCCGGGAGTTCTACGAGCACACGACCCGGTTCACCCTGGACATCACCCCGCGGTGGCGGCCGTGGGTGCGTCCGGGCTACCTCCTCTACCGGACCCTGGTCGCCCGCCCGCTCGGGCAGGCCAGCGTGCCGATGAACCAACGCGAGGCACAACGCGGCGTTCGTGGCCGCATCGACACGATCACCCCGCCCCGCGGCGACGTCATCGCCGTGCGGGGCTGGATCCGGTCGTTCGCCGACAACGACGAGCCGATCTACATCGGCATCTACACCACCTACCGGCACGACGGCCGCGGCTACGTCAGCGTCGGCTTCCCGCTCCCGCAGGCAAGCTTCACCGCCACCCTGCTGCCGCGGGCACGCCCCGACGGCGGCCTGGTGCTCACCAGCCGCAGCGACCTCGACCAGCCCGGGCACTACCTGACCTACATCAACCCAGCCAACCGAGAGCTCACCGCCCTGGCTGTACACGGCTTCGCCGAGCAACTCGACGTCTACGTCCGGGACGGCGAACTGCGCGCCGAGCACGCCTTCCACCTGTTCGGCCTACCGTTCCTCGTCCTGCACTACCGCATGCACCGCAAGCCGGGCCCCGCCGCGCCGTAACCTGTCGCACTCTCCACACAGCGGCCAGCCGGCAGGGCCGGGGAGGGCCGGCCAGACCCGCACACCGGTCAGGCAAACTGGGCGGCGTGCCACGCAGCAGGCCGTTCGACGGGTTCCGGCTGGTGTATGAGCGGACCGGTCAGGGCCCGGCGGTGGGCGAGATCGCAGACTCGTCGCCGTCAGCGGGTGTGGCCGGCTGGCTAGGAGACCGACGGCCTTGCCGGAGAGGCCAGTCGCGGAATCCCCTCGTAGGCGGTGAGATCGTGGGCGGGGACGACCTGCATCAGACCCGCGAGCGAAGCGACCCGGAGCAGGTCCTCGCGTACCTGGCCGGGGTCGACGTCGGCCAGCTTTCGCATCATGAGCGGCCGTTCAGCCGGCTGGCGGACACCCTCGAGCTGCCAGGTCACGTCGCCGATGAAGGCATAGCGCTTGCCCGCTGGCAACGTGACGAAAACGATCACCGAACCCGTCGTGTGCCGTCCGGCCAGGGCAACGACCACCGAGCCGTCGCCGTACACGTCGTAACTCGACGGAAAGCCGAGATATGGCGCGCTGGCGAATTCGTACTGGTGGATCTCGTGACCCTGGGACACGGTCTGGAACACTTTCCCGTCGCGGGCTTCGGCCGCGTATTGCAGCTCGCCCGCGTTGGTCCAGATGGGCACCTGGAGCCGGTCGAGGCCGCTCACGTGGTCCCAGTGGGAGTGCGTGATCAGCACGCCGCGCAGCCTGCCCCGGTCGTAGCCATTAGCGTCGAGTTGCTCGCTGGCGGTGCCGGTCGCCTGGTAGGAAGAGCCCGCGTACCACGGCTGCGCATGGACGTGGGCCGCGATGTCGGCACCGAAGCCCGCGTCGATCAGGAAATCGCGCTCTGGGTGGGTAACCAGGATCGCCGTCGCGGCGAAAGAGCGCTTGTCGCGGAACGCGCCGCCCTTAAACGCGAAGTTGGCCCTGGTTGCGTAGCTGCCGGTCGGCAACTGGTAGATGGCCATGTCCGACGGTGGCGTGGCCGCGGGGAGGCGCCCCTGCCAAGCAGGCGGCATGGACAGCGTGTTCATAGCGTCACCTCGTTCGGCGCGGACATCTGACGAGTCCTATTCGGACGAGGACGGTTCAGATCGGGACATTCTGCCCGCTCGTCGAATCGGCGTCGGCCCCTGTGGTCTGATCGGCGGATCCCGGGGCTTAGGCGGGTGCGTCGAGTTTTGAGAGCGCATCGCGGATGATCATGAGGCCGTGCGAGGCTCGCGCGAAGCCGGCGTAGATCGCTAGCAGCGTCGCGAGTGCGTCGAGCTGGGCGGGTGTGGCGCCGTGGTCCAGCGCCCAGCGGGTGTGCATGCGCAGTTGGGCCTCCAGGTCTCCTTGGGCGATCAGCGCTGCGATGACGATCAGGCTTCGGTCGCGCAGGCTGAGCTCGTCGTCGGTCCAGGCGTTCGCTGCCGACTGGATTGCCTCCTCGCCGAAGCGGTCGCCCACGGTGTCGGCGAACCAGGCGGGGACCTGGTCGGACTGGATATGGAACTGGCTGGCGTAGGCATGGAGTCCGCGCTGGTAGCGGGCGGTGTCGGAGTTGTCGCTGCCGGCGTGGTGCGGCGGCTTCGCCGTGGCGGGTCCTTCGGCCGATAGCCTCCGCGTGCCGCCTGGCAGGGCGGGCTGCCCGGCGGCCGCCGGAGGCGACTGCGCGGCGCCCGCCGAGGGCTGCGCAGTAGTCATGACCTGGCTCCTATCTAAACGGTGTTCGGTTGACGATCGAGATCCTGGGGGCGGCGGCCTCGCTGCTAGGCGAGGCCGATGTGCTTGCGCAGCAAGGCTGGGAAATCACTCGAATCCGCTTGCCGGCCGTCAGTGTCGACGCTTGGGAGGGGATTGCCGCCGGCCTCGGCCTGGGCTGTCGTCTTGGCCGGCGCCAGGCTGAGGTCGGTGCCTAGGGTGGTTTTGGGCGCGCAGTTGTCAGGCGGGCAGAGTGCTGGTGAGGTCGGCGGGGTCGGGGCGTCCGGAGCGGTAGAGCAGGGCGGTGAGCAGCGCGCCGGCGGTGAAGATGGCGGTGGCGGTCCAGTAGGCGGTGGTGTAGCCGTGGACGGCGGCGTGCTGGAGGAGGGCGGGGGTGATGGCGGCGTGGGGGCGCAGGTAGCTGGTGGTGGCGCTGGCGGCCAGGGTGCTGAGCAGGGCGATGCCGACGGCGCCGCCGACTTGCTGGGTGGTGTTGACCAGCGCGGATCCGACGCCGGTGTCCTGGTCGCGGAGCCGGGCGGTGCCCAGGCTGATGGCGGGGGCGAAGATCAGGCCGAGGCCGAGGCCGAGGATCAGCAGCGGGCCGAGGACTGCGGCGGGGTAGCTGCTGATCACCGTCAGGCGGGTCAGCCAGGCCATGCCGGCGGCGCTGGCGAGCATGCCGAGGGGCAGGGTCAGGCGCGGCCCGATCCGGGTCAGCAGCACGTTCGTGCCGAGAACCGAGCCGGCGATGGTGGTGGCGACCATAGGCAGGAACGCCAGCCCGGTGCGGACCGGGGTGTGGGCCTGGACGGTCTGCAGGTAGTAGGTCAGGAACAGGAACACCGAGTAGATCCCCGCGCTGGCCAGGGTCAGCGCGATGATCGAGGCGGCGCGGTCGCGGTCGGCGAGCACCCGCAGCGGCAGCAGCGGCGCGGCGGCCCGGGCCTGCCAGCCGGTGAAGGCGGCGAGCAGCGCGGCTGCGCCGGTCAGGGACAGCCAGGAGGCGGGCGCGTTCCACCCGCCGGCCTGGGCCCGGGACAGCCCGAAGACGAGCAGGAACAGCCCGGCGGAGACCAGCGCGGTGCCGGGCAGGTCGATCTTCGGCCGGTGCGCCGGCCGGTCCCCGCGGCGCAGGAACGCCGCCGCCCCGATCAGCCCGATGGCGGCAAAGGCCAGGTTGACATACAGCGTCCAGCGCCAGTTCAGCTGCTCGGTCAGCAGCCCGCCGAGCAGCAGGCCGACCGCGCCGGCGATCCCGGCGACGGCGCCGAAGATCGCGAACGCGCGGCCGCGGGCGGAGCTGCCGGCGAATGCCGTGGTGACGATCGCCAGCGCGGCCGGCGCGAGCAGCGCCCCGAACGCGCCCTGGGCGGCCCGGCCGGCGGCCAGGACCGCGAAGTTCGGCGCCGCCCCGGCCAGCGCCGACGCGGCGGCGAACCCGGCCAGGCCGGCCATGAAGGTGCGGTTGCGGCCGAGCAGGTCGGACAGCTTCCCGCCGATCAGCAGCAGGCTGCCGAACGCCAGCGCATAGGCGGTCACCACCCACTGGCGGTCCGCGTCGGAGAACGCCAGCGCGCGCTGCGCCGACGGCAGCGCGATGTTCACCACGGTCACGTCCAGCACCACCATCAGCTGCGCCACGCTGGCGACGGCGAGCACCCACCACCGCCGCGCCGCGCCGCGCGTCTCGCGTGCACCG